>Ga0187861_10001042_pt1 | contig 30106 bp, 31 predicted proteins | sample June2016WEW_10_1_3_FD_132986 | JGI IMG/M metagenome (GOLD analysis project Ga0187861, IMG submission 132986) | Peatland microbial communities from SPRUCE experiment site at the Marcell Experimental Forest, Minnesota, USA - June2016WEW_10_100 | ecosystem: Environmental > Terrestrial > Soil >...
GACGGGATCACGATCCAGCCCCTGAACCTTGCCGTGAAAAAAGATCTCGTTACCGATCTGATACCGAGGCTCGAACAGATCGCCTCCCTCATGCCGAAAAAAGAGACCATCCTCCCGAAGAAGGCCGATATCGACGCGATAAAACCGTTAAAGGACTGCATCGAATGCCTGGCCTGCGTCTCGGTCTGTCCCGCCGTGGACGTGACGAAGTTTCTCGGACCGACCGCGATGCGGCAGGAGATGCGGCTCGTGCTCGATCCGCGGGACAGCGGCGACCGCATCACAGATGCGGTACGGGACGGCCTCTTCACCTGCACTACGTGCCAGGCCTGCTGGAAGGTCTGCCCGAAGAAGATCGAAATCCCGGGCAAGGCAATCGAGAAACTCCGGGCGCACGCGAACAAGCGTGGGCTCACCCTGCCCCGTCACAAAGAGGTCGCGGCCCTTGTCCAGGAGACCGGAAGGAGCATTCCCCGCACCTCGGAATCGTTCCTCGAAAAGGTAAGCGATGTTATTGAGCCGTACGGGCCGGTAAAGGCAACGGTCGGGTTCTTTATCGGGTGTATGTACAACCTCCGGCAGCAGCAGTCTGCACTCGACGCGATGGAAGTCCTGCAGCGCAATGGCATTCGCGTTATCATCCCCAAGGAGCAGGTCTGCTGCGGCTCGCCGCTCATCCGGACCGGGCAGCTCTCGTACGTGGATACGCTCAAACAGCGGAACATTGAGACCTTCCGGTCGCGGGGTATCGACACCGTACTCACCATGTGCGCCGGCTGCGGTACTACGCTCAAGAAAGATTATACAACACCGTTCAAAGTCATCGACATCAACGAGCTCCTCACGCAGTACGGTATCGAACCACCGGCACGGCTTCGGGTAAAAGCAACGTACCATGACCCGTGCCACCTGATGCGGGGGCAGGGCATCCGCGACCAGCCCCGCGAGCTGATCCGGCAGGTTGTTGATCTTGTGGAGATGCCGTCCATCTGCTGCGGGAGCGGCGGGGGCGTCCGGGCCGGCAATCCGGATGAGGCGGCGGCGCTCGGCAGGCGACGGGGCGAGGAGATCAGGAAGACCGGCGCAGAGATTGTGATCACGTCCTGCCCGTTCTGCGAGTTCCACATCATGGGCCATACGGACAAGCCGGTGAAAAATATTGCGACCGTCTTGCTGGAAGGGTACCGGGAAAAGGACCGGAAGAAAGTCGCGGGATTGAAAGACTGAATGCCCGTTCAGCATTCCATAATTTTTTGAAAAATTTTTCCGGGCCGTGCGAAATTTCGTAAACCGTATATTTTTTTCGGATCTTTTTCGTATCCGGAAGAAGAAAAAGTCTGGACACTCTTGGGGGCTCTGCCCCCGCTGCGTGGGCATCCCCCAGTTGTGATAGTTCTGTATTACCACATATTGTGGAGAATTTTCTGTATAAATTTCTGTAAAGGTAATATAGGGACATCGCACTGCGCCCCGAAGTCGAAGAACGCTTCGCGTTCTTCTCCTGCTTCGGGTCTGAAGACCCTCAGCATCCCCCAGCGGGGATGTCGAATCTCATCAGAGATGAGACAGAATAAGAACCATCAGGTTCTTCGACCCTGGTGGCGCAAGAGGGGGGCGATCCGGTACCCTCCTCCTGAAAGTCAGATCTTCCGTATAGGGTATATAAACCCCCTTTCACCGTCGGAGAGTGGGTAAATTAGGGATGCCGGGAGAGATACCCTCTTCAGGTTCCGGTTCTCCGTCGGAGACCCCTGACCTGAAAGATGGGTCGGACCCCCCGGGAAGCGGTAATTCGGGAAAATGCCACGGTAATTCGGCCAGGCAAACGCGTTTTCACGTCGGCAGGACACCCACGGTATTTAGCAGCATTTGGGCGCTGAAACAGGGTCCGGGACAGGATTCAGATGTTATTGAACCGGAGGCCTGTTTTGGGGAGTCGATCTTCCGGGAGCCGGGAACCTGTTCCATCGTGCTGCAGAGGATTATACACCTCCTGACCTGCTGCATGCACCAGAAGACAGGATGAACACCGCTGCTCGCTGCGATCATCGAGCCGGAGCGGGGCGGACTGCCACTCGCTGCGAGTGCTGCTGGAGGAGCGGCCGGGGCGGATGTGTCATGAGCGGGGAAATAAAAAAATCCCGGGAAATAATTTTTTAAAAAAAAATTTCCGGACAATTTCCGGAAATAATCCGGCCAGATCTTTTTCCGCCATTGTGCCGCGACAATTCAATGAGAGAAAAAAGAAAAATGATCCGGAAAAAGCCGGGACCAGAGTACCGCCCCCGGTTCCTTACTGCTTCATCAGGTACTCGAACGCCTCAAGCGATGCCTTTGCACCATCACCGGCAGCAATGATGATCTGCTTGCTCTTGACATTGGTCACGTCTCCCGCCGCAAAGATACCGGGGACACTGGTCCGGCCGTTGATATCCACGATGATCTCTTTTTTCTCGTTCAGGTCAAGGAGTCCGTCTACCATGTCCGTGTTCGGGAGCCAGCCTATCTCGATGAAGACCCCGTCGACATCGATCTTCTGCTCAGTGCCCGATTCATCCTTGATAGTGATTCCACTCAGGAACTTGTCACCCTGGAGTGCTGTGATCTGCGTGTTCGTGTGCACCGTGATATTCTTCTTTGAGTTCAGCTTCTCGATATAGACCGGGTCGGCCCGGATCATACTGCGGGTGATCAGGCTCACCGATTTTGCGATATCACTCATCTCAAGAGCGGTCTGGAGCGCGGAGTTTCCGCCACCGACAATCGCCACGATCTTGCCCTTGAAGAGCGGGCCGTCACAGGTGGAGCAGATCGAGAGCCCGCGGCCGATATACTGTTCCTCGTTTGCCACTCCAAGCTTTTTCGGCCGGTTCCCCTGGGTAAGGATCAGCGCCCGGGCCCGGATCGTATTGTCCGAGAGGGTTTTTACAACGAATATGTCCTCCTCCCGGGCGATGGCCACGACCTTGTCCAGCTCCAGACGGATATTGAGGGTCCTGACGTGCTCCTCGAACTTCTTCATCAGGTCCTCACCGGAGATCATCCGGTAGCCCATATAGTTCTCGATCGCCCACGATTCCAGCGCCTGCCCGCCAATATTCTCGCTGATGACCATGGTATTGAGCATCTTCCGTGCGCAGTAGACGGCCGCCGTCAGCCCGGCCGGACCTGCACCAACAATCAGGACCGTATAGATATCCGTGGCATCAGTCTCACCGAAGAGCTCATTGAGCCTGGGTGCATCGAACCCGACAATCACTTCATTGTCAACCATGATGACCGGAACCCCGCGCTGGCCCGACAGTTCGATCATCTTCTGTGCAGCATTTTCATCAGCGCCGACATCGACACTTTCGTAGGGGACGCCATATTTCTCGAGAAATGCCTTGGCCATCCGGCAGTACGGGCAGTTTTTCGTCGAATATATGGTGACTTTGGTCATTATGCGGTACATGTTCCGGAAAAATATAAACATATTGACGGGGGCAAAGAGGGTCAAACCCGTTTCCATCGCAATGTTCTTTTTGAACGAGTTCAAATACACCATTGGAAACAAACCATGAACACCGACCCATTCATTCGGAGGCTGAGACAGTACCTCTTTCTCTGCATCATACTCCTGGTGCTTGCCGGCAGTGTTCATGCCGCTCCTGCCGTCACGAGAACACAGGGTGAACCGGCAGTTTATCTCGACTTCAATGAAGGAAGCGGTAATACCGTCCTTGACGCATCAGGTCACGGGAATGCAGGGACAATATATGGGGCAACACGTACCGAGAGCGGAGGGTGCGGGGGAGCACTCCTGTTTAACGGTACGGGAAGTTACGTAAGTATACCGTTCACGACCCAGAACCACCCGGAAAAGGAGATCACCGTTTCGACCTGGTTCTATGTGGATTCGTTTGCCCCCCAGGCCCTCGTCTCGAGTGATGACGATGGCGGATACTGGCTGGGATTTGGAGACGGGAACGACTTGTGGTGGACCGTAACTACCGAAGGTTCTGGTGTTGTTGCCGTACCTGTGCAGCATGAGGGTATCACGCTCCGCCAGTGGCACCATGTTACGGGTACCTATGACGGGCAGGCCGTGAAGATCTATCTCGACGGGGCACTGAGGAACAGTGTCAATGCCTCGGGCCCCATCCACTATGAATACAATAATTATATTATCCTCGGCGCTGATGCCGGGATTTCTGCATCACCGGACTCTGCATGCCCCCATTATCTGAAGGGCGGGCTTGACGAGGTCAGGATATACGATACTGCGCTGGATTACAGCCAAGTGATGGACGACCGGTACCGCTGCTCAGCAGAACCGGGAGTTCTCCCGCCAGAACAGGTGAATGTGACGACACCCGTGTCTTCCTGCGGTTCCAGTTCCGGGGCCCTGCATCTCAACAACGGGGAATCTGCTTCCCGGACCCTCGTGTTCTCTGATAAAACAGTAAACGGGACCTGGCACGTTTCCGTGCCCGCAGGTTCGAAGCTTGTTGTCAGTGGATATGATCTCTACTCTTCATCATACCCGGACGCATGGTATATCGAAATTGCAGACGAGAAGGAGGGGCGTGTGGACAGATCAATTGCATTCCCCAACACCAACAATGCACCGGTTGAGGGCGTGATCCCTTCCGGGAATGCTTCGGTGTATATCCGGTATTTTGACGGGAAATACCGTTTCCCGGCCAGCGTCGGGATCCTCTTCCAGTGCGTTGCGGCAACTCAACCCCTGTCGGTCATTCCCCAGAATATCCTTGCCAATCCCAGCATCGTGATCTATTCGGCATCGTGGGCGACACTGATCGCGTTACTCCTCGTCATTATCTGGCTCCACCGGCGCAGGACGACGATAAAGGAACAGAACCACGGATCAGAAAAAGATGCAACGGATACTGGTGACAAGAAAGAGTAAAAAAGAATTACAGGGTGATTTCCCGGAACTGCTTACCGAAAACCCCGCAGATCGGGCACTTGTCGGGAGCCTTGCCCAGTTCGATATTACCACAGACCGGGCAGAGAAACACTTTCTCCCGCCCGAGGTCATGGCCGGCCTTGATGGCATCGAATGCCTTCTTGTAAAGACCTGCATGCACCTGCTCTGCCTTCATCGCGAGGGTGAAGGCGAGGAGCGCATCGGTCTTTTTCTCTGCCTCGGCAGTCTTGATAAAACCCGGGTACATCGAGGTATACTCGTCGGTCTCCCCCGCGATGCTCCCTTCAAGGTTCTGGGCGGTCGGACCGATGGCAGAGAGCACTTTTAACAGTTTTTTTGCATGGATGGCCTCAGCCTCTGAGGCAGCCTTAAAGAGCGTCGCTACACTCTTGAACCCTTCCTCAGCAGCTTTCTCAGAAAAGGCCAGGTATTTCCGGTTTGCCTGCGATTCTCCGGCAAACGCTTCCTTTGCATCGTCACTTGTTGCCATGAGGGAATGGTATGACAGGAAGTTGTTCTTAAATTTTCTTGATGCGGCACACGGGCGATAACCGGAAAGCCGGGAGGGCACGAGAACGCATTTTATTATTGGAATAATTTAACATGAATAAAAAAGAGAGAGTTATGATGGTTATGGACAGTATTCCTGGTCCCGGGAAAGCACTCAGGAATACCGGCCAGGAAAACAGGTTTTTATGAGAAAAATGAGAGATGTACCGCTCCAGGACAGGCCTCGCGAAAAGATTGAAAAAAAAGGTGCGTCTGCACTATCGGATACTGAGTTGATAGAGGCAATTATCGGGCGGGGCACGCGACAGAGGGATGTCCGGGAAATTGCAAAGGACGTGTGCGGGATCCTTAAGGAAAAACAGGATATCCGGTACGAGACTATCCGGGCAATCGAGGGAATCGGCCCTACCAGAGCATCCCAGATTATGGCTTGTTTTGAGATGGGAAGGAGATATTTTGCACCCGAAGTGGCAGGCGGGAAGGTCACAAAACCTGATGACATCCTTCCCCTTATCGCCCACCTCCGGGACAAACGCCAGGAGCACTTCTGCTGCATCACCCTCAATGGTGCCGGCGAAGTGCTTGGCAACCGGGTTATCACTGTCGGCCTGCTGAATCACAGCCTTGTCCACCCCCGCGAGGTATTTGCCGATGCAATCACAGACCGGGCGGCATCGATCATCTGTGTGCATAACCACCCCTCGGGCTCCCTTGAGCCAAGCAGCCAGGACATGGCGATCACCACCCAGCTCAAGGAGGCCGGCTCTCTCGTGGGAATCCAGCTTATCGATCATGTCATCGTCACGAAAACCGGGCACCTGAGCATGCGGGAACGCGGGATGATCTGATAAGGTTTTGTCAAAATTCTTTTTCCTCATCTGCAACAAGATACAGCCGTTAAAGGGGCGGGTCACGGGTTTTGTGTCTTCCCAAGAGCCAATCCCTTATTATACGCGGCTTTGAGGAGTTCGGGCTGTGTCGTGATATCGCGGATCGTGTCCATGTCGCTCACCAGCAGCTCGTCCCAGTACTGGCAGTCGATGATGTCGAGGAATGACCTCGTGGTAAGTTTGGCGCCGACAAACACCTCCGGGACGTTCATGCCGGAGATGCAGATAAAGAGCGCTTTTCGTGCGGCCTTCTTCTCTGGTGAAACAAGGGATTTTTTCCTCAGGTACTTTGCCATGAAAAAGACCTGGAAGCGGTCCATGAAGGACTTGAGTTTCCCGGGAATGCCCATGTTCATGATCGGCGTGGCGAGGATAAGGCAGTCCGCATCCCGGAGTTTCGGGTACATCTGCTGCATGTCGTCATCCAGGATGCAGGTCTCATGGTCCTTGCAGAACATCATCTCCTGGCAGGCCTCGAAACTGAGGTTCGGCACCACGATCTTTTCCACCGTACATCCTGCAGCCTCTGCCCCGTCCAGCGCCCGATCCAGCAGACGTGCGGTATTACCCTCGGGAAGGGGGCTACCTAAAATCCCGATTACCCTGCCAGCCATAATACAACTGGAGATAAATGTGCCATATAGTTTTGCAAAGCGCAGGAGATTTTTCCACCAATAATGGGGGAAGGACGGGATATGCACCAACACAACCCATATATATCTTTGGCGTGAATGAGAGGTTTGGTGTTTCGTTTGACCGAACAGAAAACCTACAGTGCAGGCCAGAAAGTCGGGCCGGGCAAATACGTTTGCATTGACTGCGGAAAAGAACTGACCCTCGACGAGAGTGAACAGGACCTCAGGAAATGCCCTTCCTGCTCCTGTGCGGAGTACCAGTGTTTCCCGATGACCCACATCCGCCCGGATATCAAGACGCCGGAAGATGCCAAAAACCCGCCCAAACGTGGCAAGAGCTTCCAGTAACTTCTTATTTTTCCCCGCAGCGTACTGTCGTTGTGAATACTGGTGCCGGACATCGGCAACAGCCGTCTGAACGGTTTGTCGCATGGCGTCCGGCACCAGGCAAATCCTGTTGAAGAGAGAGTGACCATCATGGTGAATGTGTCCAAGGAGGGGCAGGTTTTCAAATGCGAGATCTGCGGCAATGTTGTTGTGGTCAGGGAAGCCGGCGGAGGAGAACTGATCTGCTGCGGCGAACCGATGCAACTTGAGGAGTGATTGAATATGGCAAAAGCTACAACCAAGAAAGACTTAAATGACCTGGAGAAGAAGATCGGCAAAGTCCCGAAATTCTTCAAGGAACTGACTACGAACGATCCAGAGATGTTCGATCTCGTCATGAAGTTCGAGAACCACATCTGGGACGACGGCAAGCTCACGAAGAAGACCAAGAAACTGATCGCGATTGCGATCGCTGCCGCCCTCCGTGACCAGCACGCGGTCCGGGCCCAGCTTGCGGGAGCTGCAAACCTCGGCGTCACCAAGGCGGAAGTGGAAGAGGCGCTCCGCGTCACGTTCCTGCTCTCAGGCATGCCAGCCTATGTGTACGGCAAGGCACAGCTTGATGAAATCATGAAAAAGTAATGCAAGGAGTGCAAGTATGACTGAAGAAACCTTTCCGGCTCTTCCCCTGCTGGGAGAGCCTGCCCCGGACTTTGAAGCTGATACAACGCAGGGTCCGATCAAACTCTCGGACCAGAAGGGGAAATGGGTGGTGCTGTTTTCGCATCCTGCCGATTTCACTCCAGTCTGTACAACGGAATTCATAGCGTTTGCCGCGATTCACGATGAACTTGCGGCGCTCAACGTGAAGCTGATCGGGCTTTCCGTTGACAGTATATCGGCACACCTTGCCTGGGTGCGCAACATCAAGGAGAAGATGGGTGTCACCATCCCGTTCCCGGTCATTGCCGACCTGAACATGAAAGTGGCAACGAAGTTCGGCATGATCCACCCGGCCCTGAACTCGACAGCGGCGGTCAGGAGTGTTTTCTTCATCGATGACAAGGGAATCATGCGGGCGATGATCTACTACCCGCAGTCGAACGGGCGGTTTATGCCCGAGATCATCCGGATGGTAAAGGCGCTCCAGACAACTGACAAGTACAAGGTGTCAACACCGGCAAACTGGCAGCCGGGCGACAAGGTTGTCGTGGCCCCGCCAAAGACCGCGGCCGAGATGGACAAGCGCCTGAGCGAAGGATACGAATGTAAAGACTGGTATCTCTGCTACAAGAAGGTGTGAGCCCGGACATAACCCCTCGGGAGGTACCGAACACCCCCTTTTTTATCTGCGTGACTCGCCACCAATAAAAACCATTTCTATCCTGACTGCACGGTCTGGTGATCGTTTGGTTCATCTGCTCCGGGAGCGATCTGGTATGGAAGACGATGGCAGACGATAAGCCGGAAGACAAAGATGCTGGTCCATTGCCGATCCTCACCGATCCGCCGTTCTACCTCCCGGAGTTCGAGCAGTCGTACCGGTACATCATCGACGAGTATGAGATCACCCGGAAGGACATCGCCATCTTCATGCCCTGTGCAGTCCGGAAACCCTACAGTGCAAGCCCCAGCCACCAGCTGATCAGGATGATCATCTCCCAGGTGTTCGAGGAGCCGCAGTACCATATGGTCATCTTCGGGACCTGCGGCATCGTCCCCGCAGAACTCGAGGAGATGTACCCGTACGCCCATTACAAGTACATGCTCGGGAAGTGCAAGGATCCCAAGATCCTCGAGGATTTCCTCCGTATCGAGACAGACCGCGTTGCAGGATACCTCGAAAAGACCCGCCATACGTACATGTACCGGATCGGGTACTGCATCGGGCTCTTCCGCGAGGCACTGATCCGGGGTTCGGAAAAGTCCGGGGTTCCCATCAACCTGATCCTTCCCACCCGGGACATGATCAACAAGGTCGTTGAGGAGGGTGACTGCGTCTTTGAGGAGGGCAGTCTCTCCATGGACGAGTACCTGGGCGAGTTCTGCAACGAGCTGATCCGGTTCCGGAATGCTCACTATGGCAGGGTCCGGGATCACTGATCGTGGATTTACCCTGATCACCATCCAATTATTTTTCAACGCGGATGACATAGAACAGAGTAATGACGATCAAAGTCCTCGCCTTTGCCGGGAGCCCGCGCCGGCACGGGAACTCTGAGACGCTGCTCGACTGGGTGCTCGCATCGATGGCAGAGGACCCCGACATATCCATAGAAAAGGTTCCGCTCACCGAGGCGAATATCAATATCTGCCGCGGGTGCAATGCCTGCGAGACCCTCAACAAGTGCATCCAGCGCGACGGGATGGACATATACCACGATAAGATCATCGAAGCCGACTGCATCCTCCTCTCCTCCCCCATCTACTGCATGGGCATCGCTGCTCTGCCCAAGGCTCTCATCGACCGGGCGCAGGTCTTCCGGTCGAGGAAGTATGTCCTCAAACTCCCCATCGTGCCACCGGAACGGAAAGGAAAGCGGCTCGGCGCCTTCCTTGCCAGTGCCGGCCAGGACTGGAAGTACGTCTTCGATGCGGCTGTTCCTTCAGTCAAATGCTTCTACCATGTGATCGACATCAGGGACGCCGACATCAGCTACCTCATGATCAACCATGTTGACGAGAAGGGCGCAATCGAAAAACACCCGACTGCTAAGGCAGATGCCATGAAGCTGGGAAAAACCATGATCGCTGAGCTGAAAAAAAGGCTCGCAACCTGAGGTTGCCATGGTCGTTACCGTTCTTGGAATTTCAGGAAGCCCGCACCGGCACGGGAACACCGAGACCCTGCTGGACAGTTTTCTTGACGGGGCGCGATCGGCCGGGGCGTCCGTAGAGAAAGTGGTGCTCAAAGATCTCAGCTATTCTCCCTGCCGGGGATGCAATGCCTGCCATAAGACCGGGGAGTGTGTCGTGAAGGACGACGCGATCTCCCTTTTCGATAAGATACTGGCTATGGATTGCATTGCCATTGCTTCTCCCATTTATACCATGGGTATCACCGCAGAACTCAAAGGGCTGATCGACCGGGGACAATATCTTTGGGCTCGGAAATTCATATTGAAAACCCTGTATTTTTCCGATGAGCACATAAGGCGCCATAAAGGGCTCTTTATCTCGACTGCCGGGCAGAACTGGGATCACGTGTTGACGGGGCATTTCCCGCAATCACCGCGATCTTCAATGGCACCGGTTTTGAGTACTACGACAATATCATCGCAAACAATATGGACGAGTACAAGGGAATCAAAAACCACCCGACCGCCATGAAGGATGCATTTCTCAAGGGGCAGAAGGTCGTCGGGGAGATAGAGAAACTCAAAAGCCAGTAACGCGGCTGTACTAAAAAAGGATCAAAGAAGGTAGAACGAGGCGACCAGCGTCCCGAAGGCTGCGACAATCAGGACGATGAATATCACGAAGTTCCACGCGAGTACTTTCCTTCCGTCAAGGATGCTGACCGGCAGGAGGTTGAATGCCGCGATCATTGCATTGATCTGGATCCCGGCAAGACCGATCTTTGCGGGAAGGCTGCCCGTCTTGAGTGCCATCACTCCGCCGGCAATAAAGAACAGGGCGGCAAAGAGGATGCACAGGACAAGGTTGATGACCGGTCCTGCCGCTGATATAATCCCGTTCTGTTCCCTGCTCAGGCCCCTTCCGTCAGGAGAATAAATGACGGTCGCTCCCGGGGCAGCGAATACAAACCCGACCAGTGCCGCCATGACCACGGCAACGAGGAGCATGGTGTTGTCCTTGACAAATTCCGCCCAGTACCCGAACCGGATCGCGACGAATTTGTGGGCCATCTCGTGGAGGATAAACCCGATCCCCACTGTTAGGAGGGCGATCCCGAAATAGATCAGGGCATTAAGGGGATCGATTGACGCAATAGGACCGAGAATGCCATAGGGAGTGAGGTTGATGATAGTGAACGATAATGCGATTGCCATCCAGGCAACAAAAAGATCCGCTTCTTCGCGCCGGGTTATTCGTTCGAGCATGTGAGACACCAGATCAGATGGGATTTCCTGTGTTAATTGCTTTGGCGTTCGTGCTCGTAAGCATTACGTTTATGAAAAAGCGGGGGAATGTACATGGTATGTCGCTCGAACACATGCGGGCCGAGATCTCAAACGTGGATGCCGGCATCATCCGGCTTATCGCAAAACGGCAGGAACTGGTAAACAGGGTGGCGGAGATAAAGATACGGGACGGGATTGCAATCCATGACAGGAAGAGGACCGCGGAAGTACTCGAATCCGTCTTCAACCTGGCTGTCGAGAACAGGATCGATCCCGTTTCCGTCCAGAAGATATTCGAGATTCTGATTGCCATGAGCGAGGAGCGCCAGCACGAACGCTCCGGCGAGGGCAACCTGCCGTAACCCATTTCTCAATAGTTTTTTTACCCGAACCACCCGAGAAAGATCACGAAACCAAGTGCGATCATGATGAGCCCGATGACAAGGCGAAGGGCACGCTTGTTTTCGGTCCTCCACATGTCCGCTTTTTCCGGGGATACGCCGTACGCGACAAGGAGCGTTACCAGTGCGAGGGGCAGGACGAAGATTATATTGTAGAGGAGCAGGTAGGGCAGGCCGGCCGATATGGTCAGGCTCTTTCCCATCAGGGCGATTATGCTGATATAGATCCCGCCGGTACAGGAAAAACCGAGCAGTCCTGCGAGTGTCCCGAGGATAAACGCGGCGGGCAGGGATGCGATCCGGATATATTTCGAGAGGAGACCCTTGCCGGATTCCGGAACGGACAAGACGAACGTTTCCCTGTTTTTTATCACGTCTGCCAGGGTGATTACCCCAAGGATTATCGCAATGGTTGCGCCAAGGAGCGGGAACAGTTTCGAGTAGCCGGAGAGGGTGACCACGGAGAAGATCCCAATCCCCATGAGGAGGTGGAACAGGAAGACGGCTGCGATGTACGAACCACCGATGAGCAGGATCCGCCGCCGGTTCGCTGCCGCGGCAATCGAAATGAGGAGGAAGATCAGGACCGAGAGTGCGCATGGGTTGAGGCTGTCAACCAGTGCCGGAAGGATCACCATCTGGGGGGTCAGAAGAGTGACTGCGGTTGTGCAGTTTTCCCATGACGACGACAGCCCAGTTGTAGTTGTATTGCACGAAGCTGTTCGTTCTTTTTCAGCAAGGATACGCTCCTCGAACTGCTCCCTGATCGCGGTTTCCCCGACAAGTGCCCGATCGCCGATAAAAATAATCGGGATCCCCGGGTTGCTGAGATTATACCGGCCGGTCATCTCCACGAATCTCTGCTGGTTGCTGGCATTGTGGTAGACTTCCAGCTGTTCGAGATGCAGCTCGGGATATTTTTCCTGGAGACTGGTGATCAGGGAGTTTAGTTTCTCGCAATGTTCGCACCCGTCACCATAGAAATAGACGGCACTGATGGCGACATTGGAAGTAGTGAGGTTTGCCGGGGTAGTATTCCCCGGTGGCGTGGGTGGAGGAGGTGGATTACTTACAGTTTTTTTTTGAGGTAATCCTGGACCAGCGCCTCGAGCTTGTCAGGGATATCCTTTTCTCCCACGAGTACGGTCTTGCCGATAACAACTTCAGGAACTCCAGGGGGTGTGGATATTCCGGCAGCCGAGTTTACCTGGTTGTAGATGTTCTGGTTGGTCTGGTTATGCCAGACCTCGAGGATCTGGATATTGGCCTCCGGATATTTCTGCGTAATGTTGTCCATGAACGGCTTGATATTGTGGCAGTGCGGGCATTCTTCACCATAGAAATAATAGATGATCGCGGGGGTGGTGGTGGGCCCTGCCGGCTGCGGGAAGCTGACTAAAAAAATCGCGAGACTTGCAATAACAATAATTGCGAACAACCCTGCAGCAATCTTGATGATCTTATCCATGATGAGAAACCTGTTAGTTATTTTGAAAACTTCTGATTTAATAAAATGCCTATCCAGATAATGAGCGGCGCTCGGGAAAATGGTCAGCTCATGGAGATCATCGTCCCGACACCATCGTGGGTAAAGAGCTCGAGGATGAGGTTGTGTTCGATATTCCCATTGATGATGTGGGAGTAGCTGACACCGTTCTCCACGGCCTTGATGACGGACATGACCTTTGGGATCATGCCTTCCGCGATTGCCCCGGACTTCTGGAGATCGTTCGCCTCGCGGACGGTCAGTTTCCGGAAGACCTTCGTGCGGCCCTTGTCCATGACACCGTCGACATCTGTCATGTTGACGAGCTTGTAGGCATTCAGTGCGATGGCGATATCTCCCGCCGCGATATCGGCATTGATGTTCAGGCTGCCCCCGTTCTTGTCGATGGCAATGGGCGATACCACCGGGATATAGTCCTTATCGAGCAAAGTGTTGAGGATCGTGGGATCGATCCACTCGATCTCGCCTACATGGCCGAGGTCCACTTCCTTCTGGATGCCGCCGATCTCGACTTTCTGGAGATCCATCTTCTTTGCGAGGATGAGGTTCCCGTCGCTGCCGGACAGTCCAACGCCACGGGCGCCGCACTTCGCTATCAGGGAGACGATCCCCTTGTTGATCTTGCCGACGAGCACCATCTGGGCGATCTCGAGGGTCTCCTCATCGGTCACCCGCAGGCCCCCGACAAAGACCGATTCCTTGCCCATCTGCTTCATCTTCTCGCTGATCTCGGGACCGCCGCCGTGAACAAGTACAACGCGGATGCCAACGTAGTGGAGGAGCACCGCATCCCGGATCGCATTTTCGAGCACAACGGGATCCACCATTGCGTGCCCGCCGAGCTTGATCACGATAGTCTTGCCATGGAACTGCTGGATGTAGGGCAGTGCTTCCATGAGCACATCTTCACGCTTCATTATGTGGTGTACCTCCCGTTAATCTCCACATAGCGCTCGGTGAGATCGCAGCCCCATGCGGTCGCCTGCTCCTTTCCTGCCGCAAGATCGAGGATGAAGGTCACTTTCCTGCCGTGCATCGCCTTCTTGGCTGCATGGAGATCGGCAATGATCTCACCGGATTTCACCAGCGGGTATTTTTTACTGCCATCGCTGATCCAGAGCGAAACCGCGTTCGGATCAAACTTCACTCCCGCCCGGCCGGCCGCGGCAACGACCCGGCCCCAGTTGGGATCCTCCCCGTACACAGCGGTCTTCACGAGAGGTGATTCGATGACCGTGCGGGCAACCTTCTCCGCATCGTCCTCCTTCTTTGCTCCCGTTACCGTAATCTGGAGGAGCTTTGTTGCGCCCTCACCGTCCTTTGCGATCTGCTCTGCAAGGGCACGGCAACACTCTTCAAGCGCTGCAGAGAATTCGGCTGCTTTCACGTTGCCCGCGTCACCGGTCGCGGTACAGAGTGCGATGTCATTCGTGCTCGTGTCGCCATCGACAACAACGCGGTTGAACGAACGGCGGGTTGCCAGTTTCAGGGCATCGGAGAGCGGCTTTGCACCGATCTCTGCATCGGTGTAGATGAACGCGAGCATCGTTCCCATGTTTGGTGCGATCATGCCACTTCCTTTGGTGATGCCCCCGATGCAGAAACCCTCTTTTTCCACGAGCGCGTGTTTCTGGATCGTATCCGTTGTCATGATTGCCTGCGCAGCAAGGATTTCTGCTTCCGGAGTCCGGTCGATCTTCGGCGCGACCGTCTCGCACTGACGCTTGATCAGAGGCAGGTCCAGGTATCTCCCGATGACCCCGGTGCTTGCCACTCCGGTGTGAGCGGGTTGTACCCCGAGTGCCGATCCGGCATACTCCGTCATGGCAACGGCATCGGCATACCCCCGTTTTCCCGTGTAGGCGTTTGCACACCCGCTGTTGACGATGACTGCTTCAAGTTTTCCGGCCTTTATCTGTTTGCGCATCAGCTCGATTGGTGCAGCCTTTACCAGATTTTCCGTAAACACACCGGCTGCTGTGCCATGCGCCTCAATGAGTGCAAGACCGAACTTCCCCTCCTTCATGCCCCAGGCTTTGACGCCCAGGACAGCGCAGATACTCTTGAACGACATTTATTCACCAGCCCCTTCTTTTCCGGAATACGCCGATCCGATCGCATTGATGATATCCGCACGCGTGATGATCCCGACGCACTTCTTACCCCGCAGAACCGGCAGGCGGGCGATGCCTTCCTTCAGCATGAGGGCGGCAGCCGCCTCGACGTCCATCTCTTCGGTAGTGGTGACTACACGGTGGGTCATGACTTTTTTCGCCGGCATGTCACCGATATTTGTCAGCGCGTGCTTGGTCTTTTCCCAGTTGATGTACTCCCGGATCGGCACCTCGATGATCTCGAACGGGGACGGGAGCCAGAGGTCATCGGAGATCCTCTCGGTCTCAAGGAGGGAAATGAGATCGGACTCCGTGATGATTCCCACCAGCTCCTTTCCCTCCATGACCGGGAGACCCCCGATATGGTGCTTCCGGAAGAGGGCTACCACGTCCCGGAGGGGGGTTTCCGCTGAACACACAACGGGGTCTTTTGTCATTGCATCCTGTACGAGCATGGTATCATCCTCCTAGGGCAGCATCCCTGCGCTGACGAGACCATCCGTTTCCGGATAACCGCACATCAGGTTCATGTTCTGGATCGCCTGGCCGCTCGCACCTTTGACAAGATTATCGATGGCAGAAACGGCGACAACCCGGTGTCCTTCACTCTCCACCATAACATCGCAGAAGTTGCTCCCGCGGACTGCGGCAAGCGAGGGCTTCTGGTAGCGGACGAAATATTCTCCCTTGTAGAAGTCGTGGTAGAGTTTCTCCACCTCTTCCTGCTCCATGGGTTCGTTGAGCAGGATATGCGCTGTTGTCAGGATCCCGCGGTTGACAGGCACGAGGTGGGGGGTGAAGTAGACGTTTGCCTTCGATCCAAGGAATGCCAGCTCCTGTTTCATCTCCGCAAGGTGCCGGTGGGTCGTCCACTTGTACGGCCCGACATTGTCCCCCACGTTGGGGTAATGTGTTGTTGCGGAAGGATTGTCCCCGGCTCCGCTGACACCGGTCTTGGAGTCAAATATTACGGTATGGGCATATTTTGCGAGAGGAGCGGCGGCAAGGGTTGCCCCGGTCGGGAAACAACCGGGGTTTGCAACAAATTTCGCGTTGATGCATTCCTTACGATGAAGTTCAGGGATACCATAAGGTGCGGGGAAAAAGTCGGTGTGGGGTACACCGTACACTTTTTCAAATACTTCTTTTGGCAACCGGTAATCCGCGCTCAGGTCAACGACTTTGATCCCGCGGGAGAGCAGTTTGCCTGCGTAGGTCATCGCCGCGGTGTGAGGCACGGCAAGAAATACCACGTCGGCATCGATCGCATCAATCTCAGGGTTCTCGAACTTTAGGTCGGTGAACCCTTTCAGGTGGGGATGGATCTGGTCGAGCGGGGTTCCTGCAAGTTTCCGTGAAGTGGCACAGGTGACTTTTGCAGCCGAATGGTGAACGAGGAGGCGGATCAATTCACCACCGGCATAACCGGAGGCCCCGATAATCGCAATTTTCATACAGTAATATCCGGCTGTAAAAATTTAATGCTTTTTAGACCGGCTTTCCGGAAGTGCCCGGTTTATCTTCGATTTTTTGAAAAATCTGCCCTGATCTTACTTACTTTTGCGCGAATAGACATTGTAGAGCCGCTGCCCGAGGAGCTCGATCCTGTCCCGGTCCTCAAGCCCCTTGAGGAGATCTTCAGGAAGCGCATCCATGCCTTTTGCCGCGCCGAGATAGGCACCGCAGAGGAGAGCGATGGTATCGGTGTTACCTCCGGTATTGGCGGACACGGTCAGGAGGTCGGGTGGATGGGAATAGCGGTTGATCAGGAAGAAAGCGATAGGGAGGGTCTGGAACACGGATACATCGTTGCCGATCTTGAGCAGGGCGGTCTCCGTGTCCATCCCGTCTTTTTCAAGGAGGAGTGCATTATGGATCTTGCTGCCAAGTATCTCGTCCTCGGCCAGTGCTTTATTGACAGCCTTTTCGATGGGGTCCGGCGATTCATGGAGCGCGTGGTAGAGAAGCGTGACAACTGTTGAAACCGCGGCGTGGGCGGCAGGATGGGAATGGGTGATATTACAGGCCCTCACGGCACGTTCACATGCCTCGCTCATATCGGGGAATGTCAATGCAAAGGGGACCGCAACCGGCAGGCAGCCGGCTGTTGTGGATTTGACTCCTTTCTGAGGGAGGTTCTCTTTGGTCATATGTTCACAGGCAGCAGAGATAGATCCATCGGGAAAACGGAGGGCGCCCCGGGTATAGAGTTCCCGGAGTGCCGTTGCGTACCGATCTTCATTATACCTGCCATCGGCAAGAAGAGTGCCCACAAGGATCATCAGCTGCGTATCGTCCGTATACTGCCCCGCGTTCAATCCTTCATTGGGATGTCCTTTGTACGGGCGGCGGTACCCGTACTTCATTTTATTCAGGTTCGGAGATGTACTCTCATTGGGCATACCGAGTGCATCACCGATTGCCGCACCCAGCAGGCACCCCTTGAATTTTTTGAGCATCGATCTTATATTGAAAAACCCGGATAGATAACCCTTGTTATATCCTGCTTCATCGGGCATGTGATTTTGAAATGTGAACAATTTCAGGATCGCATAAATGTCTGATCGATTACCGTTTTCTGACGGTATCTGTCATATATTCATCGGATCTGTCGAATCTTACTTCGACAATTTTATATACAATGTTTCACATGATTAATAATGTAGAATTGGAGATCGTATGACCGAAGACTTCGACGTCAAGCTGGTTGAGAGCACCGTCCGTTATACGCCGAGCCCGGAATATAAGCAAAATTCCTGGCTTGGAGACTATGAGACTGCATACCGGGAATTCCTTGCTGATCCTGATGCATTCTGGGAGAGGGTAGCGAAGGATCTGGACTGGATACGTCCGTGGGATACCGTCAAGGAATGGAACTACCCCTATGCCAAATGGTTCGTGAACGCGAAGCTCAACATTACCGCGAACTGTCTCGACCGCCAGGTGAAGAACCACCGGCGCAACAAGGTCGCACTCATCTGGAGGGGCGAGGAAGGCGCAGAGAGGATCTACACATACCAGAAACTTCTCTCGGATGTGATGCGTTTTGCAAATGGCCTCAAAAAGATCGGTGTAAAGAAAGGCGACCGGGTCTGTATCTATATGCCCATGGTGCCGGAGCAGGTTATTGCCATGCTGGCGTGTGCACGGATCGGTGCCATCCACAGTGTCGTCTTTGCAGGGTTCGGCGTGACTGCACTGAATATGCGGATCAGGGAGGCAGAAGCAAAGGTGGTCATCTCCGCGGACATCTCCATCCGCAGGGGAAAGGCAATCCCGCTCATTACGACCGTCCAGGAGTCAATCCTCAATGCCCCAAGCGTAGAACACCTCATCCTCTACCGAAGGCGGAGAGAGCCCCCTGTCGAAATCAGACCGGACTTCGAGATTGATTTTTATAGTCTTATGGAAGGCGTTCCCGCTGTCTGCGAGCCGGAGGTCATGGATGCAGAAGATCCCCTGTTCATGCTCTACACGAGTGGTTCCACCGGGTCCCCCAAAGGAATCGTCCATACCTGCGCCGGCTACCTGGTTGGGATTTACTACACAACGAAATATGTCTTCGATCTCAAAGAGAGCGACATCTACTGGTGCACTGCCGACCCGGGCTGGATCACCGGCCACAGCTACATTGTCTATGGGCCGCTTGCGGTGGGTGCCACAGTCTTCATCACAGAGATGACCCCCGATTACCCGGACCCGGGGATCTGGTGGAAACTGGTCGAGGAGCAGAAGATCAATGTCCTCTATACGGCTCCGACAGCGATCAGGATGTTCATGAAAATGGGAGAAGAATGGCCGAAAAAATACGACCTGAGTTCCCTGAGGGTGATCGGGTCCGTGGGAGAACCTCTCAATCCCGAGGCCTTCGTCTGGTATCACCACGCGATTGGTGGGGACAGGTGCCCTATCGTAGATACCTGGTGGCAGACGGAGACGGGAATGCAGATGATCACGACCATGGTGGGAGAGCCGATGCGCCCCGGGTTTGCCGGAAAAGCGGTACCGGGAGTGATTGTGGATGTCGTGGACAAGAACGGAAATTCCGTACCTCCCGGAACCGGGGGGTTCCTCGCGATAAAAGCGCCCTGGCCAGCCATGTTCCGCACGGTGTATAAAAATGATGAGCGGTACCGGCAATACTGGTATACGATCAAGGACTGCTATTCCGCAGGTGACCTTGCAGTCAAGGGTAAGGACGGCTACATCATGGTGCTGGGCCGGGCCGATGACATCATCATCGTCGCCGGGCACAATATCGGCACCGCCGAGGTGGAGAGCGCCCTGGTTTCCCACCACGCCGTCGCTGAGGCAGCGGTGATTGGTAAGCCTGATCCCGTGAAAGGAAATTCCATCAAGGCGTTCGTCATCCTCAGGGTCGGGAACAAACCCGGTGACAAGCTCCTCCAGGAACTAATGTATCACGTGCGGATGACGATTGGGCCCATCGCCGTCCCACACGAGATCGAGTTCGTGGAGAAACTGCCCAAGACCCGCAGCGGCAAGATCATGCGTCGCGTCCTCAAGGCAAAGGAACTGGGTATTGACCCGGGGGATATCTCCACACTGGAGGAATAACCCTTTTTAAAAAAGAAGGTGGAACAGTCGTTTAAGAAAATACGTGAGGAACCATCATGAGTGAAAAAACTGGGGAAAAAATCATGGGAATGGAACCTGAGAACGGGCGGTGGATCCTGGTCCTTCTCGGGCTTATCATCAATCTCTGTCTGGGAACAATCTATTCGTGGAGCGTGTTCGTCGCACCTCTCACCACGTACTTCACCAGAGACCTGGGACAGACCGTCACGGCAACCGATATCCTGCTGCCGTTCTCGGTCTTCCTTGCATTCTTTGCCATCGCCATGCCCTTCACCGGAAAATATATTGAACGCTACGGGCCCCGGAACGTGACTATTGTCGGGGGAGTCCTGACGGGGCTCGGCTGGCTCCTGGCTTCCTTTGCCACGTCGGTCCCGATGCTCTACGTCGTGTATGGCGTGATAGGAGGAATCGGGGTCGGTATCGCGTACGGGGTACCCGTTGCGGTGTCGGCGCGCTGGTTCCCGGACCGGAGAGGTCTCGCAGTCGGACTTACGGTCCTTGGGTTCGGCTTTTCGGCATTCTTCACAGCAAACATCGCGGGCTGGCTGATCGACACCTACGGAGTCATGACCACATTCAGGATCTTTGGCATTGCATTCGTGATCCTGACGTGCCTGTTGGCCCTGCCCATGAAGTTCCCGGGCGCCGGTTGGACCCCCCGGGGGTGGACACCTCCTGCGCCGGTTCCCGGCCAGGCCATTGCCTGCGAGTTCCGGCGGGAGCAGATGCTTAAATCCCGGTCGTTCTACGGGCTCTGGCTGTGTTATTTCATCGGCTGCCTTGCAGGGCTCATGGCCATCTCGATCGCGAAACCGGTAGGTACTGATGTTGGGATTGAGACCGGACTCGCAACGCTGCTCGTAGGCTTCTTTGCAATATTCAACGGGTTCGGGCGGCCGGTCTTCGGTGCAATAACGGACAGGTTTACGCCGAGGATTACGGCCATGCTCTCGTTTTTCCTGATTGCTCTCGCTTCGCTGCTGTTGTGGCAGTTCACCGGAGTGAGCGTATATATCGTCGCTTTCGCACTGCTCTGGGGATGCCTCGGCGGCTGGCTCGCCATCGCCCCTGCGAGTACCGGGTGCTACTTCGGGACGGCAGATTACCCGCGGTGCTATGGCGTGGTTTTCCTGGCCTATGGTGCCGGAGCCATCGTCGGACCTCAGATGGCCGGGTTCATCAAGACCTCGACCGGATCCTACCTTGGGGTATTCCCCATCGTGCTCGTTCTCGCAGTGATCGGCTTCATTACCGCGTTCGCGCTGCTGAAAATACCAGATGCACCCGAAAAAACATAACCATACTTTTTTTCTCCGGGTAGGGGTGGATCCGGCAGAAGATTATCAGACACTTCCCGGCATTGGCATTTTGTACCCCCCGCCGCAGGTGCTGTTATAGAGCGACAGGCTGGTGGATCTTCTTCCGCTGCGCAATGCGGTACCCGGAGATCACCTGGATGGAATTCCCGAATTCGGTATCAAGAACCGGATCACCCGAATCGACGTAGAGTTCCGGAAGCTCAGCGAGCTTGTGGGGGGTTGCGACAAGGATGATATTGTTTCTCCCCACCAGTCTGATCACCCGGGCGCTGATCTGCTGGTTCCCCCTGCCCAGAATGAATCCCTGTGCACCAATCGGGCTGAGGATTATCCGGGTCTCCTTTTCGCGAGCTGCAAGATCGAGGATGGTTTTTTCATCCACATCCGCTGCTATCACTTTACCGTCTTTTACTGCATCAACACCAAGGAGGGTTTTCTGCACGCCGAGCCGGTGCGCGATCGCCTCCGTCGTCGTCCCCGCCCCGAGGATGTAGAGCGTATCCGGCAGCATCACTTCCTGCATGAACCGTGCGATCTCCTGCTTCGCCCGCTCCTCGTCCGGCTCCTCGTACACCTGCTTTGCGGGCTGTATTTTACCAGCACCAGAAGGCGTCCGGGCGATACCGAAGATCCGGGTTTTTAATTCCCCTCCCCGGTAGGCTTCCTCATCCACATCGAGGATCTCCGAATCCCTGAGATTTTTGGTATCAGATTCCCGGACAAGTTCGGCGGCAACCGTCGGATCGATGGCAAAGACTGCAGAATACATCTTCACTCCCGCGGGTATCCCGAGCAACGGCACGTCCCTTCCGGTCACTTCGAAGATATCCCGTGCTGTCCCGTCACCTCCGCAGAACAGTAGCAGGTCGACTCCCGCTTCCCTGAACCGGCGGGCCGCGGCTTTGGTATCCGATGCCCTGCTTTCACCGGAAACGGTATACATGATCTCGAATCCCTTAATACCGGCTTCCTGAAGGATATCTCCCCCCATGGCGCCGGAACAGGTAATGAAATGCAGCCCGGTTTCCCGTGACAGCAGGGCAAGCGTGATCCGGGCCCGTTCCATGGCATGCGGGACGGCCCCCCGCTGCCTTGCCTCTTCCACGTTCCCGTCAGTGCCTTTCAGCCCCACCGATCCTCCCATTCCCGCAACCGGATTGACGATGAGACCGATCCGTTTCATAAAAAGAGATGGAATGGATGGTTTATTGTATCTTGGGTATCCGGCCGATCGCCTCTCTGATCAGTTCATCCGGATATTCATAGTCCACGAGCTGGCCCGCATAATATGCATCATAGGCCGACATATCGAAATTGCCATGCCCGGAGCAGTTGAACAGGATCGTCTTTTCCTCCCCCGTCTTTTTACACTTCAGCGCTTCATCAATCGTCGCTTTCACAGCATGGGAAGTCTCAGGAGCGACGATGATGCCTTCCGTTCTTGAGAAGGTCTGGGCCGCATCGAAGACCTCGCTCTGGTGATAGGCGACACCCCGCATCACGCCGTCGTGAACGAGACGGGATACGATAGGCGAGTCCCCGTGGTACCGGAGGCCTCCTGCATGGATGGACGGCGGGACGAAATCATGGCCAAGGGTGAACATCTTCAGGAGCGGTGTCAGGCCGGCAACGTCACCGAAATCATAGGTGTAGGCTCCTTTGGTGAGGGTTGGGCACGATGCGGGTTCCACACCGATGAGGTCGATATCCTTATGCTTCCCGGTCATCTTGTCGCCCGCGAACGGGAATGAGATCCCGGCAAAGTTGGACCCCCCGCCGACGCACCCAATCACGACGTCCGGGTAAGCATCCACCATCGCCAGCTGCTCGCGACATTCCTGCCCGATGATCGTCTGGTGGAGACAGACATGGTTCAGCACCGAGCCGAGCGCGTAATTGGTGTTGGCATGGGTTGCCGCATCTTCGACCGCTTCGGAAATGGCAATGCCAAGAGCGCCTGGCGTTTCGGGATCTTTTTCGAGGACAGCTTTCCCGGAATTCGTCTTGGTGCTCGGGCTCGGGATGCACTCTGCTCCCCAGGCCTGCATCATCGACTTGCGGTAGGGTTTCTGGGTATAGCTGGACCTGACCATGTAGATCGTGCACTCGAGATCGTAGAGCATCGTGGCGAATGCCAGTGCGGATCCCCATTGCCCGGCACCGGTCTCCGTCGCGATCCTCTCGATCCCGGCCTTCATGTTGTAATAAGCCTGAGGAACGGCGGTATTGGGCTTGTGGCTCCCAGCCGGGCTGACCCCTTCCCACTTGTAGTATATTTTTGCCGGGGTCTTGAGGAATTTCTCAAGCCGGTGGGCGCGGTACAGAGGGCTGGGCCTCCAGAGCCTCAGGACTTCCTGAACGTCTGCCGGTATATCAACATACCGGTCCGTGGTCACTTCCTGCCGGATCAGTTCCATGGGAAAGATCGCTGACAGGTCGTCGGGTCCCACCGGTTTGTGGGTGGCGGGGTGGAGCGGGGGATCGAGCGGCGAGGGCAGATCCGCCTGGATATTATACCATTTCTTTGGCATCTGCTCCTCATCGAGGAGGATTTTTGTCTGCATACACAGTACTTACTTTGTATAAATAAATACATTGTGGAACAATTTTGAGTGATTGTGCATTAATGTATACATTTCAAACAGGGCACGGGATGGGCAAGGGCATAAAATCCATACAACGTACCACGGGTATCATACGATGGACCGGAGTTCCTGACAATACGATGAATGTCATTGCCATAATGAACAGGGTAATGGGCGCGAGGATATCCATCGGATGCTCACTCTGGTTCATACGCTCCTTCAAAAAAGGCTTCTTCCCTTCTTATTTTAGACCAAAAAAGATATTTGACCATTTTTTTTATGGCCCCATGAACATAAAATTATAAATACACAATACCTATGTGTGTAAAAGTTGTTGTAAAAAAACAGCATTTATGCTGATATATAAACGGAGATCATATGATGAAAGAATCGTTAATAAACCTCCTGATCAATACCGATACATTCTTCCGAAATGCGATGGAAGAGGAGGAAAATTTCACTATTCCTGTGCTCATCGTGCTTGCCGTCGGAATTATCAGTGCAGCCTATGGGTACCTGATCGGCAGGCTGACATCACAGATGATGTCTGCTGTGACGCCAGGAATCGAATCAATTATATTGATCTCTACGATCCTTGGGGCAATCATCGGAACGTTTGTCTTCTGGCTGATCTGGGCTGGAGTTCTGTACGGTTTTTCTGCAGTATTCAAAGGTGAGGGGACATTTAAACGAACCCTGGAATTCACAGGGTACGGGTACCTTCCCCAGATCATTGGTTCCTTCATCACCCTTGCGGCAGCATTCGAATACCTGCCAGAAGTCAAGGTGCCGCAGATCTCGACAGCGGGCATCCCGACCGATCAGCTCGGGCAGGTGATACAGAATGCTGTCAGTACCATGATGCATGATCCCGCGATGGTGGAACTTACCCAGATCACCGTTCTCATAACTATTGTGTTCCTGCTCTGGAGTGCCAATATCTGGATATTTGGTATCCGCCATGCACGAAAATTATCGCCACGGGACGGCGCACTCTGCGTGGGTATCCCGGTCATCGCATATATCCTTTATATGATCTATAATCTTGGGGTTTCTTAAATGAAAATGCACTGGATTTTAACCAGCATCTGCCTTCTTCTGTTCGCGAGCACATTGGTTGGCGTGGCAAGCGCGGACCTGAGCGAAAGCATGTCACCGGTCACAGGTAATGTTTTTGTATCCAGTGTGACCTTCTATCCTGAGGTTTTTTTTACCGGAGATAAGGGAACCGCTACGTATGTAGTGATGAACAGCAACACGAATACCAGCGTGATGCTGAACCATGGAACGTTCTCTGATGACAATTTCAAACTGCTGAGCGGGACTTATGATTTCTCGAATACATTGGGTCCTCTCCAGACCCGGCCATTTACATTTTCAATACTTGCCGATGTACCTGAAGGGGATTATTACCCTTCGTTTTCCTTAAGTTTTTACAATTCGAATCTCTACCATAAAACGCTGGTTCAGGTCGATAACACTCCCCTTGAACTGACTGTCGTCGATAAACCGGATGCCTTTACGCAGGGAAAGAAGAAGACCATCACCATACAGGTGGCGAATCCCAGGAAAAATGATGTGAGAAACATGATCCTTGAAGTTGCCGGGGACGGTATCACTGCTTCGCCATCGAGGACCTTTGTCGGAGATCTTGCATCAGGAGCAAAAATACCGGTGAACTTTTCCGTAACACCGGATAAGGAGACCCCGCTTGCCCTTACCCTCACATACGATAATGGCGACAACCCCCACACGGTCACCATGAATATTCCCGTCACCTTCGGGACGGATAAGAAACAGGCAGACCCGGTCATGAGCAATGTGATCGTAAAAAATGACGGGTCTGTTTACCACGTCACCGGTGATGTGAATAATGCCGGCCTCGATACGGCGAATACCGTGACTGTGACTTCCCTCTCACCGGCTGTCCCGCAGGATCCCTACAAGACCTACGTTGTCGGAGCTCTCAAGGCCGATGACTTCGGCAGCTTTGAAGTTACCTTCACCACCGACGCCAACAGCACCAGTGTTCCCATCCAGCTCTCCTACAGGGACAGCGATGGCAATATCTACAACTCGGTCCAGAACGTGAATATCCCCTCGACCGGCATCACTGCCCAGAAAAGCAGCGGCCTACCCCTCGTACCCATCATCGCCGGGCTCGTCATTGTCGCAGTATTTGTCGGCGGCTGGTTCGTCTACATCAGGAAGAACAAGAAGTGACGGCTCCCATGGACGACCAGCCGGTAATGTTGTTCCGGGACGTGAGCAAAGTGTACCCGCTTCGCGCGGGAGATGTCACGGCACTGGACGGTATCTCATTCCAGGTGGACCGGGGCGAGTTCATTTCCGTGATGGGCCCATCCGGTTCAGGGAAGTCCACGCTCCTGAACCTCATGGGATGTCTGGACCTGCCGACTTCTGGGGATATCTACATCAGCGGCACCCACATAGGGGATATGGCGGATACTGAGCTGACCAGCCTGAGGCGGGATCGGATCGGGTTTATCTTCCAGTACTTCAACCTCTTCCCCCTCCTCAACATCATTGAGAACGTCACGTTTCCCATGATGCTCAAATCCCAGAAAGAGGTGGATCCTGAGCGGGGAAAGGAGGTACTCAGGGCGGTCCAGCTGGATGAGAAACTCTTCACTCATACACCGACGGAGCTCTCCGGGGGCCAGCAGCAGCGTGTCGCCATTGCCCGGGCGCTCATCAATAATCCGGACATCCTCCTCTGCGATGAGCCCACGGGGAACCTCGATTCAAAGACCGGAGCCGGCATCATGGACCTGATGACCGAACTCAACCGGAAAGGCACAACGATCATCATGGTCACCCACGACCCTCACATCGCCGAATACTCACGGCGGACAATCAGGATCGCCGACGGGAGGATCGTATCATGATCTTCTGGGAGATCGCCAAGCGCAATATACGACTGCACTTTCTCCGGTCAACCCTCGCGATGCTCGGGATCGTGATCGGTGTCGTGGCCATCGCATCGATGGGGATCCTCGGGAACAGCCTGGTGGCAACTGTTTCTGACAGCCTGAAATCGGTTGGCGATAGCGTTATCGTGAGCCCGTACACAGGTGGCGGCGGTATGGGTATGGGCGGAGGGGGTGGCGCGAGTTCCGCAAACCTGAAGATCACTGATCAGCAGTTCCAGCAGATCAAACGGGCCGTTGCGCCCGGCGTCGCGATACCGGTGCTCTCGACCGCGGAACGCATGAAAGTGGGTGTTGGCGGCGACGATATCGTGGCAACCGTGTATGGTATCGATCCCCAGTATATCCCGGATCTCAACCTGGTCCTGACCTCAGGCGGTTTCAACAATGCCAATTCCGGGTGCCTGGTAGGATCGGAATTTGCCAAGGATAATAATATCAAAGTCGGATCCCGGATTTCCATGGGTTCCGACGGCGAGAAGGGAACGCTCCGTGTCACCGGCATCATCGAGGAGAGGGGCATGGCCTTCGATGTCAGCACCGACAATGCGATTGTTGCTACCCAGGACTGGTTTGACAGCACCTATGACCGGGAGGATTACGATCAGGTCGTCGTCAAGGTAAAAAGCGGGCAGGATACCGCGGATGTCAAGACCACCATCGAAAAACAGCTGAACAAGAGAGACAAGATCGTTTCGGTCATGGACAGCAAGGCGACCCTGGCAACAATCTATGCGACTTTCGGCACGGTCACGACATTCGTCACTGCTATCGGAGGCATCTCCATGGTAGTTGCCGGGGTCTCGATCTTCAATATCATGATGATGTCGGTCAACGAGCGGATCAAGGAGATCGGCATCATGCGCAGCATCGGGACCCAGAAAAAGGAGGTGATGAGCATGTTCATCTACGAAGCTGCGATCATCGGTATAATCGGCAGTGTTGTCGGGGGCATTCTGAGCCTTGTAGCGGGATATGCCATCAGCGCCCTGATGCTCAATTCGACCAAGTACCTGTTCACCATTGCGACTGCGATCTCTGTGACGGAAGGTGTCGGGTTCGGGATCGTGATCTGTCTTGCCTGCGGTCTTTACCCGGCATGGCAGGCAGCGAATATGAATCCCATTGATGCGCTCAGGCACGAGTGACCATTTTCCTCTCCTTTTTACGTGGCGTGAGTCTTATTACCGGTTGCGTGTATACTCTAAAGCGATGAGCCTTCCGGAACCGGCAGACATGAACCCCGACTGGAATGAGGTCTGGAAATTCCGGCAGAAACAGCACGAGCTCTCCAGAGTATCCGATGACCAGTCCCATAACTGGGATAAAAAGGAGAATGCAGAGCGGTACGATGCCAACTCACGGACCGAGTACGATGCCCGTATCAGGCTCACCCTTGACGGGCTCGATGCCACGAGGGATTCGCGGGTGCTGGACATCGGGGCCGGGCCGGGTACCCTTGCGATACCGCTTGCTCCCCGGGTCAGGCATATTACTGCGGTCGAGCCCGGTGCGGGTATGGTCTCGATCCTCCGGGAGCGGGCTGCAAAGGAGGGCATCACGAATATCTCCTGCGTGCAGAAACTGTGGGAAGATGTCGATATTGATCGCGATCTCTCAGGCCCGTATGACATTGTAATCGCATCGCTCTCGCTCACCATGGAAGATATCAGGGAAGCCCTTGAGAAGATGGATGCAACATCACGGCAATACGTGTGCCTGTACTGGTTTGTGGACTTTCCCTTCTGGGAGCGGATGTATGCTGACCTCTGGGAACCCCTGCACGGGAGCCCGTATTATGCCGGGCCAAAGGCCGACTGTCTCTTCAATTTACTGTACCAGATGGGGATCTATGCGAACGTGGAGATGCTGCCACTCGGCAAGGAATACCGGTTCACTTCACATAATGACATGGAGACATTCTTCAACCGGCGGTTCAGTGCAAAGACACCGGAGCAGCAGGAGACTGTAAAACTGTATCTGAAGCCGTTAATCCGTACCGAGGGACAGGATATCGTCATTTCCGGGGACTCTACCTTTGCGAAGATCTGGTGGAAGAAAAGCGGATGATCCACGTATGCGTTTCCGGTGATCGCTCCATCGCATCCTTTTAAACAAGATAACAGGTTATGATTTATTATGGCAGTATATACGGTGATAACTCCGGTTGCTATGCTCCTTGAGCTGGTCATCTGTGTCTTAGGACTATACGCAGGGTACGCCCTGAAAAAGACCACGGGTACCTCTTTGCAGTGACATTTCTCCTGTTTGCACTCTTCGATCTCCTCAACTCCTCCGGTTTCTCTGCAGATACCCTTGCTATCCTGAACGTGATAGCTATCCTGGCCGCACTCGCCGGCATGTATCTTGTTATCAAGGAAAAATGAGACCTGAAACTCCTGGTTCAAAAAAATTTTCTCTCTTTTCCCAATAAAAAAAGTGTGTTACCCAACCCTTCGTATCCGGCTTATTGCCTCTTTGAGCCTGTCCATGGAGGCGGCGTATGAGAGCCGGAGCCATCCCGGGGCATCGAATGCACTGCCGGGTGTGACAGCGACGTGGGCTTTCTCCAGCCAGCGGTTTGCAATCTCCATATCGTCGCCGGCCACTTTGACAAATGCATAGAAGGCCCCGTCCGCGGGTGCAGTCTGGTAACCCATGCGGTTCAGCTCGGCGATGATGTATTTTCTCCGCCGGTCAAACTCCTTGCGCATCTCTTCGACGCACCGCTGGTCGCCCCTGAGCGCTGCAACCCCACCCCACATCGCAAAGGTCGTCGCCTGGCTGATCGAGTGCTGCTGGACCTTGGACATCGCCTTTATAATCCCGACCGGGGCCACCGCATACCCGAGGCGCCAACCGGTCATCGCATAGGACTTCGAGAAACCGTTGATGGTGATGGTACGCTCCGCCATGTTGCCGAGCGAAGCAAGCGAGATGTGCTCCTTGCCATACACGAGTGTCTCGTAAATCTCATCGGACATCGCATAGATGTCGTTGTCCTGGCAGAGATCGGCAACAAGGTTTATCGAACTCTTATCAAAAACCGCACCCGAAGGGTTGGACGGCGAATTGACCACGATCATCTTGGTCTTTGCATTCACCCGTTCGAGGATCGAGTCGTCGAGCTGGAAGCTCTTCTGGTTGACCGCGTGTTTGACAACCGTGCCACCGGCGATCTGGACACAGGGCTCGTAGGAGACCCACGCGGGGGTCAGGAGGATCGTCTCATCGCCCGGGTTCAGGA
>Ga0187861_10001043_pt1 | contig 30068 bp, 27 predicted proteins | sample June2016WEW_10_1_3_FD_132986 | JGI IMG/M metagenome (GOLD analysis project Ga0187861, IMG submission 132986) | Peatland microbial communities from SPRUCE experiment site at the Marcell Experimental Forest, Minnesota, USA - June2016WEW_10_100 | ecosystem: Environmental > Terrestrial > Soil >...
AACCGCACCGGCGTCGCATCCTGCAAGTGCGTCCGGCCGATTTTCATCACGTCATCGAACTGCTTCGCCTTCTTCGCCAACTCGCCGTGCAAATGTCGCAACGCCGGGATCAGGTCCTCCTGGATCGCCTGAATCGTACCGAGATGAATCGCCGTCGGAAACACGTCGTTGCTCGACTGGCAGAGATTGACGTGGTCGTTCGGATGGACGGGTGATTTGTCGCCGCGTTTGCCACCGAGGATTTCGTTGGCGCGGCTCGCAATCACCTCGTTCGTGTTCATGTTCGTCGACGTGCCCGAACCGGTCTGGAAAATGTCCACGGGGAATTGCGCGTCGAGTTTGCCGTCGACCACTTCCGTCGCCGCCTGGACAATGGCGTCGGAGACTTTCTTGTCGATGAGGCCAAGTTCGAGGTTTGTCCTGGCCGCGGCGCGTTTGACACGGCCCATGGCCCGAATGAGCCGTGGCGGCAACGGCCAGCCGCTGATTGGGAAATTGGTCACCGCCCGTTGCGTCTGCACGCCGTAATAGGCGTCGGCAGGAACTTTCAACGGACCCATGGAATCTTTTTCGACGCGGGTTGCCATAAAAACCTCATTTCTCAACGTTGTGGGTCCATGCGTGCTTCACCTTCAGGGCATGGACCGATTTTAACGCAAGCCAAAGACTTTTGCAGCCGTTATCGACGCGTCGACCAGCGGACGCTGGAAAATCCCCAACCCGATCATCGCCCCCATGCACACGTACAGGGCAATCCGCATCGGGGTGCTCACGCTGATCGGCGACGCGTCCTCCGCCTCCTGCAGATAGATCGCGCGCCCGACGCCGAGATAAAAGTACAGCGAGATGACCACCGCCGCCGCGCCGATGCCCGCGAGCACGTAATAATGCCAATCCGTCCGCGCTCGTCCGATCACCGCCGCGAACAACTGGAATTTCCCGAAAAAACCGCTCAGCGGCGGGATGCCCGCCAGCGACATCATGGACAAGAACAACGCCAGCCCAAGGATCGGCGAGCGTTTGCCGAGACCCGAGAAACTCGGGATTTCATCGCTACCGGTGGCCGCGGTCGTGGCGACGATTGCCAGGAACGCGCACAGGACCGTGAACGCGTACTGGCCGAGATAGAACAACACCGCGCCCGCGCCGAGCGCGTTCACCGCCGCCACCCCCATCAACAGGTAGCCCGCATGGCCGATGGAGGAATAACCGAGCAGCCGCTTGATGTTGCGCTGCGGAATCGCGCCCAGATTGCCGTAGAGCAGCGTCGCACCCGCCAACACCATGACCAGCGTGTTCCAAAACGCGGTTACCGGCAGCAATCCCGTATACAAGACGCGCAACAGCAGCGCGAATCCCGCCGCCTTGCTGCCCACCGCCAGAAACGCCGTCACCGGCGTCGGCGCGCCTTGATACACGTCGGGTGCCCAAATCTGGAACGGCACGCTGGCGATCTTGAACCCGAGTCCGGTCAGCACCAGCAGCATTCCAAAAATGAATGGCGCTGACGGCGTTCCCCCCTGTGTTCGCAGGATTTCCGCCAGCTTGTCAAAATTCGTCGTCCCGGTCGTCCCGAAGATGTAGGCAATGCCGTACACCGTGAACCCGCTGGACAGCGCCCCGAGGATCAAATACTTCGTGCCCGCCTCCAGCGAGGCCTCCTGCCGGCGCAAATAGCTCGCCAGCACGTAAAATGTGATCGTGACCAACTCCAACGAGACGAACAGCAAAATGAAATCGTTGACCGATGCGATCAGCAGCATCCCCGTCGCGCAGAACATCAGCAACGCGTAAAACTCCACCACTCCCGACTCGATCCGTGGTGAAAATTCCGCCGCCATCACCAGCACCATCGCCAGCGCCAGCAAAAACAACCGCTTGAAATACAGCGCCAGCGGGTCGAGGCGAACCATCCCATAAAAAAACACGCCATCCACCGGCTGGATGCAGAAGCTCCACAACAACGCCACCGCCACAAATCCCGCCATCACGTAGCCGACCGTCCGCTTGTTCGGGAACGGTTTGAATACGTCCACCAGGAGAACCAGGATTCCCCAGGTCGCCAGCATGCACTCCAACTGTATCGCGTAGAAACCCATCAACGTTTCACCAGATTGTTGCCGGGCACGACGTCCGCGGGTTTGTCCGGCTCCGGCGGACCGGTGCGGCTGACGATGGTTGTCTCCACGCTGCGCTTGATGATGTCGGTCAGCAATCGCGGCCAGAACCCGACTGCCAACAACACCGCCAGCAGCAGCGCGTACGGAAGTTTCTGTTTGAAGCTGACCGCGTCCTTGAGCATCGACCATTTCTCATCGAACGGGCCAAAGAAACTCGCCCGCACCGCCCACAACAGATAGGTCGCCGTCACGACAATGCCCCACACCGCGCAGATGGTGGCCACGCGAAAGATCGTCGATCCTTGCTGCCACGAGCCGAGGAACACCATCACTTCGCTCACGAAATTCGCAAAGCCCGGCAGCCCGCTCGATGCCATCACCGCCATCACCATGCACACGCCGATAAACGGGATCTTCCGCGCCAGACCGCTCAGGTCCGGCACGAACCGGTTGTGCGTCTGATGATAGAAGAAACCGATGAGCGCGAACGTCAGCGCCGCCATCACGCCGTGTGCGAACATCATCAGCACCGCGCCGGTCACGCCGACGACATTCAGCGTGGCGATGCCCAGCAACACGTAGCCCATGTGGCTGACCGAGCTGTAGCCGATGACAAATTTCCAGTCCTTCTGCGTCAACGCCGCCCAGCCCGCGTAGAGGATGTTGAAACACGCCAGGATCGCGATCAGGTTCGCCCAATGCCGCGCGCCTTCGGGCAACAGCGGCAATGCGAGCCGGATGATGCCGTACGCGCCGAGTTTCTTCAGCACGCCCGCGTGCATCATCGATGCCGCCGTCGGCGCCGCCGCGTACCCGAGTGGCGACCATGTATGGAACGGCCACATCGAGGCGAGGAACCCGAACCCGAACAATAGCAACGGGAACGCCCGCATTTGTGTGTTCGAGGCGAGCCAAATGTTGTGCTGCAACCTCTCGATGTCCGTCGTTCCACTCGAAAAGTAGATCATCAGCAGCCCGATCAACGCCAGCACCGCCCCCGCCGTCAGGTACAACGTCAGCTTCATCGTCGCGTATTCTTTCGTGCGGCCGTGTTTGCCCGGCGGCAGCGAACCCCACATGCCGATGAGCAGATACATCGGGATCACCGCCAGTTCGTAGAAGAAATAGAAGAAGAACAGGTCCATCGTGGCGAACGTCCCGCTGATGCCCGACGTCAGCGCGAGAAACAAAATGTAATACTCCTTCTCCCGGTCGTGAACCTCGCTGGAGACAAGCGCCCCACAAAACGACACGAACCCGACCAGCAACAGCAGCGTCATTGAGATGCCGTCCACGCCAAACTTGAGCGATATCTTCCAACTCGGCAGCCATTCGATGCTCTTCACGAACTGATACCCGCTCTGCGTCCGATCAAACTGCGAGAAGATGTACAGCGTCAGCAGCAGCGACACGCCCGTCGCCAAGATCGCCAGCGCCCGAATGTTCTTCGGCTTGTCCGCCGGAAACAAAAACGCCACAAACGCCGCCACCAGCGGGAGCAAGACGGCTATAGTCAATAAGCTTTCCATTTTCCTAGTTTGTCATTCTTCGCTTCGCTCAGAATGACAACGTGGATTGTGATTGCGCATTCGTTATCACCTCACCACCACGTAGTAGATGATCACGGTCACACCGAGGCCGATGAGGAAGGCGTAGCCGGAGATGCTGCCGGTTTGGAGCAGACGCGTCGTTTTGCCGAGCAGACCTGTGCCGACCGACAGGCCGCCAATGCCGAGCCGCTGCAAAATCCAGCGGTCGAACACGTCACACACATTCGCAATCGTGCCCTGCACGTATTTCACGATCCAGTGATACAACTCATCGAAATAGTATTTGTTCTCGACCAGCGTCCAGAGTTTGCCGAGCGCGGCTTTCACAGGCGCATCACTCGGTTCGGCTTTGCAGTAAATCTTCGCCGCGACCAAAAACCCGAACAGCGGCACGGCAATCAGCCCGGCCGTCAGCAACAGCGAATGATGCTCCGCATGGTGCGGGGGCTGCAGGAAATCGGGCACTTTGCTGTACCAGCCGCCCACAATCGACAGCAGCGCGAGGAAGATCAGCGGCAACGTCATCACCACGGGCGATTCGTGCGCGTGGTCGTAGGCGTGATGGTCACGCGGCTTGCCCAGGAACACCACGAACACCTCACGGCCCATGTAATACGCGGTCAGAAACGCCGTCGCGACTGCCATCACAAACAGCACGTGATTGCGCTCGAAGGCCAGTAGCAGAATCTCGTCCTTGCTGTAGAACCCGCTCAATGGCGGCACACCCGCCAGCGCCAGCGTGCCGATGAGGAACGTCCAAAACGTGATCGGCGTCTTCTTCCACAAGCCGCCCATCTTCCAGATGTCCTGTTCGTGATGCAGCGCGAGGATCACGCTGCCCGCGCCGAGGAACAGCAGCGCCTTGAAGAACGCGTGCGTCGTCAGGTGGAACATCGCCGGCGTCGGCCCGCCCAGCCCGACCGCCATCACCATGTAGCCGAGTTGTGACAGGGTGGAATACGCGAGGATGCGTTTGATGTCGTTTTGCGCGATCGCAATCGTCGCCGCCATGAGCGCCGTGATCCCACCGATCCACGCAATGAGCGCGGACGCCGTTACGCTCGGCAGAATCAGCCAGGACACGCGACAGAGCATATAGACGCCCGCGGCTACCATCGTCGCCGCGTGAATGAGAGCCGACACCGGCGTCGGGCCTTCCATCGCATCGGGCAGCCACACGTGCAACGGAAACTGCGCGCTCTTGCCCACCGCGCCGCAAAAGATCAGCCCGCCGATCAGCGCCAGGGTGCCACTCGACAATCCGAGCGTCGGCATCTTCTGCTGCAACTCCGCGAAGCTGAACGTCCTCGCATAAGACCAGAGCAGCAGGATGCCCAGCATCATCCCGAAATCGCCGATGCGGTTGACGAGAAACGCCTTCTTGCCGGCCTCGGCGGCGCTGGGTTTCTCGAACCAGAACCCGATGAGCAAGTAACTGCTCAGTCCCACCAGTTCCCAGAAAATAAACATCTGGATAAAGTTGCTCGAAATCACGATCCCGAGCATCGAGAACGTAAACAGTGACAGGCACGCGAAGAACCGTGAGAAGCCGGGATCGCCCTTCATGTAGCCGAGCGAATAGATGTGGATCGCCGCCCCGACGCCCGAGACGACCAGCAGCATCAACAGGGCAAGCGAGTCGGTCGTCATGCCGAATTCGATATTCACGGTCTTCCCGATGATGAGCCATTGGACCGGATGAGCCTGGTGTTGGATGCCCTTCATGACGAACAGAAGGAACATGCGTAGCGAAAGCCCGAAGCTGAGTACAATCGCGCCGATGGACAGGGCCGCGCTGGCCCCCTTCCATTTCTGCGTGAACAGCGCGATCAGCGCGGTGGCCACGAGAGGCGCGAACAGGATGACCCACACGGAGCAGATCGGCCAGCGGCCGTTCATGCCCCAGTCGGTCCCGGAAATGGAGACCCAGTGGTTCATAGCCGCATCGTGGTCAGTTCATCCACGCTCACGGTCCGCTTGCGGCGGTACAGCGCCACGATGATCGCCAAACCCACCGCCACTTCGGCCGCCGCGATGGCAATGATGAAAAACACGAGGATCTGTCCGTCGACGATCTTGTTGAACTTCGAGAACGCCACGAGCGCCAGGTTGGCGGCGTTGAGGTTCATTTCCAACGCCATGTAAATCACCAGCGCGTTGCGCCGGATAATCACGCCCGCGATGCCCAACGCGAATAGCAATCCGCTGACGAACAGATAGTGGTTGATTGTAAGCGCGCTGGTCACTTGATCTCCTTCTTCGACAGCAACACCACGCCGATCATCGCCACGAGCAGCAGCAGCGCGGTCACCTCGAACGGCAGCATGTAGTGCGCGAAGAACGGTTTGACGACCTGTTCCAGGCCGCCATGCAACTCTTCGCCGCCACTGGTCAGCAGTTTTACGGGCTGGCCAAGGACGATTCTCAGTTCCCACACGAACGCCACAGCCACGGCCACTCCGCCAACGACGCTGAGAACCCGGAACTTCCGCCGCTCGCTGGCCTTGATGTCGAGCAGCATGATGACAAACAGGAACAAAACCATCACCGCGCCGGCATAGACCAGCACCTGGATCGCCGCGATGAAAAATGCTTCGAGCAACACGAACAACCCCGCCATGAACACAAACAGCAGCACCAGAAACAACGCGCTGGCGACGGGATTGCGGTTGGCAATCACGAAAAATCCGCAGAGCAGCATCGCGATGCTGAAAAACCAAAATAATATATCGTGAATACTCATCCGTCAGCTAAGCCACGGATGCACGCCGATCTTCGCGGATACTCATCCGTGTTTATCTGTGTGTATCAGTGGCTTCCTCTCATCCGCTCCCGGCGCATCCGGCGGCGGCTCTCCCTTGTATTTCCACTTCCAAATGAAATCTTCCTGCACTCCGCCGAGTTCGAGCAGCTTTTCCTTGTGGAACTGTAGCTCCTCGCGCTGGTAACCCGCCATCGCGAAATCGTTCTTCAAGAAGATCGCCTCTTCGGGGCAAACCTCCTCACAGTAGCCGCAGTAAATGCAGCGCAGCATGTCGATGACAAAATCCTTGGGCTCTTTCTCGACGTCCGCGTCGGGCGCATCGTCCGGGCGCGTGCCGGGTGTGATCCGGATCGCCTTGGGCGGGCACACGAACTCGCATAATTGGCACGAGACGCATTTCACCCGTCCCTCGGGGTCTTTTACCAGCGTCGGTGCACCGCGGTACGCGCCGTAAAGCGGTGGCTTCTCCTCGGGATAGCGGCGCGTAAATTTCCGCCGCGGGATGTGCTTCAACGTCAGCCACAACCCGTGCAGAATCTGCGGGAGATACGTCCGCTCCCAGATCGTCAGCTTTGGTCGTTTGACTCGCATGGCTATTTGCCGATCAACGCCAGCACGACTCCTGTAAGGAAAATGTTCAGCAGCGTCAGCGGGATGAATAACTTCCATCCCAAGGCCATCAGTTGGTCATAACGGAATCGCGGAATTGTCCAGCGCACCCAAATGTAAAAAAAGAGGCAGAGGCAGACTTTTGCCAGAAAAACCCCAATGTGCAGCAATCCGACACCGAGCGTCTGGGCCGGCGCATTGAACGGCGCGAACGGCAGCGACCAGCCGCCGAAGAACAGCGTCGTCATCAATGCCGACGCTACAAACATGGCTGCGTATTCGCCCATGAAGAACATCGCGAACTTCATCGAGCTGTACTCAGTGTGGTAGCCGCCGACCAGTTCCTGCTCGGCTTCCGGCAAATCGAACGGCAGGCGGTTGGTCTCCGCGAACGCACTCACGATGAAAATGAAGAACGACAACCACAGATGCGGATAGCAAATGAACGGCAGGTGCTGGGCCTGGTATCCAACGACCTTCACCAAATTGAGTGAACCGGCGTGCATAAACACCGGCACCACGCTCAACCCGAGGCACACTTCATAGGAAATCATCTGCGCGCTCGAGCGAATCCCGCCCAGGAACGGGTACTTCGAGTTGCTCGCCCACCCCGCGAGCACGATGCCGTACACGCCGAGCGACGCAATGGCAAACACGAACAGGATGCCGACATTCAAATCCGCGATCACGCCCTGGATCGGTTGCGGCGAGAGACTCGGAATCACCAACTGGCTGCCCCACGGCACGACCGCGATGGTAATGAGCGCAGGCACCATCGCAATCATCGGTGCCAGCGTAAAATAGAGTTTGTTGACGTGATGCGGCAGCACGTCTTCCTTGAAAACGAATTTCAATCCGTCCGCCAGTGGTTGCAGCAAGCCGAGCGGCCCGACGCGATTCGGCCCGATGCGGTCCTGCATCCACGCGCAGATCTTGCGTTCCGCCAGAACCGTATAGGCGACGATGCCCAGCATCACGCCGATCACACAGGCGATCTTGATGAGATGAATGAGGACCAACGGGATCATGCCTTCGCTCCTGCAGTGGCCGCCGACTCGCTCGTCGCTTGGCCGCCGGGTGTGCCCGACGCGAGCTTCAGTTCCACGCCGAAATCACCGATCTTGGAGAGATTCAACCCCGCCAGCGGCGCCAGCGTGCGCGCCATGTCGGCGAACACGTCTTCCATCGTCAGATACGCACCGTCCGCGCCCAACTCGTTCAACAGCGCGGCCAACGTCTGCCATTCCGGGCGCGCAATCCCCGGTGATGGAATCGCGATGTTCAGTCGTTGCAGGCGATTCTTCGCATTGATGAAGGTGCCGCGTTTCTCCGCGAAGGTCGCCCCCGGCAAAATGTAGTGGGCCAATTCCGTCACCTTGTTCGGCAACGTGTCGATGACCACCAGCAGTTCGAGTTTCGCCAGCAACTCTTCGGCGATTCCGTGCTTCGCCACGTTCTCGCCATGGACAATGAGCGTCTTGACCTTGCCCGACTTGATCGCTTCGATAATCACGGGAATCCGGCTGCCGATTGGATCGGCGGCCACTCCCGTGAGCTTCGCCCCGTTCGCATTCGGATTGCGGTCGGCATTGAGCAGAAACTTGTCACCCTCGCCAGCGTGTGGCACGCAATCCATCAGATCGGCCCCGAGAATTTTGTGGGTCAGTTTGTTAAACAGGAAGAGTTCCTCGGTCGTGGCGCGCGCGGTGCCAATGGCGGCGATCGTCGCGCCGCGGCCTTTCAGTGCCTTGAGCTTCTCGGCAATCTGCCGCGTCGCCTCGGGCCAGGTGAGGTTAAATCGTTCCCCCATCGCCGCTGACTTCACACTCGGCGCGGTCAGGCGATTCGCGTCGTTGATGAAGTTGTAGTGCAAGCGCCCGTAGTCGCACATCCAGCACTGGTTCACGGCATCGTTGTCGCGGGGAGTTTGACGCTGCACCACGCCTTCGCGCGACCAGAGGAGGGTGTTGCAGCCGGTCGCGCAATTCGGGCAGACACTCTTCGTTTCTTTGAGGAACCAGACGCGTTGTTTAAAGCGGAAATCGTTGGACGTGAGCGCGCCGACGGGGCAGATGTCCACGATGTTGAGATCGTAATTCGTGTTCGGTTCCATGCCGGGGTAACACGTCAGCGTGGAATAGCTGCCGCGATTCACGAAGCCGAGGCAATCCTGTCCCGCCACTTCCTTCATGAAACGAACGCACCGCGAACAGAGGATGCAACGCTCGTCATCGAGCATGATCTTCGGACCGATCGTCGTCCTCTTCGGCTTGTGAACCTTCTCCTCGACGAATCGGCTCTGCCCCTTGCCGTAATCCACGCTGAATTCCTGCAAGCGGCATTCACCCGCCTGGTCGCAGATGGGGCAGTCGAGCGGATGGTTGATCAGGAGAAATTCCATCACGCCTTCGCGCGCTTTGACGACTTTCGCCGAACGCGTGCGCACGACCATGCCCTCGGCGACCGTCGTGTTGCAGCCGATGGACAGCTTCGGTCCGAACACGACGACCGGCTGGCCATCGGCGTCCAGCACAGGCTTCTTATCCGGCCCGACCTTCGGCATGCCGACATCCACCAGACACGTGCGGCAGTTGCCCACGACCGTCAGCTTTGGATGATAGCAATAATGCGGCACCTCGATGCTGGCGAGCTTCGCCGCCTCAATCAGGTTCATCCCTTTCGGGGCCGCGACCTCCTTGCCGTCAATGATTAGTTTGACTATGTTCTCAGGCATATCAGTGCTTCTTCGCTCCGTTGCCGTTCTGGCACGCCTGCTCGAAATCGCTGCGGTACTTGGTGACAAAGGCTTTCACGGGCCAGGCGACGGCTTCGCCGAGAGGGCAGATCGTCTTGCCGTCGATGTTGTCGGCGACGTCCCACAGCAGGTCCACATCTTCCGGGCGACCGTGGCCGTGTTGGATGCGGTGGAGCATTTTCTCCATCCACAATGTGCCTTCGCGGCAGGGCGTGCATTGGCCGCACGACTCATGCGCATAGAACTGCGCGACGTTGAGCGTGCTCTGCACGATGTCGACCGTATCATCGAGCACAATCACGCCGCCCGAACCCGCCATCGTGCCGGCTTTGCGCAGCGACTCGAAATCGAGCGGCACGTCAATCTGGTCCGCCTTCAACACGGGCATCGAGCTGCCACCCGGGACGACACCTTTCAGTTGGCGACCCTCTCGTAGCCCGCCGCACAGGTCATAAATCAGTTGGCGCATGGTGAGCTTGCCCATCTCGAACTCATAGTAGCCCGGGTGTTTCACCGGACCGCTCACACAGACGAGCCGGGTACCCGTCGAGCCCGCCACGCCCATCGTCTTGAACCAAGCCGCGCCGTTGTTGAGGATGTGCGGGACATTCGACAACGTCTCGACATTGTTCACGACCGTCGGGCAACCGAACAGACCCACCACCGCCGGGAACGGCGGCTTGATGCGCGGATAGGCCCGTTTGCCTTCGAGCGATTCAATGAGACCCGTTTCCTCGCCGCAAATGTACGCGCCTGCGCCACGATGAACGTAAATCTCGCAGTCGAATCGCTTGCCGAGGATGTTCCTGCCAACAAGATTCTTCGCGCGCGCTTCCTCAATCGCTTCGAGCAGGATCTTCGCGCCATGCGGCATCTCGCCGCGGATATAAATGTAGGCCGCGTGGGCGCCGACGGCGTAGCACGAGACGAGGATACCTTCGAGAAGCTGGTGCGGATCGTAATGGATGAGCTGGCGATCCTTGAACGTGCCGGGCTCGGATTCGTCGGCGTTGCAGACGAGATAAATCGGCTTGCCGGTGCCCTTGGGGAGGAAACTCCACTTCATGCCGCACGGGAAACCCGCGCCGCCGCGACCACGAAGCTCGCTGTTCTTGATCTCGACGACGATCTTGTCGGGTTTCATGCCAAGCGCTTTCGGCAACGCACGGTAGCCGCCTTCGCGAACGTAATCCTCGATCGCGCCCCGGTAACCGGGCTTGCTCATGTTGGCAAGCAACACCCGCTTCTCCAGCGGATGAACGGGCTGAACCGGCGGCAGGGGTTGCGGCTCCAACTTGCCGGTGGCCTTGAGGCGATCCACGATGGCCTCGGCCTTATCAGGCGTGAGGTTCTCGAACAATTCGTCATTCACCATCATGACGGGGCCGGTCCCGCACGCGGCGAGACATTCGACCGTGGAAATGGTGAACTGCCCGTCGGACGTATTCTCGTCCAGGCCGACCCCGAGTTTTTTCTGCAATCGCCCGAGAATGCCGCCGCAGCCGCCAAGTTCGCAGGAGAGCGTGCGGCAGACCTTGATATGAAACTTGCCCCGCGGCTGCGGGGCGAACATCGGGTAAAATGTAATCAACTCCCAGACGTTGATCGACCGCAAGCCGAGCTTTGTTGCCGTCCACTCAATCTGTTCCTTGCCGAGATGCCCGTATCGATCCTGCAAGAGATGCAACAGCCACAACACCGCCGCCCGCTTATGCTGCGCCGGGTAGTGCGTGATAATCTCGTCGATATGTCGCTCGAGTTCGGTTGGAACGTTCAATGCCATGCGAAATCCAGGAGCGTCAACGGTCGCACTCCCCCATCACGAAGTCGACGCTGGCGAGGATGGTGACCATGTCGCTCATCATGTGGCCTTTGGCCATCACCGGCAGCGCCTGCAGGTTCACAAACGATGGTGCGCGTATTTTCAGGCGGTGCGGTGTGCCGCCGCCGTGGCTGACGATGTAAAAACCGAGTTCACCCTTGGGGTTTTCCGCCGAGAAATAAACCTCGCCCGGAGGGGCGTTGACGCCTTCGGTAACGTTGATGAAGTGATGAATCAATTCCTCCATCTTCGTCAGTACGGCTTCCTTGTCGGGGAGCAAAATCTTGGCGTCGGGCGAATTCACCGGTCCGTCGGGCAGATGATCGAGGGCCTGCTGCAGAATGCGCACGCTCTGCCGCATCTCTTCCATGCGGACGAGGTAGCGGTCGTAACTGTCGCCCACGGCGCCAACGGGAACATCGAACTCGAAATCTTCATAGCTGCTGTACGGATGCGATTTGCGGATGTCCCAGTCGACGCCCGACCCGCGCAGGCACGGCCCCGTGACCCCGAGATCAATCGCGAGTTCCTTCGGGAGCACGCCGATACCGCGGGTGCGCTCGCAAAAGATGCGGTTGCGCGTGAGCAGTTTGTCCACCTCGTCAATGGTGGCGGGGAATTCCTTGAGAAACGTGCGCAGCATCGGCGCGAATTCGGGCGGCATATCCCTGGCCAAGCCGCCGATGCGCGTGTAGCTGGTCGTGAACCGCGCACCGCTGATGCATTCCGCCAAGTCGTGAATTTTTTCGCGTTCGCGGAACGTGTAGAGGAAAATGGTCATGGCCCCGACATCCATGCTGAAGCAGCCGATGCCGAGAAGATGGGAGCTGATGCGCGCGAGTTCGGCGCAGATGACCCGGATGTATTTGCAGCGCGGCGGCACATCCATTCCCAGCAGTTTCTCGACGGCGTACGCGTAGGTGACGTTGTTGGCGAGCGGCGCGATGTAATCGAGGCGGTCGGTGTACGGGATGAACTGCGTGTAGGTCATGTTCTCGGCGATCTTCTCGTCGCCGCGATGCAGGTACCCGATGTCGGGCCAGACGTTGATGATTTCTTCGCCGTCGAGTTCGAGGACCACGCGCAACACCCCGTGCGTGCTCGGGTGTTGTGGCCCCATGTTGATCAGCATCTTCTCGCCGCTCAGCCCCTCGTCCATTGCCTGTTGGGCGCGCGCGGCGGAATCGATCAACTCCATTTCGTGTTGCGTCGCCATGGATCAGACGGACTCCTTCTTCGTCGGATTCGCCAGCTTGTCCTGCTGTTCCGCGATCGTGTCGTACTGGCGCGGCTCGCGACGGATCGAACTGCGCGTGCCGCTGTTGGCCACAAACGGCCCGCCCAGCATCGGCGCGCGGCGGACTGAATCGGCATCCACCGCCGTTTCGGGCAGCTCCGTCGGGATGCCCGCGAGCGGGAAATCCTTGCGCAGCGGGTGATGGGGATAACCTTCCCACATCAGAATGCGCTTCAAGTTCGGGTGATTGCGAAAGCGGATGCCGAACATGTCGAAGGCTTCGCGTTCATGCCAGTTGGCCGTTTGCCAAACGCTGGTGACGCTGTCCACGATCAGGTCGTCCTCGGACACGCGCACTTTCAACCGCAAATGACAGCGGTGCACGAGCGAGTACACCAGGTAGCTCACCTCGTACCTCGGGTCTTCGCCGTAATTGTCTACGCCCGAAAGATCCGTCAACATGTCGAAGCCGCATTCTTTCTTCAGCAACTCGCAGACGCCGGCAATCTTCTCGCGCGCGATGGTAATCGTGATTTCGCCGCGAAATTCAACGGGCGCGGAAATCGCGTCGCCGAACCGCACCGTCAATCTGTCGATGGCCAATTGCGGCGTCATGATCCCTTCACTTTTGGCGCGTATTCACCGCGTACGATGATGGGCCCCTCCACCGGTTTCCACAGCCCGGGTTCATGCCCGGCTTTCTTCATGCTCCGGGTCGCCTTCTCCTGCGCGATCTTGCGTTGGATGGCCATCAAGCCTTCCAGGAGCGCCTCGGGTCGCGGCGGGCAACCCGAGATGTACACGTCCACCGGCAGAAAATGGTCCACGCCCTGCACGACGGCGTAGCTGCGATACATGCCGCCCGAACTGGCGCAAGCGCCCATGGCGATGCACCATTTGGGATTTGGCATCTGATCCCATACGCGTTTGACCACGCCGGCCATTTTGTACACGCACGTCCCGGCGACGATCATCAGGTCGGATTGGCGCGGGGAGAAACGCATGACCTCGGCGCCGAAACGGGCAATATCAAAACGGCTGGCGCCCGTGGCCATCAACTCGATGGCGCAGCACGCCAACCCCATCGGCATCGGCCAGCAGGAGTTCTTGCGCACCCAGCCGATGGCGGCGTCCGCGCTCGTGACGATGAGGTCGCGGCCTTCCACCTTCGGGTCGAATCCTTTTTCGAGCCGTTGAATCATGAGGCCACCAGTTTCTTCCTCATTTCCATGCGGGTCTGCTCCCGGTCCATCTTTGTGGGTATTTTTTCCGCAGGTTCCTCCGCTTCCGGCTCCACGACTTGATTCTTGCGCGGAGCCCAATCCAGCGCGCCCTTCTTCCAAGCGTACACGTGGCCGACTTCGAGAATCGCCAGGAACACCAGCGCCCCCAGCAACATCGTCAGCCCGATGCCGCCTTCGGCCACCGGCTTGATCATGTCGCGAAAGACCGCGCCCCAGCCCAGCATGAAAACCACTTCGATGTCGAAAATGATGAACAACATGGCGATGAGGTAGAATTTGACGCTGAAACGCGTGTGCGCCTCGGTCATCGGCGGCAGCCCGCACTCGTAGGCGCTGTCCTTAACGGGACTGTGGGTGCGCGGCTTGCCGAAGATCAGGGGCGACAGCATCATCGCGGCGGCGAATCCAATCGCGACCAATAACAAGAGCCCCACCGGCACATATTGTTGTAGTTCCTCAGCCATGAAATCCGCGACGTGTTCGCCCGTCACGCCGGCGGGCGAACTTTGTGACACATTTCACAAGGAACGTACCAAAACAAATGCGCCTTGCAAGTGTTCTTTCGCCTTCATCAACGCGGGCCGCTCGGCTATCGTTGCCGCGTGGATGGCCATCCCGAATTGCTTCGTGAAATTCAGCGCGAAATCGATGGAGCGCGTGACGGACGCATCACATTCGCGCGGTTCATGGAACTGGCGCTTTATCATGCGCGCTATGGCTATTACACCGGCCCCGGACGCATCGGCAAGCACGGTGACTATTTCACCAGCGTCAGCGTCGGGCCGCTCTTTGGCAAGCTGCTCGCGAAGCAGTTTGTGAAGTTTCGTGAAGAACTGGGGCGTCCGGCTGAGTTTGAAGTCGTCGAGTTCGGCGGACATCACGGCGAGTTGCGCGCGGACGTGCTGGCGGCCGCGCCGGATCTGCGCTACCGCGTCATCGAAACCGGCAATCCATTGCCCGACTCGATTGTCGGGTGTGTTTTTTCGAACGAATTCCTCGATGCGCTGCCGGTTCATGTCGTGCAGGTGAGAGACGGAACCTGGCACGAGGTTTATGTAAGCGCCGGTTATCATGAGGTGCTCGGGCCGCTTTCCACGCCGCGGCTGGCGGATCATTTACGCGATCTGCCGGTCGAACATATGGAAGGCTATCGCACGGAGGTGAATCTGCGCGCGCTCGATTGGCTCGCGGACGTGGCGCACCGGCTGAAGCGTGGATGGATTGTCACCATCGACTACGGGCACGAACGGCACGAGTATTTCGCGCCGCACCGGCGTGAGGGCACCCTGCTCTGTTATCACCAACACACGAAGTGCGCGAATCCGTACGCCAACATCGGCGAGCAGGACATCACGGCGCACGTCGAATTCACCTCGCTCATCGAACACGGGAAGAAACTCGGATTTGAACCCGTGACGTTCACCGACCAGGCGCACTACCTGTTGCAGATTGGAGAATCTGAGATTGCAGAGATTGTCGAACGCACCGCCGGCCAACCCAGCAAAGAACGCGCCGCCATCCATCAACTCATCCATCCCGAATTGATGGGCCACGTGTTCCGGGTGCTGGTGCAGCGAAAGGTCTAGCGCATGGCGGCATTGCAGGCAGCAAGTACGCCTGCTATAAAGGCATCAACCCTAACCGGAGGTCTCCATCGTGAATGAACAGGTTCCTCCCAGCGCACCCAATGTCGCTCCCGCACCGAAGACCAGTGGATTGGCTCTTGCCAGTCTTGTGCTCGGCATCCTTGGCGTAACGTGTTTGCTGCCGATCATCGGCGCGATTTTGGCGCTCATTCTTGGCATTGTCGCGCTCAGCCAAATCAACAAGTCAGGTGGCAGCGTCACAGGCCAGGGAAAGGCCATCGCGGGCCTCGTGCTCGGGGGTGTCGGCTTGACCCTGATTCCCGTCATAATCATGGCCGCCCTGCTGTTGCCGGCGCTGAACTCAGCCCGGGAGCATGCACGGAGGGCGCAATGCATGAGTAACATGAAAGCCTTCGGCTTTGCCATCGCCATGTATGCAGACGAGCATGACGGGAAGATCCCGCGGAACTTTGATGAAGCACGCAAGTTCTACGTGTCGGACAAGATACTTATTTGTCCTTCGGCCAAAGATACCAACACCCCGAGCTATCAAATCCTGCTTGGTGGGAAGAAGTGGGGAAGTCCTGAGACAGCAGATGTCATTGTCATGACTGAGTCGCTGTCCAATCATCGTTTGGGCCGTAACGCCTTGTACGGGGATGGACACGTGAATTTCGTCACGGAACGAGACCGCAACTGATGGGCGTTGCCGCGAGACTTGGCGCGGAGCGACGGCTCATGTACTGTAGCCTCCATGTTCGTGGACAAGGTCAAGATTCGGGTGAAGGCGGGGGATGGCGGGAATGGTTGCGTCTCGTTTCGGCGGGAGAAATACGTCGATCGGGGCGGGCCGGATGGCGGCGACGGCGGCAAGGGCGGCGACATTGTGCTGGTCGCCGACAAGAACGTCACGGACCTGTCCGATTTTTATTACCAGCCGCGGGTCGTTGCCAAACATGGCGTCCACGGGCGCGGGAAGAATTGTTTTGGCCGCAGCGCCAAGAACATCGTCGTGAAACTGCCCATCGGCACGCAGGTGTTTCGGCTGACCCCGCCGATCAAACAACGCACGCCGTCGAACTATCATCCGGCGGCGGCGACGGAGGAATTTGACCCGGCCTCGACCGTCGGGATGCCGTTCACGCCCGGGCGGGCCAAACAACTGGCGCTCGCGATGCGTGAGGGAACTGCGACGACGACAACCGTCGAACCCGCAGACATTGCGCCAGAGATCAGCGAGCGCGAGTTGATCGCCGACTTGATTGAGGACGGTCAGCAGTTTGTGCTGGCGAAGGGCGGACGCGGCGGACGCGGCAACGCTGCGTTCAAGAGTTCGATACACCAGGCACCGCGCGAGTTCGAGTACGGCGAGCCGGGCGAACAACTGGGCGTCGAACTGGAACTGAAAACGCTGGCGGACGTGGGGTTGGTCGGGTTTCCCAACGCGGGCAAATCGACGCTCATCTCGAAGATCACGAATGCGCATCCAAAGGTTGCGCCGTATCCGTTCACGACGTTGACGCCCAACGTCGGGATTCTCCAGTACGATGATTTCACGCGCATTCGCATCGCGGACATTCCCGGGTTGATCGAGGGCGCGCACCGGGGACGGGGGCTGGGGCATGATTTTCTGCGGCATATCGAGCGCTGCCAGTTGTTGGTGGTATTGCTGGACATGGCAGGCGTCGATGGCCGCAAGCCGTACGATGATTGCGCGCAACTGCTGGCGGAACTGAAGCTGTACAATCCCGAGATTCTCAAGAAGAAGCGGCTGATCGTCGCCAACAAGATGGACCTGCCCGAGGCGAAGAAGAACCTGGTCGCGTTCAAGCGCAAGATGGCGATGCCGCCGCGGTTGCGAAAGGCAAAACGACCGCAGGCAGGGACGCCTGCGCCACCAATCAAGGTGTTGCAGATCTCGGCGCTGGCCGGCGTCGGCCTTGAGAAATTAAAGCTGGAGTTGCACAAAGCGCTGACGTAGCCTGACGAGCATTCCCCGCTGGGAATTGACGCTGAGTCACGAGGAGCGAGGAAGCCAATGTTCAAGATCATCGGTGCGGACGGCCGGCAATACGGCCCCGTCAACGCGGAACAACTACGCCAGTGGATCGCCCAAGGGCGCGCCAACGCGCAGTCGCTCGTCCAAGCGGAGGGAAGCGCGGAATGGAAACGGCTGGGGGAGTTTCCCGAATTCAGCCCCCCGTCCCCGCCCGTGTCGCCATCAACAACGTCGATGCCGACGGCCAGTGCGCCCGTGACGGTGTCAGCGCCCACCGTCCTTCCCAAGACGAATGGCATGGCAATCGCCGGCCTGACGATGGGAATCGTTGGGGTGACGATCGGGTGGCTGTGTTGCGGACCGTTCTTCAGCATCCTTGGGATCATTTTTTCCAGCATCGGTCTCTCACAAATCAACCGGGACCCGGTTCGACAAACCGGCAAGAGTGTTGCTATTTGGGGCCTGGTGCTTTCCATTCTCAGCCTGATTGCTGCGATAGGATTTGGCATGTTGTTCGCCATGAGAGGTTTTCTGCCCGGTCGTCACCTGTATTCCTGGCGGTATCATTGGTGACGCAACGGAAATATGACGGCATATTGGATTGATCGCGATGACAAGGTCTGAAAACACTGTGATGGTTGCCACGGCATCGCTGGCCGTGCTGGCGTTGTTTTGGTTCAATCCGACCATCGCCGGGTTTTATCCCCGGTGTTATTTCCACGAGTTGACCGGGTGGTACTGCCCCGGCTGCGGCACGACGCGCGCGCTGCATCAACTCCTGCATGGCAACGTGGCCGCAGCCTTTCGACTCAATCCACTGGCGATCTCGCTGCTCCCGCTGGCCGGATATTTCGCGGTGCGCGGCCATCGAGGCACAATGAAACCGATCTGGATTTGGGTGCTGGTGGGAGTGATCGCCGTGTTTGGGGTGGTGCGCAACATTCCCGCGTACCCGTTCACGCTGTTGGCGCCCTAAGGAGACTGCCATGTATAAAATTATTGGAGCTGACGGTCGCGAGTACGGTCCGGTCTCAACGGAACAATTGCAGCAATGGATCCGCGAAGGCCGCGCCAACGCGCAGACCAGAGTGCAAGCCGAAGGCAGCACGGAATGGAAGCCCATCTCGGAGTTTCCCGAATTCGCCGGCATGCCCGCCGCGTCTTCCCCGGCCCTGGCGCCCCTCGCGCCAAGCGGTGGCGAGTTGGACATTGCCAGTTGCATTAGCCGCGGCTGGAAATTGCTGCAGAATAATTTCGGGCGGCTCGTGAGGACCACCTTTTTGGTCTTCCTGCTTCTCGGAGGCGTGGGCGGGTTTTTGCGCTTCCTCGTGAACACCGCCTTCGGCGTGCCGTTCTACATCCATGGTGTGCACGGATTGGAGGTTTTCCGTCTTCAATGGCGTGGGATCGTCGCCAGCAGCTTGTGGAACCTGATCATGACCGGACCGTTTATGGGCGGGCTGTGTATCTATTACCTGAAACTCATGCGCGGTCAGCCGGCCTCGCTGGCTGACGCCTTCGCCGGGTTCAGTGGCGCATTTGTCCCACTGGTGATGGCCTACATTGTTCGCAGCGTGCTGACGTGCCTAGGACTTCTTTTCTGCATTATTCCGGGCATCTATCTGGGCGTAGCCTGGAAATTCACGCTGCCGCTGGTGATTGACAAGCGACTGGGTTTCTGGGAAGCGATGGAGTTGAGCCGGAAAGTGGTGACGCGCCAATGGTGGAGTCTGTTTGCGCTTAGCTTGCTGGCCGTGTTGATTAGCGTGCTGGGTCTCCTTGCCTGCTGCATTGGCGTTTTTGTCACCGCTCCGATTGGGATTGCCGCCATTCTGTACGCGTACGAAGATATTCTTGGAGCGCATACCGCTGCTTCCGCCAGTTGAGAGGTGGAACCGCCAGCGGAGAAACAAGTCGAAGGAGACGATAATGTATAAGATCATCGGGGCTGACGGTCGCGAATACGGTCCGGTCACGACCGAGCAGTTGCGGCAATGGATTCGCGAAGGTCGCGCCAGCGCGCAGACCAAGGTGCAGGCCGAAGGCGCCACCGAATGGAAGACCCTCGGCGACTTTTCCGAGTTTGCCGACATGCTCGGCCGTGCCGGCGCCGGGCAGGGCGTGCCACCGGTGGTCGGAGCGGTCGATCCCGAGGCCCTAGCCGCGCAGATTCTGGCGCGGGATTACACAATTGATATTGGAGGGTGTATCGGTCGCGGTTGGCAGCTGGTCAAGCGCGATTTCTGGTTGCTGATCGGCGTCTCGTTCGTCGGTGACTTGATTGCGAGCGGATGCGGCGTGCCCTTTCTGGGGTTGATCATCGGCGGCCCAATGATGGGGGGCGTGTATGCGCTGTATCTGAAGAGAATCCGCGGCCAGCCAGCCGCATTTGGCGATGCGTTTATCGGATTCAGCACGGCGTTCGTGCCATTGATGCTCGCCATGCTTGTCAAAGGGCTGCTCACAGGTTTGGGATGTCTGCTGTGTATTCTACCCGGCATCTATCTGGCGGTTTCATGGGTGTTTGCCCTGCCGCTGGTGGTGGACAAAAAGATCGATTTCTGGCCGGCGATGGAACTGAGCCGCAAGGTCATCACCAAACACTGGTGGCTGATGTTTGGTTTTCTGATTGTCTGCGCTTTGGTGGCGCTCGCCGGTCTCATCGCGTGCTGCGTCGGTATTTTTGTGTCCGTGGCAATCGTTCAGGCCGCGATGATGTACGCGTACGAGGATATCTTTGGAGCCCAAAACACCGCCCAGGCTGGTTGACGTTCCCCCGAGCAGCGGACCGGCCCGCTCGCGTGCATGGGGCTGCGTACTTGGCAATCTCGTGTTGCCGGGGCTGGGCACGTTCACCGCCCGACGACGGGTGTCCGGTCTATTGCAGCTGTTGGTCTCCCAGTCAGGTTTCCTGCTCATGCTGCTCTGGGCAATCTCGTACGTCGGCGAGTGGCTGCACGCAGGAGAGATTCCAGCCGACCTCGGCGCTCATTTCCGGCTCGGCTTGGTCGGGGCCGCGCTGTTTTTCCTGGCGTGGATTTGGTCGCTGGCCAGCAGCGTGGATGTCCTGCTAAGCTCCCGCAAGAGCGGTTTGTAATCGCCCCGCGCCGCGACTAGGATTCGCCACACGCATGACAACCTCCACACTTCAGCCGGGCCAGCGTCTCGAACTCGACATCACGACCGTTGCCTTTGGCGGCGACGGGATCGGGCGCGTGGACAACTTCGTCGTGTTTGTGCCGTTCGTTGTGGAAGGCGAACGCGTCGAGGTCGAGATTGTCGACGTCAAGCGCCGGTACGCCACTGCCGACCTCGTGCGTGTGATCACGCCGTCGCCGCGCCGGGTCGAACCGCGCTGCCCGTATTACATGAACTGCGCTGGCTGCCAGTATCAGCACATCGATTATCCGCACCAACTCGAATTGAAACGGAGCCAGATTCGTGACGTGTTCCAGCGCATCGGCAAGATTCCCGACCCGCCCATCGAGCCGGTGGTCGGTTCGCCGCGCGAGTATCACTACCGCAACAAGATCGTCGTCCACGGCCCCGGCAAGCCCGGTTTCTGGACCATGCGCGGTCGCTCCATCGTTAGCATCGAGCAATGCCCGATCGCGCGCGAGGAAGTGAACGCGAAACTGGCAGAGGTCAGCCAGCAACCGCTGGAGAACGTGCACCTCACAATCCGCTGTAACTCCGGGCACGAAGTCTGGACGTACGTGGAAACCCGGCGGGCGGTTGATGAATTGGATGACGTTGAGGCGCCTGCCGAGACGCCTATCGCGCAACGTATGATCGCCGAAACGATACTTGGCAAGAGCCTGCAAGTGCCGCTCGGCTCGTTTTTCCAAGTCAATCGCGAAGTCATCGAGCTGGCGCTCGCACACGTGAGAGAAATTTTCGCCGCGAGTGGCAGCAAGATCCTCGTCGATGCGTATTGCGGGGTGGGTCTCTTTGCGCTGATGCTGGCGGACCTCGCCAAGCACGTGTACGGAATTGAAGAGGACACGAAAGCGATCAAGGCCGCGAATGAGAACGCGCAACAGCTGGGTCTCGAGCATTTCGATTTCTACCCCGGCAAGACCGAGCGTCTGCTGTTCTACACGCTGCGGCAGTGCAAGCCCCGATCTCAGAATCGGGGCGAGCTCGATGAGACGTGCCTGATTCTCGACCCGCCCCGGTCCGGGTGCGCGCCGGTTGTGCTCAAGACGTTGCGCGAGCAGAAACCGCGCAAGATCATCTACATCTCGTGCGCGCCGCCGATGCTCGCGCGCGACATCAAGGAATTGCTCAAGTCAGGTTACAAACTGGAGCGCGTCACGCCGTTCGACATGTTCCCGCAGACCGCCCACTGCGAGGCCGTGGCGGAATTGACGCGTAGCTGAAGAGCGCAGAGGCACCCCAATGCTTAAGGCGCATGCCAAAAAGAATAAAGAAGCCAAGCCCCGAAGCCGTATAGCACGGGAAACAATATCAACCAACTGAAACCTTGCAGCCACGCCTTGGTAATCTGCTGTTTGGCTACTACTCTCACGCCCTCGGCTAACGCGAACCAACAGAGAAGTGCTGACACAAAACCGCTGACGTACATCCACCTGTCATTGACCACAAAGGGAATGATGATCAAGTCGTGCAGAACCGCCACCCCCAACAACCACGGTGCCAGCAAAGCATACCAAAATAGAGAAAGCTTGTGGAAATCGTGGACGCCGACACTGAAGAACAAGATAGGTACCGATGAAAGGACTGCGGCAACTGTTAGGGAGATCCCCCTACCCTTCACTTTCATACCCACAATTATGACCTCTGATGAAGCCGCGAGGAAAGCACAACAGGCCCCCCGATGCGTGCTGCCAGTGTGAATATGTGGTGGACGCCTACCGCGTTCCGTGTCGAATTTTAGCGCGGGTTTTTGGTAAGATGCTTTCGTCGTCATGGCGAATTCACATACGGAGGCACTGGAAACCATCGAGGGGACACTCGAACGGGTGATTTACTCGAACGAGGAGAACCATTACACGGTGGCGCAGCTGTTGCCGGAGGGCGGGGCGCGGCGGACGGCGCCGGTGACCATCGTGGGCAACCTTGCGGCGCTCAACGTCGGCGAGACCGTCAAGGCGGTCGGCCATTGGGTGAACCACAAACAGTTCGGGCGGCAATTCGCGGTCGAGCGATTCGAGTCGGTGTTGCCGCGCACGATCGTCGGCATCAAGCGGTACCTGGGCAGCGGGCTGATCAAGGGCATCGGTGACACGTTCGCCGACCGCATCGTGGACAAATTCGGCGAGCGGACGCTGGAAGTGATCGACCTGTTCTCGGCGCGGTTGCGCGAAGTGGACGGGATCGGTCCCGAACGCGCCAAGCGGATCAAGGAAGCGTGGACGGCGCAGAAGAGCGTGCGGGACATCATGATTTTTCTGCAGGGCCACGGCATCGGCAGTTCGCATGCCGCGAAGATTTTCAAGCAATACGGCGAGAACGCCATCGTGGTGGTCCGGGAAAACCCGTACCGGCTGGCGAAGGACATTTCCGGCATTGGGTTTCGCACGGCGGACGGCATCGCGGCGAAACTGGGTATCGAGAAGGATTCCATCCATCGGCTGAAAGCGGGCGTGGTGCATACGCTCGACCGGGCGACCGACGAGGGTCACACCTGCCTGCCGCGCGAAGAGCTGATCGAAGCCGCGCGCGAATTGCTTGAGGCTGAGGTCGCGCCGATTGAAAACGCGATCAACCTGCTGTCGGCTGGCGGCGAGGTGGTCATCGAGGATGATTACGTTTACCTGACACGGTTGTACAAGTCCGAGCGCGGTGTCGCCACCAAAATTCACGAACTGCACGCCGCGCCGCTGACGCTTCCATCGATCGACCTCGACAAGGCGCTGGTGTGGGTGCAGCAGAAAACCGGCGTGGAACTGGCCGCCGCGCAGCAGAACGCCATCAAGACGGCGATCACGTCGAAGATTTGCGTGATCACGGGCGGCCCGGGCGTCGGCAAGACCACCATCGTCAACAGCATCGTCAAAATTCTGCAGGCCAAGAACAGCAAGGTATTGATGGCCGCGCCCACGGGCCGTGCCGCCAAGAGAATGAGCGAGGCGACGGGCGCGCCGGCGCAAACGATCCATCGCCTGCTCAAGTACGAGCCGCACGAGGGCGGCTTCACGCACAACGAACGGCATCCGCTGAAGGGCGACATCATCATCATCGATGAGGTGTCGATGCTCGACATTCCCCTCGCCCATCACCTGCTGCGGGCGATTCCGCTGACGGCGTCGGTGGTGTTTGTCGGGGACGTGGACCAGTTGCCGTCGGTGGGGCCGGGCAATTTTCTGCGCGACCTTATCGACTCCGCGTGCGTCCCGGTCATCCGGCTGACGGAGATTTTCCGCCAAGCGAAGAACAGTTTCATCATCACGAACGCCCATTTGGTGAACGAAGGGCGGATACCGATCTTCGATTCACCGCAGGAGAGTGACTTTTTTTTCATCGCGGAGGACGACCCGGAGAAGGTGCTGGCGACGATCAAGACGTTGTGCAGCGAACGCGTGCCGAAGAAATTCGGGTTCAATTCGATGCGCGACGTGCAGGTGCTGACGCCGATGCACAAGGGATTGTGCGGCTCGGAGAATTTAAATCGCGAATTGCAGGCGACGCTGAATTCAAGCGGGCCGAACGTCCAGCGATTCGGACGCACGTACCGGGTCGGCGACCGGGTGATGCAGGTGCGCAATAATTATGACAAGGACGTGTTTAACGGCGACCTCGGGCGCGTGAAACGGATCGATCTGGTGGAACAGCAGGTGATTGTGGAAATCGACGAGCCGGGCGCGAAGGATTCAACCCGGGAGATTCCCTATGAGTTCACGGACATGGATGAACTGTTGCCGGCGTATGCCATCAGCGTCCACAAATCGCAGGGCAACGAGTATCCGTGCGTCATCGTGCCGCTATTGACGCAACACTTCGTCCTGTTGCAGCGCAATTTACTCTACACGGCGATCACGCGCGGCAAGAAGCTCGTGATCCTCGTCGGCTCGAAGAAGGCGCTCACGATCGCCATCCGCAACAACAAGACAGCGGCGCGGTATAGCCGGTTGCGGGAACGGCTGCGCAGCCTAGTCGCCAACGGCTAGAAGGCAACATGCCTATTTGTAGAACACGCGGCCGATTTGCAGGTCACCGTTCGTGACGGTGACGATGACGTTTATTTGCACGAGGGAATCCGAAGTTGGCCCAAGGCTTTCTTCCGGTTTTTTCGCCCGGCCACTGAACGTAAACAGGTAATCCCCCGTCTGGGTCTGTTGCATACACTTTCGGTCCGGCCGATTGGCGGAAAAATCAAGATAGGTATCGTGGTGCACCAAATAATCGCGGGCGCACCTGTACGCGGTTAGTTCCTGACCCGCCAGAGGCGCTTTGGCTTCCGCCTCAGCCTTGGCCGCAGCCTCCTTTTGGGCAGCGTCTTCCTGGGCAAGCCTGACAGGGTCATGCCCCAACTGCTTTTGGAGTTCCAGCGGAAGCTTGGCCAAGGGAATGGTGGCAATCCCGGTGGAATGGAAAATGGTGACGGTGTTGGTGGTCACTCGTTCAAACCGGGGGTTTTCGTACGTGAAACCATCGATGGTCAGCGAATTGGTCTGACCGATGACCGAGGCACAGGCGACGAAGCACAATGCGGCCGCAATTTGTTTCACAGTTCGATTCTCAGTCATGAAATCGTACTGCTGATGCCAACCAAAGCAAGCATCATCAAACCGCCGCGCGGCGCATTCTCGTCGTCCACTTAGTTGCCGCCTTGATCGCCTTTTTTGGGTTTCTCGTCCTTACCCTCTTGCTGACGAGGCTCACGTTTTTCGGTGGCCCGTTCCTCACGTGGCGGCTGTTGCGGGCGTTGTTTCGGCTGGATGGAATCCGGCTCGACGGGCGCGTACGGTCTCGTGGGTTTTACAGCGAAGTTCTGACTGGATTGCTGCTTGTCGGACGGACCAGTCTCATCCTTCCGGCGGCGCTCCGGTTTTTCGGTTGGCGTCGGTGCAGTCGCCGGTTTTTCGAATTGTTTCCTTCCGGTTTCGGCCTTCGAGCCAGTTGTTTCCGGCGGGGCACCGGGCGAGCCACGAATGATTTCCGGTTCGTGCTTCGGGGTTTTCTGCTCCTTCAGGGACGAGCGAGGTTCTTCTCCCGGCATGGGCTTGAAGGTCTTTGCCGTGGACTCCCTGGGCTGCTGGGGAGCCATGTGAGGTGGCGGCTCGGTCAATTTGCGGCTGCTGACCCTCTGGATATTCTCGACCCTCGGACCGTTGTTGACGACCACGTTGTTGACGTGGGTGATCCTCGTAATGTTGACGGTCTTGTTGATGATCGTCGTATTGTTCACGATGACCGCGCGGCGATGAACGGGTTCCGAGAAGTGACCGATTTGGACAAAGACGAAGAAGTTGTCATGGATGGGGTGCTCGCGCGCAAAGACGTATCCCTCCGGGCCGTAATACGCGCCGGGCGGCAGCGGGGCCCAGCCGACGTATTCATCGCCTTCGCGCCATTCCACCCAGGACGGGCCCCATTCCGTGTCCGGCACCCAGACCCAGCCGTAGTAGGGATCGTAATCCCAGCGTCCGTAATGATAGGTGGCCCAGCCCCATTCTTCGGTGCTGACCCAATACCAGCCGGAGTTCGTCCACATCCAATAACCCTCGCAGTACGGACGCCAGTTGGACGAGACGTATGCTGGGTGCCAGCAACGTCCGTAGCCCGGTCGGTCGATCCAGTGGCCGCACCGTCCGAGTGGGCCGTCAAACACCGTGATCGACCAGCTCACGCCAGCCATGGATTCGCCGGCCGTCAGTGACAACAATCCCGCGACTGCACACAGTAAACTCAATAGTTTTATTTTCATTTTAGTCACGCTCTTCTCCCGTCCACATGCTCAGACGTGTCAACCGTCTGTAGTATTCAAACACCGAAATCCGGACCGAGTCGCTCAGCGTCCGCCGTCGGCAACGGGAGCGGCTGATTGTTGCCTCTTGCGCACGGGCAGACTGTCCAGCGCCGGCGAATTCCGAATTACCAAGCCGTCCACGCCGTCGAATCGCGCGGCGGGAACATCTTTCGCGACCTGCGCTTTCAGGTGATCGATTTCGAGTCCATCGACATCCACGAACGCCAACGGGGGCCGCAGGTCTTCCTTCTCGAAGCTGACGCGGAAATCGGCGATTTCCAGATCGCGGACGTGTCGCGCGTAGAGACCGTAGGCGGGCATGACGCCGAAGCGGGACGGCTCCGGATAGCCGGTTTCGAGTTCCGGCGGGACGCGATCCGCGTCGGCCTTCGTGCCGCCGCCGTTGTAGATGAGCCGGATGTTTTGCAGCCGCAGGCCTTCGATGGGGCGTTCGGGAAGGCCGAGGATCTCCACGCCGCCGGCCGGGTCGATGCCCGTGGCGATGACATTGGAAATGAAAACATTTCGCAGCGTGCCGGTCTTCGTACCTTCAGGAGCGCGATTGCGCCGGCCGAGCCGGACGAAAATCGGATATTGCGCCACGTCCATCATGGTGATGTTGGAAATATTGATATTCTCCAAAATGCCGCCATCCACTTCTTCGAGCGCCAACCCGCGGCACTGGCGGAACGTGCAGTTGTCGACGGTAACGTTGCGGAAACCGCCATTGGATTCGGTGCCGAACTTGATGCGGCCGGTTTTCTGGCGGCTGGGCAACAGGCGGCCATCGAGGAACGTGCCCTCTTCAAAGCCGGACACCTGACAGTTGACGATGGTGAGGTTCTCCGTGATCCGCGCTTCGCCCAGCCCGTAGGAACTTTTCGGACACAAGCCGTCGTCAACCGGTGAATTGATGCGGCAATTGGACACGGTGGTGTTGCGGGAGCAATCGAGGTCGATCCCGTCACGATTGGTGTCGATGGTCACGTTGTCGACGGTCATGTTGTCGCAGCCGGTGACGAGGATGGCGAAATGGCCGCCGTGGAAGATTGTGAAGTCGCGGAAGATGACGTTGCGGCAGTTTCTGAGGGCGATGGCCTTGTTACCGACGCCCGCGGGCAGCATTTCGCGCGGATTCGGGTAGCCGAACTTGTTGGTGGCGACGGCGACCGGAGCGTTGGTCGTATCGTCGAATGGAAGAAGGCGCGGCTCGCCCGGCAGGGGATCCTTGCGGCCCCTGCCCCGGCTCAGACCCTTGCCGAAAATCCGGCCCGGTCCGAGGATGGACACGTTTTCCAGTCCTTCACCCCAGATGAGGCTATTGTGCCAGTGGATGTGGCCGAAATCCTGATATTGGTTCGATGGGTTGGGCTCAGGCGCGTCGTAGCCGCCGGTCTCGCCCTCGGCGGGCGGGTCGGCGGCCAGAATGGTCGCGCCCTGATCGAGGTACAGCGCGATGTTGCTCTTGAGGCGAATGGACCAGCTCGCATAGGTGCCCGCCGGGAAAAAGACGGTGCCGCCGCCGGCTTGAGCGCAGGCGTCGATCGCGCGATTGATGGCGGGACTATCGAGGTTCTTTCCGTCGCCGACCGCGCCAAACGCGCGGACATTGTACGAGATCCTGTCGGGGGGCGTTCCAGTTTGGGCCAGCGTCGTCCGCCAAGCCGCCAAGCACAAGGCGCCGAGGGTCAACCATCGGCAGCGCGTCAGGAAGGATTGGGCTTTCATAGTATCGGGATGGGGGGGAGAGTAAATCGGCGGTCTTGAATGCTCAAGGTTTTTCGACTTCAAGGCGGGCGGTGATGCGTGATAGCGGATTTCTGGCTGTGAAAAATCAAAATTGACTTGGTTACGGCGAGCAAGCATCATGCGGAGCGCTTTACAGTATTTCTCACAGAGATCGCCCAATGCCGAAACTGCACATCTTGTCAGGCCAGTTGGAGGGGAAGGTTTTTGATCTCCTCGAAGAACGCGTGACCGTCGGACGCGCGCTGGACAACACGATCCGCATGGAGGACGGCACGATCTCGCATCACCACGCGATGTTCGTCCTGGAACCCGACGGCTACCGGTTGCGCGATCTCAATTCCACAAACGGCACCCGCGTCAACGGCATGCGCACGACCGACACGAAGCTGAATAATGGCGACCAGGTCCGCATGGGGTCCGTCGAGATGCGGTATGAGGCCGACATCAAGAAAGTGAGCCAGCCGTTGCCGCCCCAGCAAATGGGCGTCGATATCAACGAGGTTGGCAAAGGCGGCGGGCTTCCGCCCACATTCACTTCAGCTTCGCCGTTTGGCCGAAGAAAACGCGAGGCGGGCGACGTGTGGGGGTGGGCGGTGCTTGGTCTGGCTGCGGTGGCCCTGCTCGTCCTGGCGTGGTTCGCGCTCAAATTCTTCCAGTTGAAGTAGGGGTGCAAAATCCGGTCGGGCGAGCAAATCGCGCATCGCCCGGAGATCTTCAACAAGCTCTCACCTGCTGATGCGATTGGGCGGTGACTGACCCGTTTACTACGGTGTTATCGGTTCGACATCACGCCCTGATTCGCAATGGCGCAGACGATGAGGGTGAAATATTGACAGAGATTTATCGGCTCCCCGCCTGCAGTTGCGTGAGCGCGTTCTGCGCCAGAGGGAAATTTGGATTGAGCCGCAGCGCCTGTTCCAAATGCGCGATCGCTTCCGGGTTCCTGCCCGCCTGCGCCAAGGCGGTCCCCAGATTGTAGTGCGCCTCGGTAAAATCCGGGTTGATCCGTAGCGCCTGCTCCAAATGCGCGATCGCTTCCGGGATCCTGCCCGTCTGCGCCAAGACGAACCCGAGATTGCAGTGTGCCTCGGCGAAATCCGGCTTGATCCGCAGGGCCTGCTCCAAATGCGCGATCGCTTCCGGGATCCTGCCCGCCCGCACCAAGGCGACGCCCAGATTGTAGTGCGCCTCGAGGTAATCAGGCTTGATCCGCAGTGCCTGTTCGAAATGACCGATGGCTTCTTGGACTCTGTCGAGTTGGTAGAGAGCAATTCCCAACTCGTTGTGCACCTCGGCGTAATCGGGCTTGATCCGCAGTGCTTGTTCATAATGCCCGATGGCATCGCCAAGCTTCCCGTCCGCCAAGTAGATAGTTCCCACATTGTTGTGTGCCTCGGCATCATCGGGGTCGATCCGCAGGGCCTGCTCATAGTGCCCAATCGCCTCCCGGACCTTGCCTGCCTGCACCAGAGCATTCGCCAATCTACGGTGCCCCTCGGCGTCATCGGGCAAAATTCTGAGCGCTTTCTCGAAGATTTGGATGGCTTCAGGCACACGGCCCTCAACCGTCAGCACGCCCGCCAAAGCGCAGCCCGCATGTGCGTAGTTCACGACGCTCGCCAACAGGTTAAACGTCACCGAGAAGCCCAGCAGCACACCCCAGCCCCAGCGCGCGGCCCGCCGCCAGACCGGCCGATC
>Ga0187861_10001044_pt1 | contig 30042 bp, 18 predicted proteins | sample June2016WEW_10_1_3_FD_132986 | JGI IMG/M metagenome (GOLD analysis project Ga0187861, IMG submission 132986) | Peatland microbial communities from SPRUCE experiment site at the Marcell Experimental Forest, Minnesota, USA - June2016WEW_10_100 | ecosystem: Environmental > Terrestrial > Soil >...
GCGACTGGGCCATGTACACGTACACCCCGATGACCAGCACGCATACTGCGGCCAGTGATTTCCAGCCGCCGCTCATTGTGCCACACCGACCAGCCCCGTGTACCGTTGTCGCAAAAACATCATCTGCCGGATAACATTCTATAGACTTCTCCACTCGAACACACGCGCTTTGTCGAGCGAGGAACCGTAGTAATTAGGGTCAGACCTATAATCACGACGGATTCACTTTGTGACGGAGAACGACCACTCGGTCGCGGAATCGTCTCGGGTTTTCGCCCGTCAATTCGTGGTGCGGAGCGTGGGGGTGTGATGAAAAGAGTGCGTGAACCGGCGTGAGGAAGCGCGAAAGTTTGTCGACACGGCAAAAGAGGAAAGCGAAAACATACCGGCTCTTACCAGCGTTTGCGAAGTTGGCGGCCCCAACGGGATTCGAACCCGTGTACCCAGATTGAGAATCTGATGTCCTAGGCCTCTAGACGATGGGGCCGCTACGCTCAAAAGGCGATGGAGAGAATACCGACAACACGCGCAAAATCAAGCGCTTTGGCGCAGCCGCGTCAACAGTTTGTCGTGGATGCCGTCGAACTTGCCGTTGGAGAATACCGCCACCACATCGCGGTCGTGCAGATTGGGGACAAGCCGGTTGATAATCTCGTCGGCACTGGCCGAATACTCCGCGACCTTGCCACAACTGCGCAACCGTTTGATGATCGCCTCCGGGTCCAACCGCTCGCTGTCGTTCAGGTCCTGCATCCGATGCACCCGCGAGATGAACACGCCATCGGCCAGCGAGAGCGACTCGGCCAGTTCACGCTGGAAGATGTTGCGGCGCGTCGTATTGGTGCGCGGCTCGAACAGCGCCCACAACCGCCGCCGCGGATATTTCTGGCGGATCGCGCGAATCGTTTCGGCAATCGCTGTCGGATGATGCCCAAAATCGTCGAGCACGGTCACTCCGGCCGCTTCGCCGCGCACTTCCATGCGGCGCTTGATCCCGGTGAACGTGGAAAACCCGCGTTGGATCTGCTCGCGCGACACGCCGAGTTCCTCGGCGCACGCCGCGACAGCCGCCGCGTTGTACCGGTTGTGCTCCCCGGCCAGCGGCAACTCAAAATCCGAGACGTCCGCCTTCCTGAACCAGCGGACCCGGCATGGCGCCTCCGCGACGACATCCCGCACGTTCGCGTCCGCACTGTTGGCGACGATCAGTCCGCCGCGCGGGACGATGGCGACCAGTTGACGGAAGGCGCGTTTCACGGCAGCCAGATCGGGAAAAATATCGGCGTGATCGAATTCGATATTATTGAGGACAACCGTGTTGGGCATGTAGTGAACGAACTTGCTGCGCTTGTCGAAGAACGCGCTGTCGTATTCGTCGCCCTCGATGACGAAATGTTTCCCCCGCCCCACTCGCGCGCCACCGCCGAAATTGTTGGGGATGCCGCCGATCAGGAAGCCCGGCGCCAGGCCCGCGCAATCCATCACCCACGCCAGCAACGACGTCGTGGTCGTCTTGCCATGCGTCCCCGCAATCACGATGGAGTGCTTGCCGCGAATGAAGTAGTCACGCACCAACTCGGGCAGTGAGCAAATGTTGAGGCGCTCGTCGAGCGTCCGCTCGATCTCGGGGTTGCCCCGACTCAGGGCGTTGCCGATGACGATGAGATGGGGGTGGTGGTTGAGATTCGATTCGCGATAACCCGGAATGATGCGGATGCCGCGCGATTCGAGAAACGTGGACATCGGCGGATAGACGTTCTCGTCGCTGCCGGTAACGGTGTGGCCGAGTTGGCGGCACATCGCGGCGACGTTTGCCATCGCTGTGCCACAAACACCCACAAAATGGATGGTGTTGACCTCCTCCTTCAACATCACTAGGGTTCCCCACGCGAGTTTGTAGCAGAGATGTCAAACTTAATCAATGTTGCTGATTTTTTTCTCGCCGGCACGCTGGAATGCGGCCAGGCCTTCCGCTGGAACCGCATGTCCGACGGCTGGTTTGAGGGCGTTGTCGGCAAGGAAGTGTGGCGACTGCGCCAGAGGGACCGTGTCTTGGAATGGCATGGCAGCCGCGAAAGCGATTCGCGGATACAGAACTACCTCGCGCTCGATTGTTCTCTGCCGCAAATCGTTGCGACATTCCCCAATGATCTCCTCCTGCGCCAGGCGGTGAAGAACCACCACGGCCTGCGGGTCATCCGACAGGAACCGTGGGAATGCCTCGCCTCATTTATTGCCAGTTCGTCAAAACAGATCGTGCAGATTCGGCAGATCGTCGGCTTGTTGTCACAACGGTTCGGCGAGCCGATTGACAACACGCATCATGCCTTCCCGACGGCTTTGGCGATTGCCCGCGCGACTCATCAGCAACTTTGGGACTGCAAACTCGGCTTTCGCGCCAAGAACCTGCTGGCGGCCGCGCAGAGAATCGATGGCGGCCAACTCGATCTCCACGCGCTCCGGTCGATGGAGTACGAATGCGCGTTGGAAGAGTTGATCAAGTTACCCGGCGTGGGCGAGAAAATTGCCAACTGCACACTGCTCTTCGCGTGCGGATTCAATCACGCCTTCCCGATCGACGTGTGGATCGAGCGCGCGCTGCGCCGAATCTATTTCGACGGTAAGAAGCGCGTGACGGCGCGTGACCTGCGGGAGTTTGCCCGTTCACACTTCGGCCCCTACGCCGGCTGGGCCCAACAGTATCTCTTCTTCAACGAGCGGACGCAGAAAAACAGCCGCGGATGAGCGTGGGTTACTCCGGCGGCGTGGTGTCGGCGGGCGGCGGGGCCGTTTTCGGGTCGGGAATGTGGCGGATGCGCACGGCCATGTAGGGTTTACCGGGCAACACGACGACCCGCCCTTTCTCGTCCACGAAGTGGTAACTGTCCTTTTTCTTCGTCACGAATTCACCTTCGACGGGCGTGATGGTCATGTCCCACGTGTCGAGCACGTCCACCTTGAATCTCATGCCGTCCTTGATGCGGTCCTTGTAGAGTTCAAACGGCCACGAGGCCGGTGTTTGCTTGCCGAAATAGAGCAAATAGTATTCACCAAGCTGACCGCCCATGTTCGTGTCCTGCCATTTGTCAATCGGGTCGATGCCTTCCGCGGGGCTTTCCGCCAGCACTTTTCCCAGAAACGCCAGCCGCGACGGACTCTGGCCGTGGAGCCGCCCTCCCTCCGACGTCCAGGAGATGTGGTCGGGATTCGTGAAGGTTTCTCCATGCGTCACGTACGTGCCCGCGACCGTACCCTCCCAGAACCGGAACACCATCTCTTCGCCCGACAGTTGTCCCCAACGCCTCGCAATGTTGCCCTCGTATTTCACCTCGTCGTACACGATCGGCTTGCGATACACGTCGCGATACAACTCGGCCCGCCCGGCGTCCTCCACCGCCGAGCCGTTCTGGATGCTGGCGTGTGTGACCCACGGCTTGGTGTAGTTGTAAATGTAGAAGCCGTTGTGAATGGAACGCAGATGCACGTAGGGATCGGCCGCCTGCAGGACCTGAAACATTCGGTCCCAGTCCGCCTCGGTCTTCTGTTTGTTAAAATCGTATTCGTTGGACAGCGACCACCAGACGTTGCGATACGCGGCGAGCCGGCTGACGATGTAGCGTACGTGACGGTCGTCCACGTCCCGCGGCATCCGGTCGAAACCCCAACGGCCCTTGTCGTAGGGATCAAATAGGATCAAGTCCGCCTCGATGCCGCGGTCGCGGAGATCCCCGACGCGTCTTTCCAGATGCTGGAAGAACTTCGGGTCGAATCGAGTGTAGTCCCACGCCTTCGGCGGCGTCCCTTCAAACGGGTAAAGCGACAACTCATTGGTGTTCTGCGCTTGATGCTTGGGAAAGATGCACATGCGGATCTTGTTGAAGGGTGAGGCCGCAAGGCTGGCGAGCGTTTCCTCCTCCAGCGCGTCGGCCATGTGGTGCCAATTGTAACAAGTCGTGCCAATCGGACGAAACGGTGTGCCGTCAGCGTACGCGAAGTGATACGTATGGTGGACCCGGACCGGGCCGTGGTTTCGGGTCGATGGCGGCGTGACTGTAAACTCGCCAGTCTGATCGTTCAGTTCGCGAACGTTGCTGTGCATTACATAATGCCAGCGCCCCTGCTTTTCCGGCATAAAACGGACGCGATACATGCCGCCGCCGTCATAAAACCCATTCACGTCAATGTTTGTCTCATCCAACGAAAACCGGGCGGAAAGCTGAACATCGAGGAAGGGGTTGCCGTTCGTGGGGCCGGCGCGGGCAACCTCGAAAAGTCCCCATTGTTCGGCGGTCACTCCCGCGCCGACAGCGAACGAGGCCGGTAAGAAGAGCAGCGCGAACCCCGCGACACAGATTCCCAGCCATTTCATGATCGCCTGCGGCATGACAGCTTGAAATCGTATCAATTCTTCAGAAGAATTGACATCCTCTCTTTTCACCACGCGAGTCAGCGGGCGCCCGCAGTGGAAAGGTGTTGCTGGATGGCCGCGCGCAACGCCTGCTGGCGATCGGTGGTCGCCGCGAGAGCCCGCTCGAACGCGGCCCGCGCTTCGTCTCCTTTACCCTGTTTCAGCAGCACGCCGCCAAGCGTGTCCAGATAGTATGCCTTGCGCGCGGGCAGCAGGGCCGCGGCTCGCTCGCACAGTTTTGCCGCGTCATCCAAGTTCTGGCCCATCTCCGAGTAGGTGTACGCGAGATTATTCATGGCATCCGCGTTCTGCGCATCAAGCTCCACGGCACGGGCGAATGCGTTGGCGGCTTCACGCAAGCGCCGTTGCTTGAGCAGCGCGTTACCCAGGTTCATCCGATAATACGAATTCCCGGGATAGAGCTGCGCGGCGGCGACGTATTGCTGTGTCGCGGATTCGAGCATACCCGAGCGTTCGAAAAACACGCCGAGATCGTTGTGTTCCTCCGCTGACAGGCGCCACGTCGCCTTTTCCGATGGACATACCAGCAATGTCCAGTTTCCCGCGCGGTCCCAATGCCTCTGAAAATCCTCCACGCGCATTTCATAGCGCGGGCGCGTGTCGGAGTGCACGGTCACCACTTGGCGAAAACTGTCCCAGCCGAGCACGATGAAATAGTGCGTTTGCCCGCCGAACTTGCCGAGCACAAGCAGCGGCACGCCGGCGGCCAGCTTCTGGCGGACATCGTCGACCGAACCGCGATACTGCCGCACCCAGAGGTTGAACCGGCGGGCGTAATCGCCCAGTTCACTGGTGAGCGTGCCGCCGATATCGGGCAGATAGATTGCGCTGGCGATTTCGTCCTGTGAGACGGGATGTCCATGGTAATTCGCCAGCATTGCGAGCGCGGCCGGACCGCAATAGTTCCGCTTTTGGGCGATAAATGGGACATTGAGAACATCGTCGGCAGCGCGTGCCACGCAGGGCGCGAGAACGAAAGCAACCAGAAGGGAGAAGGCGGGGCGGCGCGTCATCCGATGCGAAAGCAAATGTCCCGGACGACCTTCTTGCCGACGCGCTCCCGAACTTTTTGAAGGATGACCGGCTTGTCGTAGCGGACGAGTTCCTGCAGCCAGACCGGATGATCGACGGCAATGACCAGCAAGCCGTTGCGCAAACTGACAGGCTGGGCGTGGCGCGCGATGTCTGAGCCGACGATGTCCGTCCATAGGTAAAACACCTGCGCCCGCTGGAGCCGCTGTTCGAGACCCAATTGTTTCATCACGGCCGGGACGAGTTTGATCGTGGAATTCGCGGGCTTGGGGCCAAACCCGTCTGGGTCGCCGTGAAACGGCTGCCATTCACGCAGGACTTGGGCTCGCAACGCGGGTGTCATTACGCTTGCTGCCGGGGAGATTGTTCTACGGGGGTTGCGACGGAAGCCTGGACGCCGTCATTGCCGATGGCCTCGACGGGACAGCCTTCCATCGCCTCCTTGCAGAGGGCTTCCTCGTCGGGAGTAACCGGTTGCTTGAAGACGTAGCTGTAGCCACCGTCCTCGTTGCGCGTGAAGTTATCCGGCGCCGTCTCGCGGCACAAATCACAATCGATGCACTGGTCGTCCACATAGAACTTCCCAGGCACGTTGTCCGAATACCGGTTTGCGAAAACTGCCATGCCCCCACTCTCCGTAAGCGACTGATTATAACAGGCCGAACTGCTGATTCAACTGCATTCTTGCTGGCGCGCGAAGGTTCTTGCACGACCTGCGGTTGAGCGAAACCGTCTGACAAAGGGAAATTGGTTGCCACGCGCCTGAGTGTCCACCGGCAGTGATCTTCGAGCGGTTGACCATGACGCCGGGCTTTGGCTTGGACCTGGTTTTCGCCGGGGTTGAGCTTCACATCCGTCCAAAGGAACACGCCGTTGACACCGTTAGTCCGTTTGCCTTGCGAGACTCCATTGACCAGCAACTCCACTTCTCCCGCGTTGGAATAGATCTTCACGTCCGTCACTGCGTTCGTGCGCTCGGTGAAACGCCGGCTGGTGACGTACAACGTCGGCTCGTCCGACCAATTCGCCTTGTAAAAATAAAACGCGTCCTTCTTCGTCTGCCGGTCGTAGGTCACCAGCCCCTTGTCGTTCCGGCCCAGCACACCGCCTTCACGGCGAAAGTAGCTCGTGAAATCGAACATGTTCCAGACGAAACTGCCCCAGACGAATGGTCGTGCCTTGATTGCCGCCCACGCCGATTCGTGAACCAGCGCCTGCCATTCTTCCGGATGCCATTGACCGGCGTGCTTGGGCTGTTTCGGATTCTCCTCGTGTTGTGTCGCGTTTGCGCCCGCGCCGTATTCGCTCACGCAAAATCCACCTCGTCGGCTGGTGCGACGATGTTGGTCGAGCCACTCACCGAGTTCATCTTTCGTTCCGGTGTACCAGCCGGGATAAATGTTCCAGCCCAGCCAATCGGGGATCTTGTTCATTTGTGGAAACTTGTCCGTGCGCGTCGCGGCAATCGTTGGCCGCGACGGGTCTTCGCCGTTGGCGACAATTTTCAAATCCTGCAGTTCGCGGTGCGGGTCGGCGCTGCCGGGGCCGATTTCATTGAATAAACTCCACACGAAAATCGAGGGGTGATTGACGTTTTGTCGGATCAAATCGAGCAACTGGTTGCGCGAAGTTTCCTCAAATGCCGGCGAGGCGTTCACGGCGTTGACCTGCGGGAGTTCCGCCCAGACCAGGATACCTGCCTTGTCGCACAAGCTGTAAAAATAATCGCTGTGCTGGTAGTGCGCACAGCGGACGACGGTGCAGCCCAACTCGGAAATCAACCGGAGGTCCTCGTCCTGGTCCGCCTCCGAAAGCGCCCACCCCTTGTCCGGCCGGTCTTGATGGCGGCCCACGCCGTGCAAATGATACGGCTGGCCGTTCAGGAGAAATCCCCGGTCTGGGTCAACGGAATAAAACCGCAGCCCAAGCGGTTGCTCCACGGAATCCAAAATGCCGTTCGTCGACTTCAACTCAACCACCGCCTTGTACAGATAGGGGTCTTGGCGTCCGTTCCACAAATGCGGCTGCGGCACGACCACGCGCAAGGAATACGGCGCGGTCATGTTCGTCGCCGGCAGTATTTGTTCCTCGCTGCCCGCAACGCGATGGCCGTTCGCGTCGAGCATGCTGGCGACAAACGTCAGCGGCGGTCGCCGGTTCGTGCCATTGGAGATTTGCGCGGTCACGTCCAGCACGGCCTGCGTTTCCGCGACACTCGTTTCCAGCCACGCGACGCCGGGCGAACCGCGATCCGTGGGCGCAAAAGGTTCCTCGCCCGTCACCAGAAGATGTACCGGACGATACAGCCCGCCGTACACTGGAAAGTCCCCGCTCAACGGCGCGAGGTCCGGTTCCGGCGCGTTGCTCACGCGAACGGCGAGCAGATTCGTGCCGCTTGACGACAGGTTCTCCGTGATTTCAAAACAAAACGCGCCGAACGCGCCGCGATGTTGGCCGAGCAGTTTCCCATTGAGATAAACATCCGCCACCGAACTCGCCGCTTCGAATCGCAGGAAATATCGTCTGGCGGTTTCCGCGGCCCCGATATTCAGCTCGCGTCGATACCAACCCGGTCCCCGGTAATACTCCTTCCCTTGCTGCGCGTCTTCCCAACCCCAGTTGTGCGGAATCGAAACCAGTTGCCAGAGATTGTCCTTGAACCCGGCCGTTGCCGCTCCCTCGGCTTCGCCCAATTTGAACCGCCAACCCGAGTCGAGTAGCGTGTCTTCGCGCGCGAACGAACTGAAACAGAATGTAAGTGCGAGGAAGAAAGGCAAAATGCAGCGCATGCACCCATCATGCCAGAAACCATCTCGTCCGCAAACGCAATGTTGGCAAGGCAATGAACCCGCCGGACAAACCACGGCGGCAAACATCAGGACGGTTGGTGCGCGGACAGGGCCCGGGTGATGAGTTCGACGGAACGCTTGGTGGAACCGACGTTGGATTGGATGACGCGATGGGCTGCGGTGACGATTGCCTGACGGTGATTGGCGTCTTCCAGGAGCGCCTGCACGGCGCGGCGCAGGCCGTCGGCGTCCCGCACTTGAATGCATGCGCCTTCCGCAACGAACTGACGAGCGATGGCACGGAAGTTTTGCATGTTCGGGCCGAAAACGACGGGATGGCCGCTGGCGGCGGCTTCGACGATGTTTTGTCCGCCCTGCCCGACGAGGCTCTTGCCGACAAAGATGACGGTGGCGACCTTGTAGAACCATTTGAGTTCGCCCGTGGTGTTGACGATGAGGCAGTCGTACGGCTTGGCGGTCTGTTCGAGGTGCGGACTGATGTCGGAACGCAGGATGAATTTGACTTGCTTGCGTTTCGCCACATCGACGACCTCGCGCGTGCGTTCGACGTGTCGCGGCACGAGGATCAGAAACAGGCGCGGAAACTTTCCGCGGAGATCGGCGAGCACGTCGAGCAGAATCTCCTCCTCGCCGGGATGCGTGCTGCCCGCGATGAGAATCGGTTGCGCGGGAGAGACGCCGATCTGTTTGAGCAATTGGACGGGATCAACCAATTGCGCGTCGGCATGCGGCATGGATACGTCATATTTCATGTTGCCGGTCATGTGGACGCGGTCGGTTGCCACGCCGATGGCGACGAAATTGTCCGCGTCCTCCTGGCTCTGCGCGCAGACCAGTGAGAGTTTGTTAAAGACCCGGCGGGAGAGCCAACCGAGCCGCTTGTAGCCGCGCTCGGAACGGGCCGACATGCGGCCGTTCACGAGAAAGAGAGGAACCCCGCGGCGGGCGCCGGCCCAGATGTGGTTCGGCCACAACTCGGATTCCATGAGAACGATGAAATCCGGTTGGATCAGATCGTACGCGCGGCGGATGGACCACGGGAAATCCTGTGGAAAGTAGAGCAGCTCGACTTCCTGCGGCAGACGTTCGTAGGCCAGCGTGTATCCCGTCGAAGTCGTCGTGGTTACAATGATGCGCAAATCGGGAAACTTCCGCTGCAGCGCGCCAATCAACAGGAGCGCGACATTCACCTCGCCAACGCTCACCGCTTGAATCCAGCAGCGTCGTTCCTTCTTTTCGGCGAGCTGTTTCCGTAGGTCTTCCGAGTAAAAACCGAAGCGTTGCCAGAAGTTCTCGCGATACTTGCCACGCTTCCACATCTTGTAGAGAAACATCGGGCTGAGCAGGACGAAGCCCACCGAGTACAACATTGTGTACAGCAACCGTATCACGCCGCGACAATAGCGAAATCGGCCTGCCGATGCGAACCGTTTTTACAGCCGGGGAACCATCATGCTCCAGTGAATAACTTCTTCAAGGTCAATGGCATAACGAAAGGGAAGCTGCGTCCTGCTGGCACACAACCTGCATGAATCTACGCGAGAAATGAGTTCATCTGTACACCCTGCGAGGCCAGCCAGTGCCGATCTTTTTCGTGCGCCGAGTTTTTGGAAACACAACCGCGCGCGACGTGATTTGCTCGCCCTCCTCGTCCTCGGCGGCGCTTTGTTGGTGGCCGCGGATAACTGGGACATGGACGACGCGTTCGATGCCTGGGCGCACGGTCATGTAGTGCTGGGAATTCACCTTGATGAACTCGTCCTCGTTTCGAGCATCATGTTCTTTGGACTCGCCGTATTCGCGGCGCGTCGATGGTGTGAACTTCGGGACGAAGTGGCCGGACGCCAGAGTGCTGAGACCGCGCTCAACGCGAGTGAAACAAAATATCGGGCGCTCGTGGAGCAGTCCTCCGATGGAATCATCGCCGCCGATAACGACTGGAACATCCGGTTTGCCAATTCATCCGCCTGCAAAATGTTCGGCTACCCGCAGGAAGAACTGCTGCGACTCAAAATCGACGAGACTTATCCCATTGAAGAGCGCGTGTCCTGCACAGCCCGCAGACAGAAAATGCAGGTGGGCGACACCCTGCGTTTCGAACGAAACGTCCTCAGAAAAGACGGCACCTGCTTCCCCGCGGAAATCATCCTTCGTCGGGTCGAGGATCATCGGTATCAAGGGATCATCCGCGATATCACCGAGCGCAAGCAAGCACAAGAGGAACTGCTGCTGCGCGACCGCGCCATCGAGGCGATCGGTCAAGGCATTGTCATCTCCGACCCCAATCTCCCCGACAACCCCGTGATCTATGCCAACGCCGCGTTTGAAAAACTGACCGGCTACAGCCGCGAGGAAGTCGTGGGCAAGAATTGTCGCCTTCTCAAGGGCCCGGATACCGACCCCGCCACTGTCGACATCGTCCGCAAAGCCGTTCGTGAACGTCGTCCCTGCATTGTGCAACTTCTTAACTATCGCAAAGACGGCACGAAATTCTGGAACTCACTCGTTATCTCCCCCGTGTTCGATGCCAAGGGATGCCTGGCGTACTTTGTTGGCTCCCAAACGGACATCACGCCTGTCAAAGCTCTGGAGGAACAGTTGCGCCAAGCGCAGAAGATGGAGGCCGTGGGCCGACTCGCGGGGGGAGTCGCACACGATTTCAACAACATCCTTACAACGGTGATCGGTTATTGTGTGCTGCTCCGCGACCAATTGGGCACGGGCTCCGACGCCCGCGCCAATATCGAGGAAATCGCCGCGGCCGCCGAGCGCGCGGCGTCGCTCACCCGCCAACTCCTCGCGTTCAGTCGCAAGCAAACGCTGCAGCCGAAGGTGCTCGATCTCAACACCATTGTCGGCAACATGGACAAAATGTTGCGCCGTCTGATTGGCGAGGATGTCGAACTCGTCACCAAGCTGGCACCCGACCTCGGATGCGTCAAAGCCGATCCCGCCCAGGTCGAGCAGGTGCTTATGAACTTGGCCATCAACGCGCGGGACGCGATGCCGAACGGCGGCAAGCTCATCGTCGAGACCGCCAATGCCACGTTGCACGAGGAATATGCCCGCCTTCATGAAGACGTGAAGCCGGGCGACCATGTGATGATTGCCATCACCGACACCGGCTCCGGTATGACCGACGAGGTAAAGGCTCGCCTGTTCGAGCCGTTTTTCACCACGAAACCGCAAGGTCAAGGCACGGGCCTTGGTCTCGCCACCTGCTATGGTGTCGTCAAACAGAGCGGCGGGCACATCAGCGTGTACAGCGAACTCAACCGCGGCACGACATTCAAGGTGTACCTGCCGCGCATCTCAGAACCCGCGTCCGTCGTGGCGACCGCCCCGATTCCCGCCGCGGACCTCGGTGGCAAGGAGACCATCCTGTTGGTCGAAGATGATCATGCCGTCCGTGGTCTCAATGCGCGGTTGCTGCGCGCGAAAGGTTACACCGTGATTGAAGCCGCCAATGGCCAGGAGGCGCTGCGAGTCGCAGATCAACGCCAGGCCAACAGTATCAAGTTACTGCTCACTGACGTGATCATGCCCGAGATGGGCGGTAAGGAACTTGCCCAGCACTTCCGCGCCGTACACCCGAACACGAAGGTATTGTTCTGTTCGGGCTACACTCAGGAAGCCATTGATCGCGGCGGTGAACTCGAACCCGGTACCGCCTTCCTGCAAAAACCGTTTACCCCGGTATTGCTGGCCAGTAAGGTCCGCGAAGTGCTGGGTGACCAGACGCAGCAAGCGGTGTGTGTTGGCCCTTGACGACTTCACTCGTAACGTCCTTGTAATGAATGGGAAGTGTACAACCGTAGATGGCACGCTAGTTGCCCATATCTACGTGAATGAATGTGGGTTGTGTCAAAAATTCCCAGGAAACGGCGAATTGCGCCGCCCCAAACGAGACGTATTTCCGTTCCTTGATCGAGAATGCCTCCGACATTATCTCGATTCTGGAGCCGAACGGAAAAATCCGTTATGAAAGTCCGTCGATTGAACGTGTCCTCGGCTACAGGCCCGAGGAGTTGGTTGGGTGCAATGCCTTCGAGTTCATTCATCCGGATGACGTGGGAGCGATTCAGGAGATCTTCACCCAAGAACTCAGTCAGGACGGTCGCACCACCTCCTGTGAATTCCGCTTTCGCCACAAGGACCGTTCGTGGCGCACGTTCGAAGGTATCGGCAAGAACTTGCTGAACGATCCTGCCGTTCGGGGCGTGATCGTCAACTCACGCGACATTACCGAGCGCAAGAGAATGGTGGGAGCGCTGCGTGCCAGCGAACAGCAGTACCACGGTTTGTTCGAGTCGATGTTGGAAGGGTTTGCCTTGTGTGAGATCATCTGCAATAGGGATGGCAAGCCCTGCGATTTCCGTTATCTGGAAGTCAACGCCGCATTTGAGAAGATTCTGGGCATCACGCGCAGCCAAGCGCTCGGCAAGACCGTGCGCGAAATCTTCCCCCAAGTCGAGGAGTATTGGATCGATACCTACGGCCAAGTTGCCCTCACCGGCACGCCGGCGCGATTCGAGAACTACTTACGGGCGCTGGATAAACATTTCGAGGTGGTCGCTTTCAGTTCGAAGCACGGTCAGTTCGCAGCCATCTTCCAGGATATCACGGAACGCAAACAGGCCGAAGAACGCCTTCGCTTGCAGAGTATGGCACTCCTGGCCGCTGCGAACGGCATTATTATCACCGATCGTAGCGGTACCATTCTATGGGTCAACCCGGCATTTACCAAGCTGACGGGCTATCCCGCCGCGGAAGTCATCGGCCAAACCCCGCGCTTTCTGAAGTCGGGCAGGCACGATGAGATTTTCTACCGCGATCTCTGGCAAACCGTGACTTCCGGCCACGTTTGGCACGGCGACATGATCAATCGCCGTAAGGACGGCAGTTTCTACAACGAAGAAATGACGGTCACGCCCGTGTGTGATGAGCGCGGCGAAGTCACCCACTTCATCGCCATCAAGCAGGACATTACACACCGCAAGGAGACGGAACGGTCACTTCGTGAGAGCGAAGAAACGTTCCGCTCGCTCAGCGCCAGCTCGCCACTGGGCATTTATCTGACTGACATCCATGGTGGCTGCACCTACGTCAATCCCCGTTGCCGCGAGATTTTTGGGTTTTCGCTGATGGAGAGCATGGACTTTGGGTGGGCGGACTTTGTTCATCCGGACGATCGCGCCGCCGCGTTGCAGAGATGGTCTGACTATGTCAAATCCGCCGAGGGCGAATACTCTCATGAGTTACGCGCCCAACGGCGCGATGGAACCATTCGTATTGTCCACATCCGTTCCGCTCCCTTGCGTTCCGACGACGGCTTGCCAATGGGTTTTGTCGGCAGCATCGAAGACGTCACTGTGCGCAAGCAGGCGGAAAACGAGCTGCGCGAAAGCAAGCGGAGCCTCGAACATGCACTGGACGAACTCAAAGCCGCCCAACAACATGTCATCCAACAGGAGCGATTGGGGGCGCTCGGCACAATGGCCAGCGGCATCGCCCACGATTTCAACAATGCGCTCGCCGCCATTCTCGGCTTCAGCGAACTCCTGTGCCAGCGTCCCGAGACCTTGGCGGACAAGGAAAAGACCCTGCGCTACCTGCAGATGATGAACACTGCCGCGCAGGACGCAGGCAATGTGGTAAATCGACTCCGCGAGTTTTACCGTCACCGCGAGGATGGCGAGGTGTTCACGCCGGTCTATCTCAACCAGGTTGTTCAGCAGGCCATTTCCCTCACGCAGCCGAAGTGGAAAAACCAAGCCGAGGCCAAGGGCATCGCGATCCATGCGGTCACCGAGTTGGGCGAGATCCCCACGATCACCGGTAGCGCGTCGGACCTGCGCGAGGCGCTCACCAATCTTATCTTCAACGCGGTGGACGCCATGCCGCAAGGCGGCATCATCACGCTGCGTACACACTCCGAAAACTCGCACGTGATATTGGAGGTCGCTGATACGGGCTTGGGGATGACCGAGGAAGTGCGCCAACGGTGCTTGGAGCCGTTCTTCACCACCAAGGGAGACCACGGCACGGGTCTCGGCTTATCCATGGTTTACGGCATCCTCCAGCGCCACCGAGGCACGATCGATATCCAGACGACGCCCGGTCGCGGCACCACGTTCATACTTTCCCTGCCCGTCAAAGTCGAATCGCAAGCGGCGCCGGAAACCGACGACACGCCCCACCCCATTCGACCATTGCGCGTACTGCTTGCCGATGACCAGGACACAGTGCGTCAGATACTCAGTGAATATCTCGTCGGGGACGGCCACACCGTGACGACCGCCGCCAATGGGAGCGAAGGACTCGAGAAATTCCAAAGTGCTGAGTTTGACGTCGTGCTCCTGGATCGCGCGATGCCGGGTATGAGCGGCGATCAGGTGGCCGCTGCCATCAAACAGATCAAGCCTGAAATGCCCGTCATCCTGCTCACTGGCTTCGGCAACATGATGCAAGCCTCGGGCGAAAAACCGCCTGGCGTCGATCTTGTCCTCGCCAAACCCGTGACAATCGCGGGCCTGCAATCGGCATTGGCCAGCGTCGTCGGCTCTCGCTAGACTGCTCGCGGCCTCTTGTCGAAACAGGCGATGGGAAAAACTTACGGCTTCAAATTGCCGTGGGCATTCTCGCGCAGGTCGCGCACGGCGAGTATGTACTGGTTCAAGCGTTCCACGTGGTTGGTGACGTGGGCGGTTTTGAACATGGCCCGAACGCGGATCAACAAATCCTCCATTCGGAACGGCTTCCCGACAAAATCATCCGCGCCGGCTTCCATGCATTCCTCCAGTCGGCCGGGAGCCGTGAACGAAGTGACGATGATGATCGGGATATTCCGGGTTTCTTTGCCGGCTCGAATCGCCTTGCACAACGTCAGCCCGTTCAGCTTCGGCAGGCCGATGTCCAAAAGGATCAGATCGGGATTCAAAGCCAGCGTCTTCTGGAGGGCGTCCTTGCCGTCGGTTGCCTCATGAATCTCGACGTGTTCGATCGCAAGAATGCTCCTGAGAACTTCCAGCATTCCCGGGTCGTCGTCAACGACCAAAACCTTTCGCGGGTTCATCGCCAGTCCGTGCGCATTCCTGCGCTTATAGAACGCAGGCCCCTACAAGTCAAGGCTTTCAAAGAACACGGCCCCGCTCTCGTGGGCCAAAACGATCTTCAAATATCCGGAATTGCCAATGGCCGTTATCTCCAATGGCCGCCAATCCACACGCCGCTGCCACCGCGACGCTCCCAGTATCCGGCAACCCAGACCGCGCGGCGATGCGGCGGCCAGACGTAGCGGCCTCTCACCCACACCCACCGTCCGCCGTACCATGCCCACGAACCCGAGATCCACACGTAACCGGGTCCCGGTGCCGGGTAGATTTCTTCCACAATCGGCGGAGGCGGAGGTTGAGCCACTTCCACGGCTTCCACGTATTGCGGCGCAGCCGACGGTGGGGGCGGCATCGAACCGTAGCTTGCCGTGTTGATCATGAAATCAATGACCTTCTCGCTCACGCCAGCATCCTTCAGATCTATGATCTCCGCCGTGCTCAGGTGATACGCCACGTGCGAATTACGAATCTGGCTGATAATCACCTCGTCGCTGACATCCGCTTTTGCCAACGCCTTGATGTCCGCAACCCCCAGCGGCTGGCCTTGCTGTACACGTTGCCATGTTTCGGGTGCCTGCTCGCGCACCCGCTCACGCTGCGCCTGGTCCATGGAATTGCCGATGATCCCTCCGGTCAGAGCGCCAATCGCCCCGCCAATCAGCGCGCCTTCGCCTGCATGATGGCTCATGCTGCCGATGATCGCTCCCGAACCGGCGCCGATCGCGCCACCCGCCAGCGCTCCAGAAGCCGTCCGGTCGGGACGACCCTCGGGTGTGTAACATCCCACTGCCAAAACAAGCCCTGCAGCCACAATTGTCGAACTAACAGAATGATGTTTCATTTTCACCTCTCTAATTGCCAAGACGGAATATTCCGCGTTCACGTTACAGACTCCCATCTCTTTTAACTGACGCACAAACCAGCTCCTTGTTCAACCCGGGTATTATGCCGCCATTTCGACCCCATCCGGTGCCTCACGGCCCGACAATTAGGCTTCGTTTCTGTCAAAAACCAGCCCTCGCGGTACTGTTTTCCAGCATTTATTCCCCGTTTTTTGCCTCTTTTTTACAGAACGAACCCAACTCCAATTTTTCTTAACAATCTCATGTCCAGATAGATACGCATTTTCCAGTTGGGTTCGTTTGGTAAAAACATACTTTTATAGAAACTTCCCCTGCCAACCGACGTTCCTTCGCCGTTGGTAGGGACGCCTCTCCCTGCCCCGAATCCCTTTCGGGGCGAGGCGTCCGCTCTGTTGCCGTTTGTAGGCCCGAACCGTTCTTCTTATGTCAAACAACTGTCGCCATTATACCCGCCCCGCAACGCCGCGTCCAGCAAAAACTATCGATTATCGATAGCGGAGTCTGACCACACGCCGCACGCCGTACTCCCGCGGCAATCCCGCCGCTCGCCTGTCGTTGGTAGGGACGCCTCTCCGAGGCGTCCGCTCCGCGCCGTCTCCGACTTGTAGGCCAACCGGCCCGGTTGGCGCCGTTCCTTCCTTGTTGTGCGTCGTCCGCCCCCGCTCCGCCGCCCTTGTAGCCACGCCGCTCTGTGGCCGTGCTCTTCCGTCCGCCCCAAGCCCCCTCGCCCGCCTGCCGTTGTAGGCCGTGTGCCCCCACACGGCGCACTCCGCGTTGCCGCAACCCTTTCTTTCACAATTCCACCGTTCCTTACCGGCACTAAATCGCGGAGCTTGCCCCGACCGGCTCGCGTTGGCATACTCCCCGCCAATGTCGCCAAGGACTAACATCCGGCTCAACGAAGTTAGCTTCTGCGCAGATGTGAAGTCGTGGGCAGATGCACTGTTCGCCGCGCATCCCGAATGGCGGTTTAGTAAGGCAACGATTGAGGAATACGGTACTGGCAACTACAAGCGGCAGGACATTCGCATTTACCGCGAAGGCAGTAATACACCGGTCCTGACCGGCGAGGTGAAGATGCCCGGCACGCCCGAAGGGCGCACTCCTTACGACCCATCCTTGATGCAAGATGCTTTCAACAAGGCGGACAACATCCAAGCGCCGTACTTCTTCACGTGGAACGTCAATACGTTCGTACTCTTTGATCGCAGCCGCTACAACCGCCCAATGATCGAACGTCGCCTCGACGACTGGCAGCTTGGGCTTGGTCTCACAGCACCAGGCGACTGCAAGCGGCCTGAAGTGCAGGCTTACATCCGCGACAAGTTCCTGCCGGAGTTCTTCAAGACATTTGCCGCCATCGTGCTTGGCGAAGTGGTCGAATGGGGCAAGTCACCGGACGAGATTTTCATTCGCTCGCTGGAAAGCCATCTGGAATGGCCGGTCATTGGCACGCGGGACTTCCTCGCTGCCGAATGTCAGAAGGATTCAAAGTTCGCGCAGAAGTTACAGTTGTGGATGTCAGAGGAGATGAACTGGACGTTCGATCCCGCGAATTTAGACAACTGGCGCAGGACGCTCGACAACGCTGCTAGGACGCTGTGCTATGTTTTCTCCAACCGTGCCATTTTTTACGAAGCGATCCGCGCTCGCTATTCCGACAACCTTTCCGAACTGAAGATGCCCAAGCGCGGCCCGAAGGGTCAGCAAGGCGTTTATGACTACTTCCGCGCCCGGTTCCAGCAAGCGGTACTCGCGACCGGCGACTACGAGCCGATCTTCTACCCGCAGGTCGGCGATTGGGCGGGCGCGTTGGTGTTCGCCTCCGACATCGCTTGCCAAGGTTGGAAAGGCGTTCTTGCGCATCTGGCCGACTACAACTTCCGCAAGATTTCCTACGACATCATCGGCCACATCTTCCAACGGCTGATTTCGCAAGACGAGCGCCAAAAATTTGGCCAGTTCTTTACGAAAGAAGACGTCGTGGACATCATCAACGCTTTCTGCATTCGTCGCGCTGGTGACAACGTGCTTGATCCCGCCTGCGGCTCCGGCAGCTTCCTAGTGCGGGCGTACCACCGCAAGGCGTGGCTTTCCGAGCAGTCCAGTGGGGGGAGAAGAACACTCGACGCGAGCAAGCCGCACCAAGAACTTCTGCGTGAAATTTTCGGCTGCGACATCGCGGTGTTCGCCGCGCATCTGGCCACGCTGAACCTCGCCGCACGGCATATTGAAGATGAAGAGAATTACCCTTGCATCGCTCGCAGCAACTTTTTTGTCATTCCGGAGCACCGAGAAGAATTCTGCGTGATTCCCGGTCTGAGACAGCGCGGTGGCCAGAAGGAGAAGTTGCCAGTCGTGTTACCGGAACTCGACTGCGTTATTGGCAATCCACCCTATGTCCGACAGGAGCAGATTGCGAGGCGAAATGACCTGAAACGCCTCTCCGGTGAAACAAAAGAGGCGTACGACGCGCGGCTCAAGACCACAAAGGAGTTTTTGCACGGGTTGTGCAAAGAGCTTTGGCCCGGGTTGAAACTATCCGGTCGCAGCGATTTGCACTGCTATTTCTGGCCGGTTGCCGCCAGCTTCTTGAAAGAGGATGGCTACTTCGGATTTCTCACCTCCTCAAGCTGGTTGGATGTCGAATATGGTTTTGCGCTGCAAGGCTGGGCGCTGAAACATTTCAAGATTCTGGCCGTGATGGAAAGCCTCGACGAACCGTGGTTTCAGGATGCCCGCATTAAGACGGCAATCACCATTTTGCAGCGGTGTGAGCCTGAGAAGGCGCGCCTGGCCAACGTCGTGAAGTTTGTGCGCTTGTTGAAACCGGTAGCGGAAATCCTTGGCGACCGCCCCGCCGGCGACGAGGCCGCGCGCCAGAAAGCCGTAGAATCGCTACGTCGCCTGGTTCTTCAGACCGGCGAGCCGTTTGCCGATGATAAGCTCCGCGTCATTCCGGTCCCACAACGTCAGCTTTGGGACGAAGGTGTGCTTGCCGGTCAATTGCTAAAAGAAGCACCGATTGCGGAGGCCGAGGAAGACGAGAACGACGAAGCCGAGCCGAGCCAAGTCAAGGAAGCCGCTGCCATGTACCGTATCGGTCAGGATTACGCCGCTGGCAAGTGGGGGCGTTTCCTGCGTGCGCCCGACTTCTACTTCCATCTCATGCGCGATCATGGCAAACGCTTCGTTAAACTCGGCGAGATCGCTGAAGTCCGATTTGGAATCAAGAGTGGCTGCGATGCGTTCTTCATGCCGCGCGATGTGACTGAGGAAGTGTTGAAGCAGGTGGAAGACGGCCTGCCGTGGAATGACATCGGCGTGATGACGCCGTGCAAGCGCAACGAACTGACCAGCGGCAAAGTGCGCATCGTTCGGGCCGGCGACAACACGCTGCATCCCGTCGAGACGGAGTACCTTCGGCCCGAAGTTCATAGCCTTATGGAAGTTGATCGCCCGGTAATTCGCGCGAAGAACCTCGACCGCGTAGTATTGTGGGTGGATCAGCCGCTCAGCAACCTAGCGCACACCTACGCCGGCAAATATATCCGCTGGGGGGCAAAGCAGACATTCGAGTCGAAGAAGTCGAAGGCTGTGACGGTGCCAGAACGCTCCACGTGTGCGGCACGACCTGTTTGGTACGATCTGACGAACGAAATCAACGGGGTCGCGTTCTGGCCGATGACTCAGAAGTATCGGCATATCGTAGCCGCCAACCCAGACGGATTGCTGTGCAATCATCGTCTCTTCTACGTCGCTCCGCGCAGATTGAGCAAGCGCGCAGCCGTAGCTATTCCAGCCATCCTCAACTCCACGATCGTTGCTTTGATCAAGCATTTCTACGGTCGATACGCAGGGTCGGAAGGAACTTTGGATACCGAGATCGTTGATTGCCTTCTGTTGGAAGTTCCTGACCCCAGAAACATATCTGGCCCGCTTTTCAAGCGATTGGAGGAAGCCTTCGGACGCATTTGCAGGCGCGAGGTCACGCACTTGGTTGATCAAGCAATGCTCGATTGTCATTCGGAAGAAGTGATGCGGGAGATTCTCGCAAAGCCGCCCCAACTTCCGAATGAACTGCAGCATCCCGACCGCCGCGAACTTGACGACTGTGTTCTGGAACTGATCGGCGTCACCGACACCAAGAAACGCGAGAAGCTTCTGGATGAACTCTACTTGGAGACGACGAAGTACTACCGTTACCAGCGCACGCAAGACATTCAGGCGATGGAAGATCGCGCCGGCAACCATGGTCGGCGTTTGAGCGCGCAGGACTTGGCCGAAAGCATCTGGCATTCGCTCGCCGAAGAAGAACGCGGGCCAGCATTACCGGAATGGATCAAGTCCACGTTCCGCAACACTGAGCCGGTTGAGATTCCCGAAGGTGCGCCGCATGCGCACGGCGCAAGCGACATGTTCCACCCGAACGCTGTTGCCTTCAGAGCGGGTAAAGACACTTGCCAAGTCGATTACAAAAGTCCTGAGCAAGCCGCGTTGGTGGCCGAACTTGGTCGCTTCGGCATCCACGGACGAGTGAACGTACCGAGGACAGTCGCTGACTGCACAAACTGCCTCGTTCAGATTGAGTCTCGTCTGGCCAAAGCGAAGGTGTTTTTCACTGAACTTGCTGCCTCTCGCACCGGTACGCAGTCGCTTCAGGAGAAGACTGTCGCATTGCTTCTCCACTGGTACACGCACGGTAAGAACACCGGCTAAGGGGCCACATTTGTCGTCCACGCGAAACGCAGCGTTGGAGAACTGTCCTTCTCTAGCCCGATTCACGTCGCCGACCGCGCCGCAATCCATCAGTGGGAACCGGCCGGATTCCACCCATCCGGACCGCCGAGCACCTTCTGGGGCGTAATGGCCTTCGCCTCGGCGGCCGTCAACTGCCGCGCCCACTTTTCTTCGCCCGTAGCTTGTAGCCGCCCGGTAGCCGCAGGCGTTGACTGCGGTGCCGTCCACCTTGGAGTCTGTCGTAAACTTGCATACCCTTTGTCGTTCCCCATCCCTCTTCGTCAGGCGTTTCGAGTTGGTTGTCCAAAAATGCGATGATGGCGCTCCTCGACTATCTTGCGCACTACCTCCTTAAGTTCTGCCGACAGACGAGAATGTTGAATCTCCTCCAACACCACCGCAAGGCTTTGTTTGAACCGCTCGAAGGTGCGACTGACGAATAGGGGCTCAATCTTCAGGACATCGCAAAACCGCTCGAAGTCCTGCCGTTTAATCTTGTCCGATTTCCCATTCAATGTGAGGGCACTGTCCGTTTCTTTCGGGATCACGGCTTTAGAGCAAACGATGTCATAAGCTGGCGACAGTCGTAATCCGCCCTCATCCGTCTCCAGCATGGAAAAGTTCTTTAAATGAGCGTCGCCATTACCCAGCAGGAAGTTTAACAACACCCGTTCAAAGAACAGTTGCACGTCCAAGCCGGGAACGCTGGACAGTTCCCGAATCTTCTTCCCGATCCGCTCCATTGGCCCGGAATACTTGTCGTTTTCCCCTAAAATCTGAATGAAATCCTCGCACCGCAGTTTTCCGCCTCCCTTGGTGCGGTCGAACCGGCGAACCACATAAGCTGGCGATCCATCCTTCAAATCGAACAACCCGTGCGGCGGCACGTCAATCTCCAGCCGCCCGGCGATGATCATACACAGATTCTCATTCTGCGGCAGCAGCGGAAACCGCTCCGTCTGCGGCTTCAGAATGAATTGCCCTCCCTCCGTGACTGGTATCAGGCGAGAACCTTGCCGGGACATGGACAGTTTTGGCTGCACCCCGGAGATGGACATTCGACCGGCCATCTCCTGAGCTTTCAGTAACACGTCTTGATGAGTCAGCTCCACGACGGGCAGAGACGGCGTTTCAAACAGGCGGCGGAGACAGGCGGAATGATACCGCTTCTTGCCATCGTGTGCTTTCCCGCAGATATCGCAGTAGTCCGTCATGGCTTGATCCAGACCGCCCCGATGCAATCGCCGCAGGCTTTGATTAGCAGACCGAAGTCATCCTTCGAGTCAATCTTGAGCGTCTGGCAGACAACTTCTCGGAACCAGCCTTCTGGCAAAAGCCCCTTGAAAAACGGAAACAATGTCTGATTCTCATACGGTTCTGCCCGTAATGGGAAAACGATCCCAATGGCCTGGCCCCTCTCCAGATATGACGGATCGTAGGTAAAGCGGTAGCCAGTACCGGTTTCCTCTATGACCCCGGCCATCACTTCCTTGAACATCACGCTGGCTTTACGCAGAGGTTTCACGATCCTTGACCGCTTCCAAGTGGTAACCGAACAGAGCGAACACCTGATTGACCTTGTCCACTTGGACGGTGGGTTTGCCTTGCTCAAGATCGCGAATGAACCTAAGTCCGACGCCAGTCCGTCTCGCCGTGTCTGCCTGCGTCAACCCTGCCGTCTGCCTAAGTTTTTTTGCCTGAAGACTGAGCTGCGGTGCCATGTCGGTTATGGCAAGCCCCTTGTCATCAATGTGCGCTATACCCGAGCGGGTATCCTTCTTCTTGTTCTTCATGACTGCTATACCCTAACGGGTATAAACTATGCGTTCAAGCTAAATGTTTATACCCGGTCGGGTATATTCATGATGTAAGGCACACGCGATTATACCCGTCCGGGTATAACAATGCCAAATATGTCCAATACAGGGGCAGGTCCCCCGGGGTCACGCTCTCAGTCGAACACCGTAACGGTGTTGCAGCCGTGGTCGGATGTCTTGAGTCGGGTTTTGGTTCAAACACAACGGATCACGTCGCCGGCCGCGCCGCAATCCATCAGTGGGAACCGGCCGGATTCCACCCATCCAGACCGCCGAGCACCTTCTGGGGCGTAATGGCCTTCGCCTCGGCAGCCGTCAACTGCCGCGACCACGGCACGCGCGCTGTGGGATTCGCGCCGGGGCCGGTGCTGTTGAATTCCGCGTACCGCACTGTCTTTTCGCGAGCGGGATCTTTCCAATTGTTCCAACCAACGTTGGTGACCACTTCGGACATCTCGGTATTCAGATACGTCACGCTGGAGAACTGGCGCCACGGCCGGCCCAGGTAGGTTCTTGCGCCGGGCGATCCCCCGGTGATCTTGCAGTTCGAGAAAACGAAGCCGAAGGGTTCCTGTTCCGGCGTCGAGGCGGCGGTGATGTACCCATTCGTCAGGCAATGGATGTGACACCTCTCGAAAAAGGCCGTCGCGCCACCGAAGATGAAATCAACGTGCCCCGCGATGTAGCATCCCTCAAAGTATTGGCGGCCCCGGTCCAGAAACACCGTGTCCTGCCAGCCGAGGAACCGGCAGTTGCGAAACGCCACCCGGTCACCGTCCACGCGGATCGCCAGCGCCTGGCCGACGGGACCGGCGGAATTCTCGAACGTGACGTTCTCCACGGTGAAATCGTCCGCGTCAATCACCGCCGTGGGCGTGCGGTACGTGCTCATCGGCTTGCCGTCGGCGCCGGGCATTCTCGCGTTCAGGTCGTACGTCACCACCGTCTTCTCGGCGTCTTCACCCACGAGATAGACGAAATGCTTCTCGCGTTGGACATAGATCAATTCCCTGTAGATACCCGGCTTGATGTGAATGATGCAGTGGTTGGTGGAACACGTGGTCTGCGGCGTGGCGTTGATCGCCGCCTGCACCGTCGTAAACTGGTTGCTCCCGTCGGCCGACACGTAGAGATTCGTTTCCGCCGCCAGCCTGCCGGCGCCCATGGCCAGGATGATGAGCGCCAGTGACAAAACCCGCCCGTACTCAGTTGTCGGGCGGGATGCCCCGTTCTTACGGGCGTATCCCGCCGAGTTGTGATTCGAAGAAGCTGCGCTCATTGCGCCGCGCCTGTGCTGCCAACCTTTTCCACCGCCGTCTTCGCCTGCTTCAAATTGTTGCCTTCCAGGGTCACGCTGTCCGCCGAACTCTCGTCCACGCGCAGAAACGTTTCCGTTCCCGGCGCGGCCACGCAATCGTGCACAAATACATTCTTCACCTTGTCGAGTTGAATCACCGGCACACCCGCGTGCGGCTTCGTGGTTTTGACGCCGTCGATTTCCAATCCGTCCGTCGCGCTGGCGGTGATGGCCGGCCCGCTCTCGGTGTTGATCGTGACGCGGTGGAATTCGATACCCTTGGCGTCCTTCATCGTGAAACCGGTCTTGGTGTCGAGTTGGATATCGCTGAACGTAACCCCCTCAACGGGCATTTCCCCCAAGCCGGTCAGTTCGCCGGCAATCTTGGCGTCGCCGGTAACGCCGTCGATGTGAATATTGCGGAAAATTGGCGTCCGCTCGGAAACCGGTTCCGGCTCCGTCTTCGTGTAGAACGTCGTCAGCAACAACGCTTCGTCGCGGATGTTGCGCATCACGAGGTTGCTGATGCGAACGTCCTCGACCACGCCGCCGCGGCCACGGGTGGATTTGATGCGGATGCCGCGATCCGTGCCGTCGAACACGCAGTTGGCAATTGTGACGTTCTTCACGCCGCCGGACATCTCGCTGCCGATGGACAGGCCGTGGCCGCGCAGCAGCGTGCAATTGACGATGGTGCAATTCTCCAGTGGCCGCCCCATGCGTCGTCCATCCGCGTCCCGGCCCGATTTGATCGTGATGCAATCGTCTCCCACGCTGATGTAACAATCGGAGATGCGAATATTGCGACAGGAATCGGGATTGACGCCGTCCGTGTTGGGGGAGGAGGAGGGGCTGATGATCGTGACGCCGCGGACGTTGACATTTTCGCAGAAAACCGGTGTGACGTTCCAAAACGGCGAGTTTCTGATCGTGACGCCTTCGACCAGCACGTTGGTGCATTCATACGGCTGGATAAACGGCGGACGCAGGAAGCCGGTGTTGAGCAGGCCATAGTTCGCCTCGGCGATCCGGTCCTTGTTCAGGCGGGCGAACTCCTCCTGCCACTTGCTCCGTTCCTTACTGCCCCCGCGTCGGAACTTATTGTAGAAATCCCACCACGCCTTCCCCTGCCCGTCGAGTGTGCCGCGTCCGACAATGGCGATGTCCTCCGCCTGATAGGCGTAGATCAGTGGCGAGAAATTCGTCACCGTGATTCCTTCCCAGCGTGACTGGACCATCGGCAGATAATCGTCGAAGTCTGTGCTGAACTTCAGCGTTGCCCCCGCGTCCACGTACAGTGTGATGTGGCTTCGCAAATGAATCGGGCCGGTCAAATACGTGCCCGCCGGGAAATAAACCGTTCCCCCGCCCCTGGACACCGCCGCGTCGATGGCCTTGCTGATCGCCTCCGTGCACTTTGTTTCACCGTTTGGCGACGCGCCAAAACTGAGCACGTTAAAGAAACCACTCATGGGCGCCGTCGTTTGCGCCGTCGCGCCGGATACAAACGCCAACCCGGCCGCTGCCATCAGCATCGCGAGAAACCTGAACGAATTGTTTTGTGTGTTCATCTTCATGACAAGTGTTGAGTTGTTGGTTATCCCGGAGGACCATTCCCGCGGTGTGGCGCACCCCGAGCCTGCCTCCCAAGACCTTTGGTTTGATCAACCTTCCCGTCCCACGCGCGAATGATATACAGCCTGTCGGCGTCTGTGAAGCCCGAAAGCCATCCGCTACGGCACCAACCGAATGCGGTAGAAGCGGGAGGGGCTATTCGTCGCGCCACCGCCATCGACGTAGCTGGTCGTCGCGTCTCCGCTACCGGGAATGATGATATGGGGTGGCGAGGTAATGTCGATGAAGTTGGTGTTAAAACTGCCATTGAGGTCATTAGTCGTAGCTTGGACGGCATTGGTGAACCCACCTGCCGTTGTCCAAGTGATCACCACATCCGTGGTGTGACGGACCGTCGAGATGATCCGCAAGGCGGACTGGCTGTTCGTCGGGTTGGTGCCGGACAGAAATTCCGCAAGGTTATTTTGGCCATCACCATCCGGGTCGGCGAAGGGATCGGCGGCGGGATTGTTCGTGGAAGTAAAGTACAGGATCTGCCATTGCTGGAATGCCGTCAGAGGAGGCGCGACTGCCGGGGTCACGTGCACCCCGACCGTGTTGGTAAGCGTGCTGCCGTCGGCGTCGATGACCGCGAAGTTGAAACCGGCCAAGCCGTTGGTGACCGGCGTGAAGCGTGCCGTCTTGTTGTCCCCAAGCAACACGACCGTTCCGTTCGTCGGACTGAACACCGAGTAGACAGGCTGGTTGGTGAACCCGACGGTCAACTGGCTCAGGTCAACGTCCAGATACGAATCCTGTGTACAAGTCCCGTGCGGCGCGGCCAGCCAGTTCAGGTAAGCCTCCAGGTTCGAGTACCCGTCACCGTCCGGGTCGGCGTTGCTGTCGGAGAAATCGCCCGGCGCCGAGTTGGGGTTGGTTCCGTGAATCACTTCCCACCAATCGGGCAGGCCGTCGTGATCCGAATCCACATCGGCGTTGTAGGTGTTGTACGTCGGCCACGGATAATTCGGCGCATTGGTGGCGACGTCGTGCACATCAACCGGTGCGTCAATGATGCCGGGACGGTTGGGGCTGGCGGTGCATGTTTGGGGCACGCCGTTGATGACGTAAGGCTGACCGTTGGTGCCGATGTAATGAACCGTCTTGTTGATGGCTTCCTGGATGACGCGTTGATCAATCACATCCGGCAACGGAAGATTGCAGCCGACGTCGGACAACACGCTCTTGAACGCATCGCGAGCGGTCTGGGTCGTGACATAGGAAGGAAAAACCTCCGCATTGGTTCGCGCTGAAGCCAATTGATTGGAGTCGGCATAAGACCCAATGGCGCCGCTCCCGACGTACACAGCGGTGCCGAACTGCCAGTTGTTGGACTCGTAGTTCTGCCCCTCCATGATATTACCGTCCATGAAGTACGATTCGGTGCCCCAACCCGGATTGATGGCGTCAAGTCGCAGCAGCCATTTCACGACGTACGAAGCGTTGGTGTAGGGCTTGTAGTAGTTGTTGACATAGTTGCCGCGCTGTACGCCGCCATCGGTGGTGCGAGAGGTCCAGTTGTAGACGACGTTGTTGCGGATGTCGAGCGAGCCGGCGTAGTGGGCGCTTTGATCCAGGCCGCCCGCCATGCTCCAATTCCGTCCCGTACAATGGGCCACAAGATTGTGATGGTAACTGCCAATCTCGCCACTGATCGAACCGGCAAACGAGTGGGGCTGATAGGCGTCGCTGCAAGTCTGGGTCGAATCATTGTAATGATAAGAATGATCCAGGGCTTCCGAAATGATGTTCCGCTGGAAGGTGATGTTGGCCGAGCCGCTGCCAACGGACCCGCTCTGGCGCGAACTGGTGGACTCGTCAATCGTCCAACTGATCGTGTTGTGATCCATGATGGAATGGTTGGAATTGCCTAACCCAATCCCGTCCATCGATTCCTGGCTCGCATCGCCGAGCCGTAACCGGATGAACCGCATAATCACGTCACTGCAACTGCTTACCCCCGCCCGCCATTGGCTCAAGCAGATGCCGTCGCCCGGTGCGGTCTGGCCGGCGATGGTGAGATAGCCGTTGGTGCTGTTGATCACACACGGGGCCTTGAGCTGGATCAACCCGGAAACACGGAAGACAACCGTTCGCGGCCCGGTGGCTTCTATCGCCGCCCGGTAGCTGCCGGGGATGACCGCCTCGCCTAGGCTGCTGTTGTAATCGTTGGTGTTGGTCACTTCGATGACCACGCCGCCGCGCCCACCGCGGGCGAAGCGCCCGTATCCTTCCGCACCCGGAAACGCGAGATGACGGGTGCGAAACCGCCAGACATCGCCTTTGGCCACGCCATTGGTCGAGTCCACTTCGTCAATGCGCCAATAGTACGTCAAGGCGCTGTCGAGGTTGGTCGCCGTGTTCCACGCATTCGTCGTCTGGCTACCCATGAACTCCGGCGAGGCGCGGGTGGCGGTGTTGACACCATTGCTGCTGGTGCCGAAGTAAACATCGTTCGTAACAGCAAATTGCGATGGCGTCCAACTGAGCGTGGCATGGCCCGTGCCGGCTGAACCGGGAACAGGGTCGTCGTTATTGGCAAAAACGTGTTCGTCACCGTCACCAGGGATGGCCCCAACAGCCGTGGTGCCCGGGGCGGTGGGGCTGTCGATTACAAAGCCGTTGAGAATGACAAAATCCAGATTGTTCGTGCTGCTGTGATCGGGATCAAAATTAACCACCACGGGCTGGTCGGCAATGGCCGTGATGGGAAAGTAGGCGAAACCGCATTTGTAATCATTGGTCGCATAATAGGACGGCGTGTTGGTCAACACCGGAACGCCGTCAACGCTGATCACGCAACCGCTCATGAAATGATTCGTGCCGTGCCAGGACGAATTGACGTGATTGCCGTAAACGTCGTTGTGGTAGGTCGTGATGGTGTGCGCGCCCGCGGAAAGATTGGAGATAATCAAGCAGAACGCCCCGCCGTTGGTGTAAGGAATGTCGGCGGAGGTATTGTGTGTCCAAACACCGTCGAACGACAGCGGGTAGTTGCCTGCCGTAGTCGTGCCATCTTTGTTCCCCCAATTCGCTTTCAGGGCAGTGTTGGCTGTTCCGAAGGCAGGCACTGTCTGCGAAACCGTGCAGGAGATGATGCCGCTGGCGGCATTGGTAAATACCTGCGTCGCCTTTTGATTACTTATGTTGTACCAAGGCGCATACCCCGGCGCTGTGTATTGAGCCCCGGATTGATTGACCGTGTTGACATCAACCTTCAGCAACTGAGCCGGGGACGGTCGCGGCGAGAAACACGCCAGAGCAACGACCGCAAACATCATGTAAATCTTTCGCTTCAAGTGGCTTTCGTATCCTCTTTTCGCGATTCCTGAACGGCCCGCCCCGGTGGCTGCGACCAGCCTTTAGAATAGCCGAAATCGCGCCAAATCTCACTCTTTTTCGACTCCACGGAACCAGCCGGATACGATAATAGTGGGACGGGCTATTGGTCGCGCCGACGCATCCGTTGGCGTTGGCCGCCGTGACCGTCACGTTACGGCGCTATGACACGGATTCGGTAGTACCGGTTCGTGCCGGTCGCCCCGCCCGTATCCACCGCGGTAACATTCGTGCCAAGGCCGGTGCCGCCACTGAGGATGTTGGTCCCCCCAACAACGCTCACAAAGTTGTTGGAGTAGTTGCCAGTAGGCGAACCGGTCGTGAATTCCAGGACGTTGGTGCGCGACCCAATGCCGGGTGACCACGAGAGGTCGCCGTTGGCCCCCAGATACGTCACGTTCATATCGCTACCCGACTTCACGATCTTGATGATGTGGGGATAGGCCGCGGCGCTGGTCGGGTTGAAGCCCGACAGGAACTGGTTGGTATTGCTGATCCCTTTACCCAGCGGATCGGCATCCGGCGCTGCCTGCGGACAGTTGGTGCAGCCGAAGTACTGCATCTGCCACGCCTGCAATGCGGTGACCACCGTGATCAGATTGTTCGACACCAGCGTGCTGGTGTCCACGAGATTGCTCGCGGTCAGCGTCACGGTGTAGGTGCCGACCGGATAAGTGTGCATGAAGCTGGCCCCACCCGCCGTGCTGATCGTCGTGCTGTCCCCCAAATCCCAGAACAGACTGAGCGGTATCGACCCACTGGAGGTATCGGTGAAGGTCACCGTTAACGGCGCCCCGCCATTGGTTGGACTGGCTGTGAAACTGGCCAGGGGGGCCACACCCGCCGTGCTCAGGGTTGCCTGTCCTGCCGTCTCGGGGTTTGAACCATCCCAGAACGCTGTCCAGAATCTCAAATCGACGCTTGTTCCGCCCGCTGGCATCTCCCACACATCGCTGCCATCCAGTGGCGGACTGTTGGTATCAGTA
>Ga0187861_10001052_pt1 | contig 29952 bp, 26 predicted proteins | sample June2016WEW_10_1_3_FD_132986 | JGI IMG/M metagenome (GOLD analysis project Ga0187861, IMG submission 132986) | Peatland microbial communities from SPRUCE experiment site at the Marcell Experimental Forest, Minnesota, USA - June2016WEW_10_100 | ecosystem: Environmental > Terrestrial > Soil >...
AGCTGCAATTTATATCTTCTATCATTTTTTTTATAACAAAAGTCAAAATGAGCGCTGGCTTGAACCATTGATTCTATCGGCACTAGTCGCAACATTTACACTTGTCTCTACAACAATATTGGTAATAATTAACAAGGGTTTAAATGTAGTAACGCTTCAATGGGTCTATTATATTGCGAAGCTATATTTTTTGATTGGGTTGGGAATCGGTATTGGAATTATATTGACCGAAGAACCCTATTCAGAGAAGATTCTTATGTATTTTCGCAATTTCTTTAAAAGTTGAGTTTTGTACCGTTTAATCGGGAAAGAAGGAAAATCACACAAGCGCGTGGCTTATTGCCGCTACCGCCGCTGTTTCCGTCCGCAGGCGACGTGTGCCAAGCGAGATAGATTTGAATCCGGCATGTACTGCACAGGCTGTTTCTTCTTCTGTAAAACCACCTTCAGGCCCGACTATAATGAGCAGCGAGTGAATATCTTCATGTAATTTCAATTCAGATGTGATGGTGCGTGAAGAATCAGTTTTTTCATGAAGAATGAATTTCAGCTGATAGTGCGAGGAATTGTCAATTAACGATTTTAAACTTTGCAGCGGTTGAATCCGGGGAAGCCAGCTGCGTCCGCATTGTTTCATTGCCGAAAGAGCGATCTTTTCCAGCCGTTCACGTTTTTCGTTGTGAGATATGGTATGTTCGCAAGAAATCGGAAGAATTGTCCGCACACCAAGTTCAGTTGTTTTCTCCACTAAATAATCAAATCTTGCAGGATTTTTTAATAATGAAACAGCAAGCGTGACATCGATTGGGGGTTCGTTGTATTTACGATGCATTGCAGCAATAGTGCAACGTGTGTCCGTTTTTCCTATCTCTGCAATTATCGCTTGATACATCATCTCATTGCCGTCGGCCACAAAGATGCGATCGCCAATATTCTTTCTCAGCACACGGATAAGATGCTTCGATTCGTCGCCGCGCAGTGTTAGTCCGTGACTTGTTACATCTTCCGGTTTGACGTAAAAGTATTCCATAATAAATCCTGATCCTATATTCCCCAACTATATGCGGGAATGACTAGGAATTTAAAATGATGTATCAAAGTCAATTATATATTCAGTGTTGACTAAATCGTTTATAGCCATTTCTGTACGAATAGTGAATCCATACGGCAAAAGGAATTGAAACCCTGCACCATATCCAAAATACCACGGCTGTTCCGACAACACTTGATTGCGCGACCATGCTTTTCCCGCATCAGCAAAAATACCAAAGTAAACACCGTAGCGAAGTTTTTGGAATTCTGGCACTCGTAACCAACCAATTTCTAAATACCGCGGCAGCAGAATCGGCAGACGCAGTTCAACATTTGTGCCGATTCTATCTTCTGCTTCAATGATTTTATGAAAATACCCGCGAATACGCTCATCATATCCGAAGAAGACATGCCTGTACGAAGGAATTGGTCCGCCCCATGTAAATGACCCGTCTGTCCGTAAACCGAATGCACAGCCATTGTTGAACCCAAAAAATTTTCGCAAGTCGTAATTCGCCGATGCAATGTTTACATCTGATTCTCCAAACCCATTTTTTGCGACAGCAAGAGAAATAAGCGTGCCGTTTGTAGTGTATTCATTATTGTCCCTTGTATCAAACCTGTAAGAAAGCGATAACACGAGGAACGCATCACGTCCCGATGAAGATAACGTGCTGTTTAATAGAGGATCACTGACCTGCCAAAGTTCATAACCAAAGGTACATGAGAGTGTTTGATACATGCCAAATCGCTTGCCGACTGTTCCGCGCAAAAAAATGTTGGAATTCATATACTCTTCAGAATTGCTGCTCAAATTGTGTAATTTCTGGAGTGTAAGCGCTGTTCCAATAAATATATCATCATCGTTTGTTACTTTAGGATTTTGATAGTTGATCATAAATAATTGATCGTACCCAAAAAACATTAATGCAAAAAGCTTCTCGTTTTGCCCGCGGAAATTTTCATGCATCACCCCCGCACCATAATAAAGTTTTGACAAGTCTCGATATTTCATGCCAAGAACCGGGAATGGAATAAAGTACCACCGTTCCGACACTGTCACGACTACCGTTGCCTGATTTTGATACACAGAATCTTCGATATCAACTTTATTAAAGAGTCGAAGATTGTAGATATTATTACGGTCGAGGTCTTTCGCTTGCTGTGTGAGCGTATCACCTATTTTTAGCGACATCTCGCGGAGGATAACTTGCTCATTTGTTGTACTATTGCCTCGAATTTGAATGTCCTTGATAATAATGGCAAAATCAGGTGCCGTCTGCGCTTGAAGCGGCATGTTGAAAAGTGAAATTAATACAAGAAGCATCAAATGTTTTATCACATAACTCCAAATAGAAAACTTTCAGTGCAAAATAACAATTATTATTGTACAGCATCTTAATGTCAGTTGATATTTCCAGAGTAGGCTTTTATTCACGAGAAATAAATTGATCTATTTAAATTCTTCTATTGGCGGGCATGTGCAGAAAATATTTCGATCACCATAGGTGTTGTTGATGCGACCGACAGCCGGCCAAAATTTATTTTTCTTTAGAGAAGGAACCGGGAATGCCGCTTGTTCGCGCGAATATTTATGACTCCACAAATCACTTGTCACTATCAAAGACGTGTGCGGTGCATTCTTCAAAGGATTATCAATTTTATCAAGCTTTCCATCAATGATGCTCTGTATCTCATTCCTAATAGCGAGCATTGCGTCAATGAAGCGATCAAGCTCCGCTTTCGGTTCGCTCTCAGTTGGCTCAATCATCATTGTGTCATGAACAGGAAATGATATTGTCGGGGCATGGAAGCCGTAATCCATAAGCCGTTTCGCAATATCATCTACTTCAATCCCGATCTGTTCTTTGAAAGAACTCATATTTAAAATAAATTCGTGCCCCACTCTTCCATTTTTGCCTTGATAGAGAACCGAAAAATGATTTTCTAATTTTGATTTAAGATAATTGGCATTGAGGATAGCGATTTTTGTGACCTCTTTCAATCCTTCCGAGCCAAGCATTTTGATGTATGCATAAGAGATAAGTAAAATATTAGCGCTACCCCACGGAGCAGAAGCAACGGCGTGTATAGCTTTTTCACTGCCGACTTTCACGATCGAGTGTCCGGGTAAGTACGGCGTAAGATTCTGCGTTACACAAATAGGCCCCATTCCCGGGCCGCCGCCGCCGTGCGGAATTGCAAAAGTCTTATGTAAATTGATATGACAAACATCAGCGCCAATTTCTGCGGGAGATGTAAGTCCAACTTGCGCGTTTAAATTTGCACCATCCATATAAACCAGGCCGCCATTCTGGTGAATGATTTCGCATATTTCTTTGATGCTTTCTTCAAAAACGCCGTGTGTGGATGGATACGTTACCATCAAAGCGGCAAGTGTGTCTTTGTACTGTATTGCCTTTGCTCGCACATCGTCCACATCAATATTGCCATTCGCATCGCAATTCACGACGACAACCTTCATTCCCGCCATCACTGCGCTGGCAGGATTAGTACCATGCGCGGATGATGGAATAAGTGTAATGTTGCGCTGTGATTGTTCGTGATCCTGATGAAAAGCACGAATCACTAGCAAGCCGGTTAGCTCACCTTGAGCACCCGAATTCGGCTGAAGCGATGCCGCTGAAAAACCGGTCATCTTACAAAGCGCATTTTCTAATTCTTGAAATATCTTAAAATATCCTATTGATTGATCGGCTGGTGCAAATGGATGAATGTTCGCAAATTCCGGCCACGTTAACGGAAGCAATTCCGTCGCTGCATTCAATTTCATTGTGCAAGAACCGAGGGGAATCATCGACGCTGTAAGCGAGAGATCCTTGTTCTCCAAACTTTTTATATAACGCATCATTGCCGTTTCAGAATGATAGGAGTTGAAAACTGGGTGCCTGAGAAAGGAGCTCATTCTTTGAAACGGAAACGGATATAAAACAGCCGTCGATTCAAACGGAGTGTTAAACGATCCTATGTTAACAGCGGCGCCTTTAACTTTTGCAAAGACATTTACCAGCGCTTCGATATCTTCGGACGAAGTCGTTTCATCAAGTGAAACACCGATGTATTTATCTTCAATGAAACGAAGGTTATAGCCCGCTTCAACAGCAAGTTGAAGAATATGCCTTGCTTGTTTTTCGTCCCTAATTTCAATTTTCAGCGTATCAAAATAAATTTCGTTGAGTTGTCTGAAGCCACGTTTTATTAACTCCGTATCCAATAATTTAGTCATGCGATGAATGCGGGTCGCGATAGTTTTGATGCCTTCTGGTCCGTGATATACTGCATACATTCCGGACATTATTGCCAATAGAGCTTGTGCCGTGCATATGTTTGATGTTGCTTTCTCTCGGCGAATGTGTTGTTCTCGGGTCTGAAGTGATAGGCGGTATGCTTTATTGTTTTGTACATCAATTGAAACACCGATGATGCGGCCAGGTATATTGCGAATGTATTCATTTTTAGTCGCAAAGAACGCTGCATGCGGACCACCATAGCCGAGCGGAATTCCAAATCGCTGAGAGTTGCCGACAACAATATCCGTGCCAAATTCACTTGGGGGTGTTAGCAGTGTTAACGCCATCAAATCAGTTGCTACAATAGCAATCGCACCTGCGTCATGCACTTTCTTTATGAATCCACGTCGGTCAATTACTGCACCGTCTTCACACGGATATTGAATCAACGCTCCGAAGAATGATTTATCAAACTCCACTGTGTTAGGATTACCGACAACGACTTCGATATTGTGCGGAGTGGCGCGCGTAAGAACAACGTCAATCGTTTGGCGATAACATCGTGCAGAAACAAAAAATTTATTTACCAGCATTTTGGGAGATTTATTTACGATGCCATATGCCATAGCCATTGCCTCTGCGGCGGCTGTGCCTTCATCTAACAACGAAGCGTTCGCAACGGGCATTTCTGTAAAGTCTGCAACCATCGTTTGGAAGTTGATAAGCGCCTCGAGCCGGCCCTGCGAAATCTCCGGTTGATATGGTGTGTACTGCGTGTACCAACCCGGATTTTCAAAAATATTTCGTCGAATAACGCTTGGAGTAATACAATTATAATATCCCTGACCGAGATACGATTTAAGTACGATATTATTTTTAGCAATCTCGCGAAGTTCGTTCAGTATCTCGTACTCTGTAACCGCGGGATCCATCTGGATTTGCTGCTTGCTACGGATGATTTCTGGAATTGTTTGATCAATCAATTCATCGATCGAACTAACGCCGACAGCATTAAGCATATCGGGAATTTCATGCTCACGCGGGCCAAGATGGCGAGAGAGAAATTCATTTTTCTGTTGCAATGTTTTCATTCTCAGCCTTGGAAGGTATAAGATTTAGTTGGATGTGTTCAAGTGCTTGCGCGGCAGCAGCTTGTTCAGCTTCTTTCTTACTTCTGCCAAAACCGCTGCCATAAGACTGTTTACCTATTAAGACTTCTATGGTAAAGCGCCTATCGTGTTCAGGTCCTTTTTCATTAATAACAGAATAACGTGGAATACCTAGCGATCGTGCTTGTGCATATTCAAGCAGCGAACTTTTATAGTTGTCATCTGCCATAGCAGAATTGAACACTTTGGTATTTTTTAATAGTGTTGCGTAAATGAATTTTCGCGATGCTTCTAATCCGCCATCCAAATATATGGCTCCGATAACAGACTCGACAGCATCCGCAATGATTGACTCTGAGCCGTTATTGATGGACTGCGCAGCGCTCGAGCTCAACAGCATATAATCTGATAAATGCAAATCTTTTGCGCGCTGCGCCAGAATTTTTCTGTTGACTAATCGCGAACGAAATTTGGTTAGTTCCCCTTCTTCCATTTCGGGATAAGTTACAAAGAGATGTTCCGCAACGACAAAATTCAAAATTGCATCGCCTAAAAATTCCAGACGTTCATTGGAATTCCATTGCTCTTCGAGAAACTGAAGATAGGAACGATGAAGCAGCGCTTGCAGGAATAGCTTCCAATTATGCGGATAGTACTGAATGGCTTCCGTGAAACGTATGAAATCAAATTTCGTAGAGAGGAGTTTCTCTATTAGGAGTTTGAACTGCTCGTCTCGTGAGAAACGAGAAAACCATTGAAGTCGAAGCCGGCAGCAAAGCCGACAGAGTACGTTATTCAACACAACTCCTTTAGCCCCAACGAAAACATGTGGGGAGGATTAGTGTTCTTCTTGATACCTTCTAAACAGAAGGGAGGCGTTATGTCCGCCAAATCCAAACGTGTTACTGATCGCTACATTAACATTCCAATCTTGTGCTTTATTCGGAATGTAATTCAAATCGCATTCAGGATCAGGGGTCTCATAGTTAATCGTTGGATGCACTTTGTTATTCTGAATTGCTAAAATGGTTGCCACTGATTCGATTGCACCTGCCGCGCCAAGAAGATGACCTGTCATGGATTTTGTGGAATTAACGGCAATTTTTTGGGCATGCGCACCAAAGACTGTTTTAATTGCTGCTGTTTCAGATTTATCGCCCGGCGGTGTTGATGTACCATGAGAGTTCACATGGTCGATGTTATCTGGAGTTAATCCTGCATCGTGAATAGCAATACGCATCGCGCGCACCGCTCCTTCTCCGCCGGGAGCCGGCTCTGTGATATGATGTGCGTCTGCAGAGAAGCCAATGCCGCCAATTTCTGCATAAATTTTTGCGCCCCGTTTTATAGCATGACTTAGATCTTCTAAGATGAGAATACCGCCGCCCTCGCCCATCACAAAACCATCTCGATTTTTATCAAATGGGCGGCTGGCTTTTTGAGGATCATCGTTACGCGTTGAAAGAGCTTTTAATGCATTGAATCCGCTGACACCCATTGGACAAATACTCGCCTCACCTCCACCTGTAACCATAACATCGGCATCACCGCGCTGAATATGAATAAACGAATTACCAATTGAATGAGACGATGTTGCACATGCAGAAACCGTTGCATAATTAACACCTTTTAGACCATAAATCATTGAAATACGTCCTGCAGCAATATCGGGAATCAACATTGGAATAAAAAATGGACTGATGAGGCGCGGACCTTTCCCCTCGATAAAATTCATAAACTGCTTATGGTATGTCCACATGCCGCCAATACCGGAACCGTAAATCACGCCGATGCGTTCACGATCTTCTTTCTCAAGATCCAGTTCTGAATCTTTCATTGCCTGCTGGCAGGCGGCAAGTCCGTACAGAGTAAATAAATCGGCCCGCTGTGCAAGCTTTCGATCCATATATTTTAGAGGATCAAATCCCTTTACTTCGCAGGCAAATTTTGTTTCGTACGCGCTAGCATCAAATAGTGTAATTGGACCTGCACCGCTTTTTCCGTCAATCAACGATTGCCAATACTCCTGCACAGTATTGCCAAGAGGTGTAATGACTCCCATTCCCGTCACAACTACCCGTCGTTTTTTTGCGTCAAACGCCATTGTTTCTTCCTTGTCAAAATATAATGATACTAAGCGTTGTACGTATCTGCACGCCTTACCAACTTATATTGCATTATTGAAGAAAGCAAAGCCGGTTAAACCCAGCCGCTTTCTTTCCATCTCATTAGCAAGAGGTATTAGATACCCTTTGTTTTTAAATAGTTGAGTACATCGCTCACGTTTGTGATTTTTTCTGCATCTTCATCCGGAATTTGGATGTTGAATGCTTTTTCGAATTCCATAACTAACTCAACGGTATCGAGAGAATCTGCACCGAGATCATTCGTGAATGACGCTTCTGGTGTTACCTGAGCAGCATCAACACCTAATTTTGATACGATAATTTCTTTTACTTTTTCAGCAGTATCTGCCATTGTATTACTCCTTGGTTTATTGAAAGAATATTACTTGAATTATTTATTCATTTACATAACAAGTCCGCCGTCCACATTTAGCACTTGGCCGGTAATATAACTTGCATCCGGGGAAGCGAGGAAAACAACAACATTCGCGATTTCTTCCGGCTTTGCAATTCGTTTCATCGGAATCACATTCATCAATGTCTCGCGTTGCTGTGGAGTGAGTTTCTGCGTCATTTCGGTATCGATGAATCCCGGTGCAATTGCGTTCACTTGAATATTGCGAGATGCAAATTCTTTTGCAAGTGTTTTCGTAATGCCGATAACGCCCGCCTTCGAAGCGGAATAATTCACTTGACCTGCATTGCCCATAACACCAACAATTGATGCGATATTGATAATTTTTCCTTGTCTTTGACTAAGCATTTGCCTTGATGCTGCTTTACAAAAATTGAAGGTGCCTTTCAAATTAATAGCGATTACAGAATCCCATTCGTCTTCTGACATACGCATTATTAAGTTGTCCCGTGTAATGCCCGCATTGTTTACAAGAATATCGATGCGTTGATATTCCTTTACTACGGCATCTACTGTACTTTGCGCTTCAGCAAGATTGCGGACATCGGATTGAATCGCTGTTGAACGAACACCTTTCGCGCGAATTAAGTTCATTACCTCATCTGCAGCTCCCTCCAAACGGATATCGGTAAACGCGACATGCGCACCTTCCGAGGCAAGCTTGAGAACAATTTCCCGACCTATACCACGCGCACCACCGGTCACCAACGCTACTTTATTATCAAGAATACCCATAGAATTCCTTTTAGAATAACATTACCCTCATTAATCATTCAATAAACCGATCTCCGTTTTCCTATCGGTAATGTCATTCAGTTTTTCAAGTCCGATAGTTTTGACGTTACCATCAATCCGTTTGACTAATCCTTGAAGAACTTTGCCAGGACCTATTTCAACAAACGTTTCTGCACCATCGGTAATCATACTTACCACGCTTTCTTCCCACCTTACCGGACTGATAAGCTGCCGGATTAACAAATTACGTATTTCATCAGCAAAACGCATCGGTCGAGCTGTGACATTTGCATATACAGGAATGGCAGCATCGCAAATTTTCGTTTTATCCAATGCTGCTTTCAATCCAGTTCGCGCAGATTCCATTAACAGAGAATGAAACGCGCCGCTAACCGGAAGCTCTTTCACTATTTTTGCACCGCGCGTTTTTGCAAATTCCATTGCCTTTCGTACACTGGCAGACGAACCGGAAACGACAGTTTGTCCTGGTGAATTGAAATTTGCTGCCTGCACAATGCCATCTGCCGAAGCTTCAACACACAATTCGTTGACAATCTTTGAATCAATGCCAACAATGGCGGCCATCGTACCGGGATGTTCGAACCCGGCTTGTTGCATCAATTCGCCGCGCAGCCGAACAAGTTTCAGTCCGTCTTCAAATGTTAATGCACCAGCTGCAACTAACGCAGAATATTCGCCAAGCGAATGTCCCGCAGTCATTTCAAACTGTGCTTTATTTATAAGATGAAAAAGAACAATACTATGTAAAAAAATTGCAGGTTGCGTGTTTTTTGTTTGTTTCAGTTCTTCTTCTGGACCTTCAAAACATATTCTACTGATGGAGAACTTAAGTATTTCATCTGCTCTATCAAAGAGCGCTTTCGCCGTGGAGCTGCCTTCATAAAGGTCTTTGCCCATACCGACGTATTGCGAACCCTGCCCTGGAAAAATGAATGCTGTTTTCACTATCGATTATGATTTCTCTGGATTAATCAGCGACCATTTCACCAACATGGATCCCCAAGTGTAACCTGCACCGAATGCCGCAAGAACAATATTCTGTCCGCGCTGCAATTTACCTGCTCGCCACCACTCTGATAAGCAAAGAGGAATCGTCGCCGCCGTAGTATTACCAAATCGGTCGATGTTAATCATCACCTTACTGTTGTCAATTCCCATTCGCTGTGCTGTCGCCTCGACAATACGCAGATTTGCTTGATGAGGCACAAGCCACGCAATATCGCTGCCCTTCAGATGGTTTCGCTTCATAATTTCTTCCGAGACATCCGTCATACAAACAACCGCGCTTTTGAATACAGCTTTTCCATCTTGAAATACATAATGCATCTTTTTGTCAATTGTTTCGTGAGTCGGCGGGTTAAGACTTCCGCCGCCTTTAATATTCAGAAAAGCTCCGCCGGAACCGTCACTGTACATGCATTGATCGATAATGCCATAATCTTTTTTGTCTGTAGGTTCAAGCAGTACGGCTCCAGCAGCATCGCCAAATAAAATGCAAGTGTTGCGATCCGTATAATCAGTGATAGAGCTCATCTTGTCTGCGCCGACAACGATGACTTTGGAATGCACTCCAGTCTCGATGAAGCGCGCTCCGACGCTTAGCGCAAACAGAAATCCAGAACATGCTGCATTCAGATCAAAGCCCCAAGCTTTATTGGCACCAATTTTTTCTTGTACCACGTATGCTGTTGCCGGCAGCATCATATCCGGTGTTATGGTTGCAACAATTATCAATTCAATTTCCTCGGCAGTGATACCGCGATTAGCCAGCACTTGCTGAACCGCCTTTACCGCTAAATCTGATGTTGCTCCCTGTTCAAGAATACGCCGCTCACGAATACCTGTCCGTGTGCGAATCCATTCATCGCTGGTATCAACTATTTTTTCAAGATCAGCATTCGTGAGAATCTTTTCTGGAACATAGTGGCCAACTGCTGTAATTGCTGCTCGTCGTAATTCCATCGTTACCTTGTTAAAATCCTTTCTCTGCCAAAGCCGTTTCGATTTGCCGATTTACTTGACTCTGTGCCACTTCTGCAGCACGGAGAATCATATTCTTAATACCTTTTGCTGTTGAATTCCCATGACCAATAATTGTTACGCCATTCACTCCCAATATCGGCACACCACCTTCCTCGTTTGGATCCATATCTTGAAGCGACGCTTTTATAGGCCACAATGCCATACCTACAGCAAATTTATTAAGTATGCCGTGCGTAGAGAACTTTTTCAAACGGCTTTTTAGGAATGGGGGTACACTTTCGCCAAACTTCAGAACAATGTTCCCTACAAAACCATCGCACACAACAACATCGGCCTTTGATTTGAGGATATCGCCGCCTTCCACATTTCCGACAAAATTGTACTTGCTTGCTGAAAGAAGCTTATGCGCTTCTAGCACTGCTTCCGTGCCTTTTGATTTTTCTTCGCCGACATTGAGCAGGGCTATTGAAGGGCGCTCTTTCTTCCTCAGAAGATGAACATAAATGCTTCCCATTACTGCAAATTCATATAGATGCTGCGCGCGGCAATCGACATTGGCGCCTGCATCGACCAATAGACAACTACCATGCTCTGCGGGAATAAATGCACCAATCGTCGGGCGGCTGACATGTTTAATGCGTCCCAAAATAAGCGTCGCAGCTGAAAGTACAGCACCAGTATTTCCAGCGCTGACACACGCATCAACAATTCTTTCTTTATGAAGACGCATTCCGACGGCGAGCGAAGAATCTTTCTTTTGCTTGAGGGCAGCGGTGGGGGAATCTTCCATATTAATGACTTGTGAAGCGTGTTTCACTATAAATGCAAGATGCTCTGCCTTTTGCAATGCAAGTTGATGGCGAATAGCTTGTTCATCTCCCACAAGAACAATTTCAAACTGATCACGTGATACTTGGAGTGCTTCTACTGCACCAGCAACTTCACGCTCAGGTGCATAGTCTCCACCCATAGCATCAAGGGCAATACGTAATTTCTTGGGAGATTCCATGAAATTCGCTTCAGATACCTGATTTCCGGTACCGAGGCGTATCCTGTTAATTAGGCTTCCTTCGGAGTGACTATAGAGCGGCCATTATAGAATCCACAGTGGGGACATGCCCGGTGTTGCAGTTTTTGTTCGTGGCAATTCGGACATTCTTGTGTCGACGGTGCGGTTGCCTTGTAATGTGTTCGGCGTTTACGACCGCGCGTTTTGGAATGTCTTCGTTTAGGATTTGGCATATTATACTTCCTTAAATTATATACTCAATTATGGGATAGTTTCTTTAGCTCATCCCACCGCGAGTCCATTTCTTGATCGTCACAGGTACAACTCGCAATATTTTTATTCACACCGCATATAGGACAAAATCCCTGACATTCTTCCCTGCATAAAAGCTTTTGCGGGACTGTCAGCAGAATGTATTGCCGTACATCATCATCAAGGTCAATGTAGTTCATATCAGCCGTAAGGATCTGGATCTCTTCCTCTTTATCCAGATCGACGGTGGAACGGGCACCCTGGACATACATCATCGAATAAGCTGTATTTAGTTCTTGATGAAAATTTTCCAGGCACCGGTCACAGAAAAAACTTCCTTCAGCCAGTATTTCTGCTTGAAGAAAGATTTGACCTATACCTTTATCAAGATTAACCTCAACTTTGATGATGCCGCAAAAATGCTCGTCTAGCCCAATCTTCGAAGGCTCCGCCTCAAAGTGATATTCGTGAATCCCTTCCGAGAGGTTTGAGATATTAATCCGAAATTCAGCCATTGAACTCATAACTTGAACCCCGGTTTAACCGGAAGCCGTTGAAATTAGCAAAAAAATGAACATACTTTGCAAAAAATGTTTGAAAATATACCTAATTCTATGAAGAGAATCAAGAAAAAAAGTCCTTGGGAGAGCGCGGGAACCGTTCCCAAATGTAAGTCCATTGGTTAAATAACTGAATCAGTAAGACTTTAACTTTTGAGGTAAATTGTATTAAGATTTTTTTTCGATGTTTTAAAGATAAGCTAGATTCCAATTTTATTTAATAAAAAATCGATTTTACCTCTCAATCCTAACCCATATCCAAACCGCGATGACGTGCCGCGCCAACGATGCTTAATAAAGTCCTCGATAGGAAATGATTTCAACGAGTACTCTTTCCGATGAGCTGCAATAAAATTCTTCAACACCGGCTGCCCATGGTGCTCAAATGGTGGAAGCATGAAATAAAAACTTCGACGTAACATCATATACGCAGGAGCAAGAATTATCACACCTTTTTCTGATAGAAAGCCGCGTTTATTAACTGTTAAATGTTGTCCAATTCCATACGTGATTGCAGAGGTTTCAAGCTCCTTTTGCATTGCTTCAAGAAAACCATGTCTCTTTGTTTCTGTGTCCGAATCAAGAAAAAAAACATATTCTTTGCTTATTGCGTTCATTACTTGATGCATTGCAGGGCCGTGATAAATGTTTTTTTTGAAGAATAACGTTTTTGTCTTTTCTGGAGATAACATTTCTAATTTACGTATAACATCCTGCGAATTATCCTTTGAACCATTGTCCACAATAAGCAAATCAACTCGTGGATAGTAATATCGGAATGATTCAACTGCAACCTTTAAAAGATCAGGTGTTTGAAAGTTAATAATAACAGTGGAAATACGATCATTCATGTAGATTTTTTACTTTTGATCATACATTCATCAAAATAAATTAGAAAAATAAGCGATGTTGATCACTCTATTAGTTTAATTCTCTGAAACCCTTTAACGGATATTTACTATTAATGGCGAATGACCGCCACTTTTCCAGTCACAGTTTGCGATCCATTCTCAGCGTATGCAAAAATAAAATAGATACCGGACGCAACAAGAGCACCATTCTTATCTCGTCCATCCCAAAATGCCCTGCCGCCGCCCTGCGCATCAAATTGTCTAATTACCGATCCGCTCACCGTTACTATTTTAATCGTGCTATTTGAGACTAAGTTGCGGATGGTTAGAGGTTGGTCACTTGGCAAAATAAACGGATTAGGACCGCACTCAATTGCAGAGTATGCTCGGCTCGTCTGCACGGCTGCAATTGCAAGACTGGACATCCCTTGTTCTGTACCGAAGTAGGCAATACCGCGTTTCTGATCGATGGCAATTGAACGTATATCATTACTTAACAGCCGACCATTCGTTGAGGCAACATCGTAGACTTGGAGCAACTGCGTGCCATCTGGGTTAACGACAAAAATCCCTTCTTTTGTGCCAATCCACTTATTGTCCAATGCATCAACTGCGATCGTTTGAACAAATCGTTGATACGCTTGTAGAGCAAAGCATTTAGTTAGTTGCTTTGGATATTGAGGATTCAAAATAATAGTTACACCTTGGCTTGTACCAATCCATAGTGCACCTTCAAGGTCAACGGCAAACGCAAGGCATATGTCGCTTTGTAACCCATCTACAGATGAAAGATGCCCCCAATTTAAAGTTTGTATTCCGGAAAGCAATGGATTTTCATTAAACATATATATTCCTAGCCCAGGTGTTTCCCATGGAAGATCTCCGGCGAGCCACTTCGTCCCCTGTAGATCGATGACCATCGAATGGAACCAACCTGTAGAATTATATTGATTGTCGAAGAATGTTGCACTAGTATCGCTATCTAATCTTAGGAGGCTTCGATTATTGTTTTCTACTCGATTTGAAATCCACGTTTTCCCTGAATCATCCACTGCCACACTACCGGTTACAACATAAGTCGGTATAGTCGCTTTTGCACCGGGTAAGCTTGGTTTACTGTAATAATTTAATTTACGTTTAATGCTATCGCCGACAACTTCACAAACTCCATCACCCCATGAGCTAATCCAAACTGCTCCATTTGCTCCGAGTGAAACTCTATAACACCCATCTCCAAAACTATGAAAACTTTTCCATTGCATATTTTCTGGCAGTGATGCATTATATCGATAGAATCCAGCATTAGTGTTTGAACCAGATGCAACCCATAACACGCCATTTGCATCAATAGCGAGACTATTAAAAAAATTGGAATTAGGTCCATTCGGATATAAATATTTCCAACCAGAGATCGTCAACTGCGCTAACCCAGAATCTGCTGTCCCTATCCAAGGGGAAGAAGTAGGAATAATACAGACTCCTTGAACATCGGAATTTGAGTTTACAGCTTGTGGTATATCAAGTATAGAAACAAGCGTCTCAACGGAAAAATTTGAACTGGAGGCAGAAAGTACATACAACTTGCCATTATTAACTCGGAACTCACGGATAGATCGATTGCTCAACAAGGGGATAGCTTTCGGCACGATGTCGTTGAGGGAAAAATATACAGCACCATTCGCGGTTCCAATAACCAATGTATCATTGAACACGATAAGAGCCGTCACCGCACTTGATGCAATTCCTGGAAACGATATGTACTGGGTCCACATCCCCGATCCTAAAATAGAGACTGTAAGCCCTTTATCGGTTCCGATCCATATTCGATTTTGTTGAAGAACCATACTAGATACTTCCGGTGATATAAATCCCAAATTCTGATATGTATCTGCAAATTCCCAGCGCGACCTCCTAAAGATTGAAACGCCAAATTCAGTAACAACGAACACTGTATCCCCTTTAAAACTGAATGATTGAATTCCCTTGTGAGTGGATTCCGTGCTATTCGCTATGTCTGCAATTGTTTGCCACTGATGTGTATTAATATCATAGACATTCACCCATCCACCAGCACCGCCAACCCAGATGTAACGCGTACCATCAAAACTAATAGAGAGAACATCATTCGTATCCAAACCATCGATATTCGTATATTTAGTGAACAAGCCGCTTGTCGTATCAAATACAAATACGCCACCACTTGTTGCCGCCCAGATGCTGTTTCCAACCAGCACCGCGCTACGCACCGATTTCATATCTGTAAATGATTTCCACTCTCCGACATGCTGTTGACTTTGTGCATGAATTATAAAAAAGAGAAAAGCTAAGATAAACAAGGAAGTGCGATACATAGGATACCTACCGCAACCTACGTTTTATTGTTTTGAAGAGAGCAGCCATTTCAAGAGCCGTCAATGCTGCATCCCATCCTTTATGTCCTTGCGATCCACCGACACGATCCAGCGCTTGCCGTTCGTTGTCGGTTGTCAATACGCCAAACACTACCGGAAGAGAATAGTGCAATGCTACATCTTGAATGCCACGCGCTGTTTCAGCAGAGATATATTCAAAGTGCGGAGTGTCTCCACGAATAATGGCGCCAAGGCAAATAATTGCATCCCATTTTTTTTGAATAGCTAACTCATTGGCAACTTGCGGCAACTCAAATGCTCCTGGACAGAAAATCACTTTACGGTTTTTTTCAGGTACTCTATGTTCACACAGACAGCGTTCTGCGCCTTCCAACAATTTGGAGGTGATGTGGTGATTAAATCGGCTGACAACAATAGCAAACCGTAACTTAGCTGCCGATCCTTGAAACGACTTTCGTGAGTATTTCTTTGGATTCATGAAACCCTATGAAAAAAGACGCGTGCGCATATCTTCAACAATTTGCAGCGGCACAGTATAGACGCCAAGCACTTGGTCGTCATTCTTCCTTCCGCCATGGTAATCAGAGCCACCGCATTCTAATAAGAAATATTGATGAACAACGCCACGGTAAAATTCCTGACGCGCCTCATTATGCGAAGGGTGGACAACTTCAATCCCATCCAATCCAGCTTGAATAAGGGTTGATAGCTCAAGATCTGTGGTATATTTACCCGGATGCGCTAGGAACGTAAGTCCGCCGGCCTGAGCAATAAGCTGCGTTGCTTCAAGTGGCGATAATTGGTACTTTTTTTCGTACGCTGGAGCGCCAACGCCGATATATTTCAAGAATGCTTCGTGATACGTTTCAATCAATCCTTCTTCCAATAAAGCACTGGCAATATGCGGCCTGCCCACAGAACCAATTCCTGCTTGATCGAGCACGGCATCCATTTTTAGAGAAACATTGATATCGTTCAATTTCTGGACGATGCGTTCAGCGCGTTTCAATCTTTCATAACGGAAGAAAGTAAGGTAATCTAGAAGTTTTTGGTTGTTATAATCGAAGAAGTACGCAAGCAGATGAATATCTTTTTCATTTAGCGCAACGCTCAACTCTACACCAGGCACAACTTCTACACCTAAGCTTCTTCCGGCTTCGATCGCCCTATCAAGACCGCCGACATTATCATGATCGGTAATTGAAACAATGGAAAGCTCGACCGCGTGTGCACGTTGAATAAGCGTTTCTGGGGAGAGTGCTCCATCGGAGTACGTTGTATGCAGATGAAGGTCTGCTCGAGAATTGTTTGAACGATCTATTTGTTTGGTTAGTCCATTCTCCATCTCAGCCATAAATACCTGCATACACCTTTGTTCGTACACTCATAGAAGTATATATCCTGCGCTTTGATTCATCACAAAGCAAAAAGGATAAATTACAAATATTTTTTACGGAATGCTTCATAATCGTTAATAATGAGTTTGTTTCCTTTTATCTGTATTTCTTTACAATCGATAAAAAAATGAATCATACGTGAAACTGTCTCGCGAGATGTACCAGCCATATTGGCTATGTCCTGTTGAAGCGGTAAGTCATCAATTTCAACTTTTCCTTTTCGAAATACTCCAACATCATCGGCAAGAATTAATAAAACATTGGCAACTCGTCCAGCAGCATCTTTTAGTGACAAGCTTTTTATTTGCATATCAGCTTTGCGAAGCCGCATCGCAAGCTCAGCCAGTAGTGAAATCGCTACTAAGGGAAATTCGTGGAGCAATTCTAAAAAATCTTTCCGATGGATCATAAACAATTCGGATTTCACGGTTGCTACAACGCTCGCCGATCGAGTCTGTCCGTCCAGCAGCGACATTTCGCCAAAAAATTCGCCTGGTCCAAACATTGAAAGAATAACTTCTCGTCCATCCTCATCCATCCGCACTACTTTTACTTTTCCGGAAACTATAACGAAGAGCGCTGCACCACTTTCCTGCTCAAGCAAAACGATATTGCCCTTTTTGTATTTTTGCCGTGTGCCGAGTTTGACAATCTTCTGTAAATCCTTTTCTTCAAGGTCGGCGAAGATAGGCACATTACGGAGAAAAATAATTTCTTCCTGGGACATTGTGGTCCGCGTTGGGTGTTTAGGTTCAGATACCTATTGAATTAGGAACTCCTGTTCGTACGTACCACGAACCTTTATAATATATCTTCCCGTGCTGTGAAATGCAAGGTTTTTGTAAAGACTCAAGAGATTTACAAAATCTATTAAAATTGATACAATGAGAATTTTTATGCTTTTTCCCATCGAGCGACCAGATCTCGATTTCTAATAACTTATTACTTCAGAAATACGTTGGGTACTCGCTTTATTCTAGCAATTACAAATTGTTAATTCCTACTTCACTTTACTCAACTCGTTTTTCAGATAATCAATAATGGCAACGGGTTCAGGATTTATATTATTTAAAATTGCAAGATACAGCGAAACCCAATCGCCAAAGTAAATCAAGGAAAACATCCTCGCCAATAGACTTTTACCTTCGCTTGTTATTTCTGTTACTTCCCCTGCATACTGCGACACGATCTGTCTCGTAATTCCTTCGCGGATCGCTACTCGTTTGTGGGTGCCAATATCTTTTAAGAAAATGACGTGCATTTGCTTCATTAATTCGGTAAGCACTTTCCACCCTACCAATTCATTATGGTTCATTTCCGGAAGAACATGACCGGAAGAAAGTTGTTTAGCGTTTTCCGCTATTTGTCCGCGCCAGCGAATATTTACGGCGTCAAGATGTTCAACTGGAGAATAAACAATAGGCAATTTGCCTTTTATTTTCTCTGCTAGCTTCAGCGGTGCATTTTCCGGCCGTTCTGGGTTACTAAAGAGTGCAGATTTGTTGTTTAAGAGTTGAATAGTCTCTTTAATATCTTTGTCTTTTAATTTGATGAAGCCAAGCTTGCCGAGTACAATAAGAAGTGGAAAGAAGGAATAGCCCAATGCCGCGCGCGGAGAAAACCCTGATGGAATTTGTATCCACGGCTGTTTAAATTTTTTCGCAATTTCCGCTATCTCTCCACCTGTGCTGATGCAAAGAACTCGCGCTTTTCGTTTCATTGCATCTTTGTGTGCTGATATTGTCTCTTCGGTATTGCCAGAATAACTGGAAACAATAACAAGTGTGTTTTTTCCAACGAACTCCGGAAGAGTATAATATCGGTTCACAATGAAAGGAACGTTTAATTCATCGGCAAGATAAGAGCGAAGTAGATCACCTCCAATAGCCGAACCGCCCAATCCGGTCAGAACAATGTTTTTAATACCCTTCACATTCAGTTTTATTTTTACTTCTTTTCCAATTCGAACTGCTTCTTCAATCTGTTTTGGAAAATATGCAATCCATGTGTATATACCCTTGGGGTCTATTCGTTTGATATCGTCTATTGTCATGAATGTTCTCCTTGTGACGATTTAGCGGTTCGCTTATTACAATGAGCGGTTGATAGTAAACCACCGATATCTACTTTCTCTCACGGATTTCAGTATGCAATTCTCTTGTTTTTCAATTTCAACGTTCTCATCTGATTTTATCCGATCGGGATATCCGGAAACTTATGTTTCATTAAGTGCTTGAGGAATGCTTTAATCTCATCTTCGGACTGCATTGTCAAAACTCGCTCGGCAACGTGCTGTGCTTCTGTATAATGTATAGAGCGAATAATTTTTTTAATTTCTGGTAAAATATTCGGTACCACGCTGAATTCATCTAGTCCAAGCCCGACGAGCAAAATGGTTGCCAGTGGATCACCTGCCATTTGTCCACACATACCAACCCAAGCGTGTTCCTGCTTACCGCGCTCAATTATGCGTCTTAGAAAGCGGATGACGGCCGGGTGAAATTCCTGAAAAAGATCTGATACAATATCGTTGCCGCGATCAACGGCAAGTAAATACTGAATAAGATCGTTTGTACCAATACTCAAGAAGCTCACTTCCCGCGCAAGGTGATCTGCAATGACAGCTGCAGCGGGCACTTCGATCATAACACCGAGCCGAAGATTTTCATCGAACGGAATTTTATGCGCACGCAAATCATCCTTTGCCTGCGCAATGAGTTGTTTACCAAGTTTTACTTCCTTAATACTCGTAACCATTGGCAACATAATAGCAAGATTTTTCAAAGTACTCGCCCGCAGCATAGCGCGCAACTGATCAAGAAAAATCTGCGGTTTATCCAGCATAACACGAATTCCCCGCCAGCCAAGAAATGGATTGTTTTCTTTCATCGTCTGCATCATAAATTTATCGCCGCCGATGTCAAAGGTGCGCATAATAGCCTGTTTAGGAAAAACTGCTTCAGCGATACGATGATAAATTTCGTACTGTTCTTCTTCGCTTGGAAAGACTTCTTTACCAATCAGCAAACTTTCTGTACGGTAAAGTCCAATGCCATCGGCTCCCTGCAGTTTGATAAATTCTAGTTCCTCTTCCAGTTCTACATTTGCAGCAAGTTTGACGCGATGCCCATCAAGTGTTTCAGCTGGAAGGTCGCGCAACGGGGCAAGTGCTTCTTCGAATGTGTGGTATTGCGTTTTCTTTTTTTCGTAAAATCTTAAAGTCTCTGAACTCGGATGCAATACAATCGTACCGCTGTACCCATCGACAACAATCTTATCATTGGTCTGCGCTAGCAATAATAATTGGTGGACGCCAACAATAGCTGGAATTTTTAATGCGCGCGCTAACAACGCCATATGGGATGTTGCACCGCCCAATTCTGTCACATACGCCAACACATCGTTACGACTAAATATTAGTGTATCTGCTGCTGCAAGATTATGCGAAATAATAACATGTGAGCCTTCGATTTTCGAGACAAGTTTTTGTTCTTCGAGATTTCGAAGAATACGGTTTTCAACATCGAGCAGATCGTCAGCACGCGCACGTGCATATTCATCTTTAGATGCCATCATCAATTGGTGATACTTTTCCATCTCATCTTTAAGGAGATATTCCGCATTTTTCTGTTCGTGTTTTAATCGTTCGTACACCGCTTTAAAGAGGATAATATCTTCAAGAATTAAAAGCTGTGCTTCGAAAATTTTTGATTGTTCAGTTCCTAATTTTTGTTCAGCAAATTCAAATACCTTAGTTAGTTCCTTCTTGGAGCGTGCTACGGCATTTTTAAGCCGTTCGATTTCTTGCTCAACTTCACTGGTAGCTATTGTGCGAATTAGGATTATTGGTTCATGTTTTCCGAACAAGAAAATGGGTCCGATGACGATTCCAGGAGAGGCTGGAATCCCTTTTAGCTTAATTTCTTGTTTGTTAATCTGATCCATTTTTTTCCCGTCTATTAATTAACGGTTTACGTTTATATCGGCTCGCCAAAACCGCTCTCGAATAATTCTGACATAGCTTGGTACGCTTCTTTTTCATCGGGACCATCAAAGCGCACTCGCAGTTTGGATCCTTGTTCTGCGGCCAACGTCATTACACCGATAATACTTTTTCCATTAATTTGGAAACTATCTTTTTCGATGAAGAACTCAGATTTAAATTTCGCTGCAAGTTTCACTATTGCAGCAGCCGGGCGTGTATGCAACCCCGCTCGATTTCGAATCGTTACTTCTTGTTCAATCATTCCTTCCACATCTCGTTAGGATTTTCTATTCAATAATTTATCTGCCATCCACCGAAGCGTTTCACGAGCTGCAGAAGCTGGCAATGTTGAAAGTTGGTTTTTTGCTTCAGTGATATCATTTTCAATTCGTTTTTTAGCAGAATCAATTGCACCTGTTTCTTCATAGATGCGACGAAATGCTGGCACTTGTTTTCGCGATACACCGCAATTTGTGAAGATGCGTTGAAGCATTTTCTTTTGCTCTCCCTTTGCGCGACGCAATGCCTCAAGGAGCAAAAATGTTTTTTTACCTTCTACTAAATCGCCGCCAATAGTTTTGCCCAGTTCTTTTTCGTCAGCGATAATATCCAGTAAATCATCCTGAATTTGAAATGCCCGCCCAACATATTCACCATACCGCCGCAGCGCTTCCATATCTGAAACCGATGCATTTCCAATAAGCGCACCCAACTGTGCCGCTATCGAAACCAATTTGCCGGTCTTCTTTTCGATCATCATCAAGTATTCATTCACATGCACACGGTGGCGTGTTTCAAATTCCTTGTCTAATGCCTGACCTTCGCAAATTGTAACTATAGCTTCGGTAAATATTTTACTAATTTCCTGAATACGTGTTGATTTTGTTCTGAGCAATGCACGGTATGCAAATGCAAGCAAGGCATCACCGGAAAGAAGCGCAACGTTTTCATCCCATTTTTTATGGACCGTAAGGCGCCCACGACGTGTTTCTGCATGGTCCATTATATCGTCATGAACAAGCGTAAAATTGTGGAGGATTTCAATTCCAGCTCCTGCATGCAGCGCATTATTTGCTTCGCCACCAACGGCTTCGCAGGCAAGTAGCGTAATTACAGGACGAATGCGTTTACCACCAGCTGCAAGAACATATTTTACTGGATGGTACAGCGTCTGTGGTTTGTGTTCCGTGACGAAGCTCCGAAGATACCGTTCCACAGATGATTTATGCCGTTCGTATCGTTGTTCAGGATTCATAATTTGTTTTCATCTCACAATTTAAAATACAATTTTTGCTTCTGAAGTTCAGCGATAGAACATGAACCGGTTAGAAACATTGCGCCTTTCAATTCCCATTCCCATTGATTAATAAGTTCTATAACGGCTTTTGTTCCGCCGCCTGCGAGCGCTTGCAATATAGACATAGCAGATGCGATAAAATCGGCGCCCAATGCAATCGATTTTGCACAATCGACGCCATTAGAAATTCCGCCGGAAGCTATTATCTTTAGCGATGGCGATTCACTTTTTAGGTGATATACAGACTTCAGCGCATCTACGGTTGGAATTCCCCAATCCCAAAACATTTCTGCGTTTGCACTTTTTACTTTATCTTTCCTTGTTCCGTCTCCCCGGTTTTTTTTTGCTTGTCCATTTCTTCTAAAAATCTCAACCCCTGCCCAACTCGTACCGCCAGCACCTGCAATATCAATAATCTTTACTCCGACATCAATTAATCGCCGTGCAACATCAGCTGAAATACCTGCGCCAATTTCTTTAACGATTATAGGAACAGGAAGCGACTTCGCCAGTAATTCGATACCATCAAGCACACCACGAAAATCTGCATTTCCTTCCGATTGAAGCAGTTCTTGCAATGGATTAAGATGTACTGCAAACCCATCTGCTTGAATTAAATCAATTAGCCGTGCGATTGGCGACACATCCCGCAGATTGGCAACTTCTGATGCGCCAATATTTCCAAAGATTGGAATGTTTGGTCCAGTTGCACGCGCTACTGAAAATGAACGATGGTAACGTATATTCTCTAACGCCTGTCGTTGACTTCCAACGCCCAGCGCAATTTTTTTTTGGACGCAAACTTCAGCAAGCTGCTGATTAATCTGTTCCGCTTTTGCATATCCACCAGTCATACTGGAGATAATAAACGGTAAAGCAATTTTTTTCCCTAAGAAAACTGCCGAGGGATCGACATCTGAGAGATTTAGTTCCGGCAGAGCGTTGTGCAAAAAATCCCATTTGTCAAATCCAGAAGATTTAGTGCGAAACGCCACATCCTTGGTTAAACTAATCTTGACATGCTGTTGCTTGCGTGAGGATGTACGTGTCATTTTCATATATCATATCTCTTTAGAATAATAAAGAAATCGGTTTCGATAAGCAAGGTAGCGATGAAAAGCGTTCCTTGATTTTCCTTCAATTTTTCGGTATCTAATTCCATACGCAAACATCATGAAGACAACTAAACCCCGACAGCCGCAAAGGTCATTTGTGCGGCAAAAAACTTATTTCTTCTCAGACGCTCATCTCGGTCTCGGTTCAGTAGAAGAAGATCGTCAGAAAGAATTAAGGTTGATTCGTTTTTTAAATTTCATTCAGCAAGATGCTGTGCAAATTTATATAGTGGGCGATCTATTCGATTATTGGTTTGAATACAAATCGGTCGTCCCGAAGAAATATTTCCGTCTCTTTGCAAAACTTGCGGAGTTGACAGAACAAAACATTCGTATTTTCTTCATCGCTGGCAACCACGATTTCTGGGTGAAGAATTATTTCCGTGATGAACTAGGTATAGAAGTACATTTTAATCCTGTTGAAGCAGAAATTGGCGGTAACCGTTTCCTCATTCACCATGGTGATGGTTTGCTTAAAGATGATCTTGGGTACAAGATTCTTAAAAAAATATTGCGTAGCAGAATTAATATCTTTCTATTTTCGTTAATTCATCCAGATATTGCTGGATGGCTTGCACGGTGGTCATCGCGTACAAGCCGCCAGTACACAAGCAAAAGAGAATATGAAAGCACTGGTATGGTAGATTTTGCAGCAACCAAAATAAAGGAAGGGTACGACTTTGTGGTAATGGGGCACAATCACGTTCCATCATGCCAGACAATCGATGGCGGTGTGTACGTCAATCTTGGTGACTGGATTTTTGAGAATACTTATGCAGTCTTCGATGGCAAAAAAATAAAACTGAAGAAGTGGGTAGATTGATTTGTATGTGTGAAACAAATTAAATACTATGGCTAATAAAGAATTTAGTTCTGAAAAAATGGAGCGATACTTTAACGATCCCGAGTACCGTCATGGAAATATGAAACTCAACAAGCGGTATTTCAATAGGAAGAACCTAATTCTTTTCAGCGGCATTTTTATTATTGTAGTATTGGTAACGTGGTACTCTGTATATATTTTGAACGGATTGCCAACTCTCGAACAGTTGGAAAATCCAAAACCTGAACTTGCGACTAAAATTTATTCTACCGACGGCGAAGTGCTAGACCAGTTTGCATATAAAAACCGCACGCGCGTTACGCTCGACAAACTTCCACCGGGATTGATCAAGGGGCTTGTCGCCACTGAAGACAAAGATTTCTATAACCATTGGGGTGTTAATTTGCCCCGTTTCATTCGGCAAATGGTGATTAATATCGTTACATTTCGCCAGGCCGGCGCCAGCACTATCACACAGCAACTTGCACGGAATCTTTACAAACTCCAAATCAGACACGAAACAATGTTTGATAAAATTACACGGAAAATCCGTGAGTTTTTCACATCAGTGCAGATTGAACGACATTTCACAAAGAATGAAATCATGGAGTTTTATTTGAATGTTGCCTACTTCGGCAAGAATGCCTACGGCATCGAATCTGCTGCCCAGATATATTTCGGCAAGCCTGCCGCCGAGATGACGCCGCCGGAATACACATTGCTTATCGGCATGCTCAAAGGGCCAAGTTACTATGACCCATTTTTGCACGCCGATCGTGCATTCGGGCGTCGTGATGTTGTGATTAATCAGATGGTAAAAGAAGGATTATTCACCGAAGAGACAGCACAGCAAATGCGCGCCGATTCTTTAGATTTGAAATCGGTCGAATCAGAATTTCGCTCCGGCATTGCACCGCACTATGTGGAATGGATTCGCCAGCAACTTTTGAAAAAAGTCGAAGCACACGGCTATGACATTTATCGCGACGGCTTACGTATATATACCTCGCTCGACAGCCGGATGCAGCGGTATGCCATCTCGGCTATCGAAGAACATTTGAAGGATTACCAACAAACATTTGATGCAACGTGGAATTGGAATGAACATCCAGAAATCATGAATGATGTCATTAGCAAAGCGATTCGGGAAAATGAATCGTATGGTAAATCACGCAACTCCGATATGCGGGACAGCATTCGCAAAGAACTGCGCAGCAATCGCACCTTTATCGACTCGGTTTTAAAAGCTGCCCAGACGATTGAAGTTGGCTTCGTTGTTATTGATCCGCACAACGGAAAGATTAAAGCGATGGTCGGCGGACGCAACTACCGTACATTTAAGTACGGACTAAACCATGTTACACAGATTTACCGCCAGCCAGGATCTGCATTTAAACCATTCGTCTATACCGTTGCCCTCGATAACGGATATCCGGCATGCTATGAAGTGTTGAATCAACCAGTCACTATACCAATGCCTGATGGAACTCGATGGGCGCCAGAAAATTTTGATAAGCTCATAGGCGGCAGATATACACTACGGGATGCAGTAAGAGAATCAGTAAATCTTGTCACCGTTCGCGTTATTTTAGAAATCGCTCCACCCAAGCAAGTTTCGGAGTATGCACATCGAATGGGTATTACATCACCCATACCGGCATACGAGTCTCTTGCGCTTGGCACCGCGGAGGTTTCGCCGTTGGAATTGACGTCGGCGTACGGTGTGTACGACAACGAAGGTGTGCTTGTCTCGCCAATTGCTATCGTCCGTATCGAAGACAATGACGGTAATGTGATTGAAGAAAATTATCCAGAAAAGAAAGAAGTCTTGAGCAAAGAGACTGCATACTTGATGACAGATTTACTTAAAGGCGTAGTAAATAGCGGAACGGGAACGCGAGTGCGATCGTACTTTACAGGCGCCTGCGCAGGCAAGACCGGCACTACAAATGATTACGCCGACGCATGGTTTGTGGGCTACACTCCTCAATTAGTTGCCGGGACGTGGGTTGGCTTTGACGATGCGCGTATTCGTTTCACAAATGCGGATGGTCAAGGCGGCAGAGCAGCTGCGCCAATCTTCGGATTGTTTATGCAAAAAACTTATGAAGACCCAGATATCGAATTAACGCAGGAGATTTTTGTTCAGCCAGAAGGTATCATTACAGACACAATTTGTGCAGATACAAAGAAGAAAGCGCGTGAGTGGTGTCCGGTTAAAACGACAGAAATATTCAATGCTAAATATCCCATAGGATTGTGCGACAAACACACCAGCGCGGATTGGAATCAGGGTAAAGAAGGTGAAGACACTCGAAAGAAAAGCAAAATAAATTGGTAGAAAGACGATATACTTATTTCTTAAGTATTTCTTTCACAGCTTTTTGAATCAGCATAGGTGCCACATCATCAATTACTTTCACTTCTCCAATTTTTATCGGTAAAACGAAACGCAGTTTTGCACCAAGGTGTTTCTTATCGCGTCCTATAGCACTTACAATGTCCGCAATTTTTAGTGAGGAAATTTTCGTCTGCACCGGTATACGGTGTATCAATGCAACAATGCGCTTGTAGGAATCCGCATCTAACAATTTCATTTCTTTAGAAATAAAGCTTTCAGCTTTTATACCGATCAGCACTGCTTCACCGTGTTTCATAAGTTTGTATTGCCCTGCAAATTCTAGCCCGTGACCAATTGTATGCCCGCAATTAAGAATGATACGTACACCAGTTTCTTTCTCATCCTGCGATACAATTTCTGCCTTGATTGCTGCACATTGTTCCTGTACAAACATTACCGCTTCGGCATCGAGCTGAATAATTTTTTCCAGATGTGATTCAAGAAATCCAAACAACTCGGCATTTCTAATAACGCCGTACTTTAACACTTCACCAAGACCGCAGATAACTTCTCGCGGTGGTAATGTTTTAAGATACTCAGTATCCATCCACACAAATATTGGTTGGTGAAACGCGCCAATCATATTTTTCCCGAGCGGATGATTAACACCAACTTTTCCTCCAATAGAACTATCAACTTGAGCAAGCAATGTCGTCGGCACTTGTACAAATTTAATGCCACGCTGGTAAGTTGCCGCAACAAATCCGGCAAGGTCACCAATCACACCACCACCTAAGGCAATAATAGATGAGTTGCGTGGAATTCTTTTCTTCAACATTTCAGTGTAAATGGTGTTTGCTCGATGGAGATTCTTCTGCTTTTCTCCTGATGGAACAATAATAGTCATCGGTTGAAATTTATGATGGAGAAGATTTTGCAGAAGCGGTTGAAGATGGTACGATGCTACGTTCCTATCGGTAATGATAACGATAGAATCAGAAATTCCGTGCTGACGGCATATTAGTGCGAATGATGAAACCATGTCATCACCCGCATAAATAGGATATGAGCGATCGCTAAGCGCAACATCAATTTGCCGTTGGATCATAAATTCATTCCTTACTAATCATAAAGTAAATATTCTTCATAATTGTATCCACCGTTGCTCCTACGCGCATTTTGTCGGCGTTAATTACTACATTAGCACGTGCGTAAAATTGTTCGCGGCGGTTCATTAGATCAAGCACACGATTTTTCAATTCCGGCGGCGAAAGCTGGTTGCCATGTTCATCCTTCAGCATTGGACGGTCGCTCCGGCGCTGCACACGCTCTATAATTTCTTCCGGTGAGAGTTTGAGATAAATAAGAATTCCTTTTTGGAGCACAAGCCGGCAGTTTTCTTCGTTGGCAATTGTGCCGCCGCCAAGTGAGATGACACAATGATTACGTTCGGTCATTTCCAGTAAAGTGTCCCGTTCCAAAGCGCGGAATACCTGTTCGCCTTCTGAGCTAAATATTTCCGCCACCCGTTTATTCATTTTTTGTTCGATGTGCTTATCAACATCAAGATACTCAAAACCAAGAGTATTGGCTAAAATAGGACCGATTGTGCTCTTTCCACTTCCCATGAATCCAGTCAGGAAGATGAGCGATTTTTTATGTTCGTGTTGTGGATCTTTCATGTTTCATGTTAAAAAAAAGGCGTCCCGATTTATCGAGACGCCTTTGCTAAACAAGCACATTTTTTATCGGAAATATTTATCTCTATGGTCAACAATGTCTGCCTTCTCGTGCAGCGCTGTCTGCCAGTCCGTCAACACACGTTGGCGCTTTTCCTGCAGGAGTTGTGTGCGCAGCGACTCATGCTCCATACTGTACTTTGCAGTATCAATTTCTGTTTTCGATAACAACTTTATAATATAGTAACCGAGATTGCCTTCAAACGGCTTCGATAACTCACCGGGTTTCATCGCAAGTGCAGTGCCAATAAATTTCAGATCACGCCCAATGACGGCTGGGCCATCGATTGGTTTAAATGGACCAGTTGATTGCGCTTTTAAATTCGGATTGGATTGTGCCGCGGCAATTAAGTCACTTGAAAAATTTAGCGTTTTATAAAATGTATCTACATCAGCGCGAATCTTCGCCAGTTTTTTTTCTTTTAGCGCTAATGTACGAACAACGCCTTTCACTTCGTCAAGTGGACGAATGCCTTCTTCTCTGATGTTCGATACTTTAATTACAACCACACCGTTTCGCACATAAATTGGATCAGCAATTGCTCCGACTTTATTATTGAACGCAAAATTTGTTATCGCATCATTAATGCCAATACCAGGTATCGATCCCGTTTTTGTAAACTCTTGTGTTTCCTGTACTGTAAATTTACTATTCTCAGCAGCTTTCTCAAATCCTTCATCCTTCGCTAAAATACCAAAGTCCTGAGCTTGCTGAAATGCCGCTTCCACTGTTTGCGTGCTTGCTTTCACTTTCAAGGTAAGATCAAGAAGTTTTACTTCACGTTTGTCTTTGCCGGTCACCTTAATAATGTGCCAGCCAAATTGTGTTCGCACAGGGCCAACAATATCGCCCACTCGCGCCTTAAATGCGGCATCAGCAAATGGTTTCACCCAGCGGTCTTTTGACGCCCATCCAAGCTCGCCGCCTTGCATTGCAGAACCGTAATCCTGACTATTTTCACGAGCAAGTTTTGCAAAATCGGCGCCGGAGCGCGCTTGCGCCAGAAGCGCACGTGCTTTCTGAATCACCTTCACACTATCCGGACCGGTAACTAAATTCAGCAGGATGTGGCTGGATTTGACAAATTCTGTCGTTCCTTGCCGCTGGTCAAGAATTTTGAAGATATGAATACCATCGTTATCCTTGATTGGACCGACGATATCACCCTTTTTTGCAGAAAAAATTGCGTTCTCTTTTTTCTGGCTTAACTCGCCATGCTTAAAAAATGCTTCAGTGGAAGGAACTTCAGAATACGTTTTTACAAGCTCTGCAAAATCTATAACGCCGGATTTCGCTTGTTCCAGTAAATTCTTTATTTCTGTTTCTACAGCCGCCGAATCTTCTGAGGAAGCATTCTGATTGAAAAGAACATATTTGACTTTCCGCGCAGCTTTTACCTGGAAATCGGCGGTGTGGGAATCATATTGCTTTTTTATATCATCATCTGTCACGGTAACGGCGGACTCCGGCACAAGCCTGTCGATATCAAACAAAACATAAGCTGCATCCATCGTTACGTTGCGATCAATGAAACGTTG
>Ga0187861_10001055_pt1 | contig 29920 bp, 43 predicted proteins | sample June2016WEW_10_1_3_FD_132986 | JGI IMG/M metagenome (GOLD analysis project Ga0187861, IMG submission 132986) | Peatland microbial communities from SPRUCE experiment site at the Marcell Experimental Forest, Minnesota, USA - June2016WEW_10_100 | ecosystem: Environmental > Terrestrial > Soil >...
CTTCTCATTCAAGAATGGGAGGACTTCCTTCATCTTTGTTCGCAATATCCTCTCACGCTCTTCCACTCATGCATTGTAGAGCAGAAGAAGCAAATCTGTCAAGTTTAATTTGTCACACACCCTAAGGAGCTTTTTCCAAAAAGCGAGAAGTACTTCAGCAATGATGAATTGGAGGCCATGCTTCAAAACTTCTGGACTTTTGATAGAAACATGATACATGAAAAATACCAAAGCATTCTTAAGAATATTAGCGGCAAGTCATAAGGGTGCAGTGTACCCAAGCCAATTTTATTGGCCAGTGATTGCTTACGGGTGGATCTTGAATGAATGTTTATGAAGGGTATCCGACGCTTCAGCATGAAAAGGCCACAAAGGGCATAGTGGAGTTCTTCAGTAATAGTGAATCGGTAGACGCGATACTTCTATTTTGTTCGTGCGCACGCGGGAAGGCGACCGCCGACAGCTGCCTGGACATTGCAGTCCTACTGAGAGAAGATGTCGATGAAGCTGATCGGCGCACGATCGAAATCGCGTGGAATGCCTTTGAAGGCAACAGTCCGGAAATTGTGGAACTTCGGACGGTCGGCAAATATTCCCAAGTTCATTTGGACTTCATCAACGGGCTATTTATTCCAAAGGATCAAGAGTTTGGGGGTGCCCAGGACAGTCTTGAATTGGAAATAGGGAATTACCTCGCGTATAGTGTCCCTCTATGGCAGAATGGTAAGCATCTACAGGAGCTCAAGTCAAAATGGTTGCCCTACTACCCGGAGGATCTGCAAAAACACCGACTACACATGGTACGAAGCAATTGCCTCAACAATGTGCACCATATTCCCCTCTACACGAAACGAGGTCTTTACTTTCAATGCTTTGACAGACTCTATAGCGCATATAAAGAACTGCTTCAGGCAATTTTTATCGCTTGTCATGCGTATCCTATTGCCTACAACAAATGGATTCGGGAGCAGATTGAAGAGATCTTAGGGCTACCTCAGCTGTATGAAAAGATTTCGCACCTATTTGAGATACGGTCTTTCGAGAGTGAGGAGATTAAAAACAAAGCCGAATTTGTAGAAGAGCTTCTAGAGCGGTATGCCTGATCTGGGTAGGACAAAGGAAGCCGCGGGACAAATGATGATGAAATGCATTAGCACAGTCGCCGTAGCGCTCCTTTGCTGCATGTGGTCATTTGCTGAGAGGAATGCAGAATTGGCCGCACTCGAGTCGCATATGGTCCTAGTAAGCCGCGGCACATTTCAGATGGGCGATACTCTTGGGGACTGCATTACTGGGCTCGGAGGATCGGGAGAATTGCCGGTTCATCCGGTGAAGCTCGGGAGCTATTCCTTTGGCAAGTTTCTCGTGGCTTTCGACCAGTGCGACACATTCTGCGAGGCGACAGCGTGGACGAAGCCCTATGACGAAGGTTGGGGGAGGGGAGACAGACCGGCAATCCATATCAGCTGGTACGATGCAGTTTCTTGCTGTGACCGGCTCAGTTTGAAGGCCGGACTCGCGCCTTGCTATCTGATCAGTGGAAGTATGGTGACTCCAGACTGGGAGGCTAACGGATACCGACTTCCGACCGAGGCCGAGTGGGAATATGCGGGCTCGAGAAAGAGGCAAGAGCGTCCGATTTGGGAACGGAAAGACTACAGCACACAATGATGATAGCGACTTGGGGGTCGATACTGACATGATGCAAAGTTTCGGCGGCATTTTCACCAATGGACAATCCAAAGGGTGGGACCGGGAGAACCGGCGTTCGAGTACTGCGAGGAGGACAATCTGACCCCGGTGATAGTACGAGCCTCATTCCGCAATGCGGACATACCGGAGGAAGTGACAGTTTCATCATTGGCTTTCGTTTGTGCCGGTCTGTAAAATGAGGCCATCCAACAAACCGTTCCAGGCATACAATACTGAGCCGATGCGGCGGGGGGACTGATTGTGAAAAAACGACTGCTTCTCTGGTTAGCTTTTGGACTATTGGAAATACTCTCAATCAACAGTGAATCGGCTACCTGGGTAATGGCCGGCGGAGGCTACTGTACTTCATTCGAGAATGCCAGCCGTGGGAGCAATCGCTCTGTAGCAACTATGAACTCGATTGACGTTATGCTTGAGTACCATATATTCCACGGCAATAGCATGTGGGGGCTGTTTTATAGATTTGACTTTCTCATCCCAACATTCGGGAGCCACACACTAAGCGGTATTGCCGAATCAAACGATGTCAGGTCATACGATAGATTGCTTGGATTTATGACTGTCATTGGGCCGGCATTTCGCTTTCCAATATCAAATAACCTGGATATGGAGGTTGGCATAGGCGCCAGTTGGACGGGATTCTCTGGGTATTTTGAAAAACATGCCCAGGTCCTCGGGAACATAAGGTATTCGATGTTCAGCTATAGTTTCGGGGTCAGCGCCGATATCGGAGTTGGAATACACATAAGTGACTCAATACTTCTCATGCCAGGGACTTCAATCACTTATTGCTTTGCCAGCCACAGCTCATTCACGGAGAATGGAACTACAATCGAAGGATGGGCGAGCAAGTACTCCGGCCTTAGCGTAAGCCCGTATATACATCTCGCTATTCGTGCTCACGCAATTTAGAGCATAGGAAAATCGGACTCAAACGATCGCAGGGCACAATTGCTTGGGACCCCAGCATTGCCTTGAACAGGGCTTGCGAGCCAGTATCCTAGCCACCACGGACAAACATAAAGATGCTCAGCGTCCTGGGTCGCAAGGCGCAACGGAAGGGCGTTCGCAATCGAATTGAACTCAGACTGGCAGATTCTACTGGAATGGGAATTGGGGATTTATATGGAAAGGTGGACTTTGTACTGGCATTCGCTATGGTTCACGAGTTGCCTGATGCCGGACAGTTCTTCAAGGAATCGTTTGCAGCGCTAAGACACGGAGGGAAACTACTGTTTTCTGAACCTGCCAATCATATCGACCAATCAGAGTTTGGCAAATCGCTGGATCACGCGAAACAGGCCGGATTTTCGGTTGAAAGCATGCCCGATATAAGGTCGAATTTGTCCGTTCTACTGGTTAAAGTCCCTGGATGATTCTGCGGCAGCCTGAATGTTTTTGTATATAGCGTCCGACTCCAATCAACATCTGTGATGATTGGGCCGAAACCGGCCACGAATAGTACTTTCATGACACAATGATAAAAGCAAACCGCCATGTGGTCAACGTCACGCGGCTTCCCAAGTTTGGCTGTGCAAAAGAAGAGGTCATACCAAATTGCTGCAATCGACGTCGGGAGGGCTGGGTGGATCGGGGTATGGAGGTTCCGGAGTCCGCGCTGGACTGGGCTGACGCGGCGGCGCCAATTAGGTCGCAAAATCGGGGAAGAGACCGCTTGTCGCTTTACGTACTGAATCCAATTTGGTACATTGCTTGAAGGAGTGGATTGTGAAGAAGCAAGGAAGCGCCGCCAGCACAGTGGATGAATATATCAATGAATTCTCCAAAGAGGTGCAAACAATTCTCGAGAGAATAAGAGATACAATTCAGAAAGCTGCACCAAATGCGATAGAAAGAATAAGCTATCAAATGCCTACATATTCGCTAAATGGAAATTTAGTGCATTTTGCAGCGCATAAGAAGCATATTGGATTTTACCCAACACCAAGCGCGATTAAGGCGTTTCAAAAGGAATTGTCGCCCTACAAAGGAGCAAAAGGTTCTGTACAATTTCCACTTGACAAGCCGATGCCATTTGATCTAGTTAAGAGAATAGTCATTTATCGAATTGTCGAAAATACAAAACAGAAGAAGTGAAAATCAATCGGCGCAGGGGCAAACCGGGATCAGCGGTATTCAGAGACCTGTGCTTACGAGACGGTAAGATTATGAATATGCACAATTCGCAAAACTACAGTAAAGCCTTTAAGGCCGGGCTGATCTCTGGCAATCTAGAAGGACTAAGGGGCGCGCCTAAATCCGATCTCCATTGTCACTCGTTGCTGAGCACGAGTCTGCAAAGCGTCCAGAAGTGGGCCGGTGCTACGATCAGGGAAGCTCCTGCTCGAATGAGTAATTTCAATGATATGAGACGCTATCTTCATGAAACTCTATACCCGCATATCTATCATCGTAAGGGGTTTGAATTTACCGCTGAGTCTTCTATATTGGAGGCCATTCAGGATGGCGTAAATGTTCTCGAGATGAGTCTGGATGTCAATTTCATGGGGCTCTATGGTCCCAAAGAAATAGATTTTATTGATTTCGTGCAAAGGCTTGCACAAAAATACAGCGAATCCATCGAATTTCGACCTGAATTAGGTTTGTCAAAAAATCGTCCTCCTGCTGATCAAATCCCGTTGGCAATGGTATGCATAGATTCCAATTGTTTTGAATCGATAGACCTTTACGGGAATGAGGAAGCACAGCCGCCTGAATCATACCGAAATCTATACAAACATGCTGCAGCTCGTGGGCTAAAGCTGAAGGCCCATGTCGGAGAGTTTGGTAGTGCTGATTTGGTCGAGAAGACTCTGAAGGCGCTCAACCTTCAAGAGATACAGCACGGTATTGCAGTTGTTGCATCTGCGCCTTTGATGAGGCAGACAAGGAACGAACAAATCAGGCTCAACGTTTGCCCCAGTAGTAATGTCGCTCTTTCTGTGGTTGAAGATCTTGCTCATCATCCAATCAGGGAACTCATTCAGAATGGAATCCGCGTAAGCATCAACTCGGATGACAAAACGGTTTTTGGTCGTAGTGTATCGGAAGAGTATCTTGGCCTCTATCAATCTGGTGTGGCTACCGCAGAGGAACTGGATGTCATTAGATTGGATTCCTTGGAAACATGAAAAAGAGTCTTTTGGGGACGGTTCATACCTGCTCCTATCAGGAAAGGTGTTGTGCCGGTGCAATGAGCTCCTGCACCTGGTGCCCTGCTACCGATCACACCCCACCCAAAGAGTTTGACTCGGCCCAGGCTGTCCGATAAGATAAAACGCAGGGGGTGCATCATGATGCGGGAAACTGCACGGAAGTCCGATACTCCAACAATCGAAAAGCCAATGGGGATCTTGCGCACCACGATCGCGTACAATGAGCTGCTCATGCTTTGTCATTTCTTTTTGAAAAAGGGTGTCCGCATACCTTTTCATGGGCACCCTTCTGCGCAGAATGGTTATCTCATAAGCGGGAGACTGCGCATGCTTTGGGAGGCTGGCCGGGAATTCATAGCAGAACCGGGCAGCGGCTGGTGTTTCGATTCAAACGTCCGGCATGGGGCGGAGGCACTTGAGGATTCCAAGGCCATTGAGTGTTTTGCGCCCACACGACCGGAATACATACCTGGCTAAGGGTACCGCTGTACGCGCAGTGAACAAATAGGAAGAACTTGCCGGCACCCGTGATTGTTCGCTGGCTGTGCCATACCATTTTCACTAAACCTTCTTTCTCGCCTTGGAAGCAGCCTGGACAGGTGCATGTTTTTCAATCCATGCCACTGGCCGCTGCAAGGTCGAAAAGAAGGAAGTGTTGAAAGGCTGGATTCCCTGGACGCGTTGTCGAACATCAACCATCTGCATATATTGCGATCAGGATGTCTGCTTTGGCGCCTCGTGTACGTGTGAGGAGGAGACCGTGAACGAAGATCTGCAATATCCAATAGGAAATCTTGTCTTTTTGGACTCGACTCCAGACCTTCGGAGGGAATGGATCGGGCAGTTCAAGGACGCTCCTGGCCTGCTGCGAAAAGCAGTAAACGGGCTCAATGAAAAGCAGCTTCAAAATGCTTATCGGGCTGGAGGATGGACCATTGCCCAAGTGGTTCATCACCTCGCGGAAATGGATGCGAGTGCATACACACGCCTGAAGTTTGCACTCACGGAATCCATCCCAGCTGTCGCTGCCCCACCGTAGGCGCTATGGGCAGAGCTGCCTGATGCAAGATCAACCAAAATTGCGGGGTCGCTGGCAATGTTTGAAGCCATTCGGCTGCGATGGGTGGAGGCTTGGAAATCCTTGAAGGAAGATGACCATGAAAAACAATGGAAGCACCCCCGCTTAGGGGTTCTTACCTTGGACCAGCTACTGCAGCAATACGCTTGGCATGCACGTCACCACACTGCACATATCACCACTCACAGGCAGCGGATGGGATGGTAGGCTATTGGCGACCGGAAGAAGGTTTGCAACATCTTGAGTGTCGTCTTGGCAACTACCTCATAAGTACAAATCGTGAGAAATTGGACCTAAGAGTGATTCATGAATATCTATCACACCACTCATATTGGGCACAAGGTAGACCGCGCGACGTTGTGAATCGTTCCGTAGAGAATTCACTTTGTTTCGGACTGTATGATGCTGTTGGACGGCAGATTGGCTTTGCCCGTGTGGTGACTGATTACGCAACATTTGGATGGCTTTGTGACGTGTTCATTCTGGAGGCAGAGAAAGGCAAAGGCCTGGGCAAATGGTTGATAGAAACCATAGTGGACTATCCAGAACTAAGCCAACTTCAAAGACTTATGCTCGGAACCAAAGATGCGCATGCTTTGTACGGCGGATTTGAAAACCTTAAAGAACCCGCAAAATGGATGGAACGCGTAGCAGTCCAAAACCAACAAAAGCAGGGATGATGGCGCCCCCACGATCCACTGTAATCGCCGCCTCGAAGGCCGCCTGGATGGATGCATGTACTTCTGGCGTTCCTAAGGCTCTTGCAATGACTCATCTATCAGCCATACCATACATGCAGAGACGTGAGTCGTGACATCGGGCTTACCGGCGCGAATGGGAGAGACGAAGGCATATGAATGTTGTGAGTTTTGACTTGAACGGGACGCAAGTAGCGGAAATGCAATCCAAAGGCATAGTGATACGGAGTGCTCGAGATGCGGCTGACGTCATAAGGCAACTGGTGGAGCGCGGAGTCAAGAAACTGATTTTGCATGAAAAGAACTTGTGCCCGGAGATGTGGCAGGTATCGAATGGGTTGGCGGGAGCGATACTAAAGAAATTCACTGACTCGGCTATTGGTGTCGCCATCGTAGGACAATTTGATCGGTCTAAAAGCAAGGCACTGCAAGCATTCATCGAAGAAAGCAACTTGGGCAATCAAGCTATTTTTGTGGGAAATGTCGAGTTGGCGAAAACGCAATTCTCCAAGCAGTAAAGCGCAATTGTCTTCAAAATCAGCAGCAAGGTTTCACGCTCCGTTCTGATTGGCGCGGCGGTCGTTGAGAACCAGCGGATATGTGCTACAAATGACACAAAGACAAGTCTAGCATCATGACGACACTCAAGGAGGCGTCTATGGCAGATTCGGCGCCGCGGGCTGATACGGCAGCGCAATCGAGCTCCCTGCCAGTGGTCCTTGGCGCCTACCCCGTCTCGGTGCGTAATATGCTAAAGGATCCGGCGAACAAAGGAATCGTCAATTATGCTCAGACAATAGCTGCACGCGCTGTTGCGCCGCTTGACCAAGCAGAATTGCACACTACAATACTTCTTGCACCAACTTTCTCGAGCAGTGTCGTACTATTTGCAAAGGAGAAAAAATGGGCAAGGTGTTCATTAAAACTTTCTTGACAGCAGCGATGATAGCCGCAGCGGCCCAGGCATTTGCTGGTTCAAACGCAAAGCAAAATCCGCCCCGTATTGTCATGATCGTCGCTCCGAAGGACTTTACGGATCAAGAGTATTTTGATCCGCGGGCAGTCTTTGAAAAAGCTGGCGCGCGCGTTAAAGTGGCAAGCACCAGTACTCAAACCGCAGTGGGCCACAACCTGGCAAAAGTAGAAATTGATCTCGCGATCGCAGAGATAGGAATTGACCAGATCGATGCAATAGTGGTAGTGGGAGGAATGGGGGCCGTCACCTACTTGATGAATGACGAACGACTAAGAAATCTACTCGTCGCAGCCAATAAATCAAACAAAGTTGTGTCGGCCATCTGCATCGCGCCGGCTGTGCTCGCGCGCGCGGGGATATTACGAAATAGAGAGGCAACCTGTTACGCCGACAAGACGATAATTGGCGTTCTAGAAATGAATGGGGCTGCGTATCTGGACAAGAATGTTGTGGTGTCTGGAAATATAGTGACAGGAAACGGACCCCACGCAGCAAAGGCATTCGCGAGCCGTGTGCTTGAGGAGCTAGGAAAAAGCTGAATAAGGCTCGGCGGGAATCAGGGGTGAGAGAAAGGAGTATGAAATGAGGACAGCACTGATCCTTCTGGTTTCGATGTGCCCTGCAGCGCTCTTATCTGCTATCAGTGAAGGCTCATTCATTCAGACATATGCCTCGTCAATTGCTCCCTATATTAATGACAATGCAGTCGCAGGCGAAATAAGAATGGACGATAGTGCCTTATTGCGCTACCAAAGCATCAAAAGCCCTAAAGAAAAGGGTATTGTAGTGCTGTTGGGAGGCCACTCGGAATCTTACGTGAAGTACGCTGAGTTGTTCTATGATCTACGTGACATGGGGATAACATTCTACGCTCTTGATCAGAGAGGCCAAGGATTCTCAACGCGGATGCTCCCGGATCGGGAAAGAGACTACATCCCTGACTATGAGAGATACCTGACGGATCTCAATTTGTTCATGAAATCCGTTGTTCACGCCAGGGCAGACGAGAAAGTGTTCCTCTTTGGGCACTCGCTCGGCGGAGCAGTTGCAGCAGCTTACGCAGAACGATACCCAAAGGAAATAAATGGCCTTGTTCTTTCTTCTCCATACTTGGGTTCGAGAACCGGGGTCCTGGCCTCGCTCATGCTCAAGACGCTCGACTTCTTCGGTCGGGGTAAAGAGTATGTACCCGGCGGAGGACCATTCCGCTTTGTTTCCTTCGAGCAGAATATGGAGACGCATAGTCGTGTTCGACATGCCCAGAAAATGCAGGACTATAAGGACTTCCCGGCAATTCGTCTCGGATTTCCGACAAATCGCTGGATGGTAGAAACGGAACGAATGGGCAAAGAAGTGATGCGGAATGCAAAGCTGATATCCTGTCCAGCGATTGTTCTGCAGGCGGAGGATGATCGGTATGCTGACAGCAGGGCGCAGGACAAATTCTGCGCCAACCTTGCGCATTCGCAAAAGATTCTCTTTCCAGGCGCGTATCACGAAGTTTTGTTCGAAAACGATTCAATCAGAGATGTTGCTCTTGCTGCAATACGGAATTTCATTCAGCACTACTTATGATCGAAAAATGACACCGCTCGTGTGAATGCAACTTGGTCGAACGATGCAGAGGGAGAAAGAATATGAAAATCACCGTGCGTGTAGACCGAAGATGATGCCTTGAGGGTGGACGCATGCGGGGCCAACTGATGGAATTCCCTTCTCGCGGGGTGTCTCTGTACGTGAAGACAATGGGCACCGGCTACCCTCTCCTGCTTATGCATGGCGGTCTTGGTGTTGATCATTCGACTCTTTCAGCATTGGTCAACTGTCGCGATGCGTTTCGGTTGATTTTCTACGACCATCGCTGCAACGGACGCTCAAGGGGGGCAGGCATCGAATCCCTGACATGGGAGAATCTGGTTACAGATGCCGAAGCCCTGCGCGAGAGACTTGGGATCTCCAAATGGGCCGTCCTCGGTCATTCATTCGGTGGCATGATTGCCCAGGAGTACGCACTGCGTTTTCCAAAAAGCATCTCTCATCTGATCTTGATGGATACAGGCGCTGACGCGAGTCTCGTGCAAATGAACGCAGCAAAGGTACTGAAGGAACGGGGGTTCAGTCGCGCCCAAGTAGACTCAGCGCGGCGTCTCTTCAACGGGGAGATAGTACCTGCTGAGCTTCCGCTCATAATGTTGAAGTTGGGGAAGGCATACTATCATGACCCTAATCTCATTATGCAGATCCGCGCACTATGGAATGCACTGAGAATTCGAAGCAGACCGGATGCTTGCATATACGGCTTTCAGCAGCTCCTAAAGGGTTGGTCCATTATGAACCGACTAGCGGAAATTCACATTCCCGTGCTGCTCATCGCCGGCAGGAGCGATTTTCAGTTTCCGCCTGCGCATCAGATTACGATGGCAAGCGCCTACCCGAATGCTCGTTATGAATCAATAGAGGATGCAAGTCACAATCCACTGATAGAAAAGCCAGGGCAGACAATGGAGCTCATCAGGCAATTTGTGAAATGATGAAGACGCCATCGCCGCCTGTTTCGCTGCTTGTGGCATCTGCTGGTACCTGAACCTGTTGGCAAAGAAGAGGGGCCAGTTGCCGTATTGCCTTTGACCAGGAGCACAGAAAAGATGTAGAGTTTGGCGAGGGCTGATTAATGCTCCAATTGTCTTCCGTTTCCGTATTTCTTCTCGCCGCTCTTGGTCTGCTCCTGGTCCCCGGACCGGCCGTTCTCTACATCGTGACACGGAGCGTCGCCCACGGCAGAAAAGCCGGACTTGCGTCGGTGTTGGGAATTGAACTTGCAACTCTTTGTCATGCAATGGCGGCCGCGTTTGGACTTTCAGCGATCCTTCTCGCGTCTTCCCTAGCATTCAGTTTGGTCAAATACCTCGGCGCAGGCTATTTGATATACCTGGGGATCAAAACGATTACTTCCAAATCAGCCTCCCCGGCCAAGGACGATTCGTCAACCCCGAGTCTTTCGCAGATGTTCCGAAAGGGGTTCCTCGTAAACCTTTTGAACCCCAAGACAGCATTATTCTTCTACGCATTTCTCCCGCAATTTGTGAATCCCGCGCGCGGGTCGTCGATTCTACAGATACTGCTCCTCGGCGCACTATTCGTTGTTCTGGCAACTATTACGGATAGTACATATGCAGTCATCTCTTCTGGTGTGGGCAGAATGATCACTCAGAAAGCAGGCTTCCCGCGAATCCAAAAATACGTCACTGGGGGAATCTACATCTCACTGGGAGTAGCCGCGGCAGTGTCGGGCTCCGGAAAGAATTAGAATGATTTGGCATAAGGCGAACGTACAGTGCGGTCTCATGAGGCGCTGACTTATCCTGCAGCAATGGGGGAGCAAACGATGAAAGCATTAGTGGTGTTTGATTCAACCTGGGGCAACACAGAGAAGATAGCGAACGCAGTTGCATCGGGAATAGGGGGAGGAACAAAAGCGCATCGGGTGAGCGCCATGGAAGCAAAGCGATTTGAGACCATAGATCTTCTGGTTGTAGGATCGCCAATCCTTGGGGGGCGGCCTTCTCCCGCTATGCATGAATACATCAACGCCATTCCCGAAGCAACTGCCAGGAAGTTGCGCGTGGCAACGTTCGATACCAGGCTGATGATGAGATTCGCAAGGATATTTGGATACGCCGCGGTACGGATGGCAGGTCAGTTGAAAGACAAGGGATGTACGCTGAGATCGACGGAAGGATTCTTCGTAAAAGGGCGCAGCGGGCCTTTGGCTGATGGGGAACTGGCACGCGCAACTGAATGGGGCAATACGCTGTCAGGGTCTTGATCGATAACGCGCATGGAATCAACGCCATACGGCGGGCCGTTCCTCTCATACTATCTTTGGTACTTTGCAAAACCTGGTCAGACCTTTCGTTCCCTGCTCAAAGATCGTCTTCGCGTACGGTTTGCCGTATTCGCCGTTTTGATACCTGCAATAGGATATGCCGTCATGTATCTATGTGGCTGGCGGGCGGGCGGCGCCCCTTCCTCGTTCACGCCATGGCTTGCAATCCCGATAGAGCAATACTTCAAGTACGATGTTTTTATTGTCGCTCCGAGCATGATTTTGTGTTGGGTACTGACTTCAGGAGTCATGCAACTCCTTTCCCCTCTTTTCTCGGGGCCCGGAAGCTTCGAAGACACCGCGACGGCCCTCTGATTCGGGATCGGGGTGGCAACCTGGGCCAGTCTCATTCATGACCTTACAGATGCGGTTCTGGACTCGCTGGGGATCATCGATATGAAAGCCAACGAGGCAGCTCTCAATGGCCCTACATTCTGGAGGGGTCTGCTTTGGACGCTTTATTCGATTTACTTCATCTGGCTCGTTGTGCTGTTTGCGAAAGGATTACGCGCAGGTCATGGAGTGAGTCGGGCTAAATCGATAGTCATGGGGATGATCGCGTTGGTCGTATACCAGGGAGTGTTCCTGGTTTTCAATAGATGATGACGTATGACGGCCAGTCGGTTGTTCAGGCAATGGACAAGCAAAGCATTATCAATAAGTTCGGGGCTCATTATCGAGCCTCTGAGATAACATTTCGAATGGGGATCGACAACCGGTTTGCCACAATATCGCGAGCAGATTCAAAGCGAAAATCGTGCTGGAGACTTGCACGGGAGGCGGGTTCACGACCATAGCGCTCGCGAAATATGCGATACATGTTTATTCCGTGGAGATTGACAAATCAAGGTCGGGAGATGCAGCGCAGAATGCCAGAATCGCGCGATTGGCTGAAAAAATCACCCTCATCAATTCCGACATCTTTGAAGTCCCGATCCGATCTCTGGAAGGTTCAATAGACGCAGCCTTGATTGATCCGGATTGGTCAGATTCGGAAAGGGATCAATGAATATCGATTTGTCAATTCAAATACACGCCCTCCCTCGGATGAATTATTGGCTTATGTGAGCACCTCAACGGAAAATACCCCTGATTCAACCTCCTTACATCCCGGTGGAAGAGTTTTCTGGTCTGCCGAGCCATGAATGCGAAAGATTGTACCTGGACGGAAGACATGAATTGTATTGTCTTAATTTTGGCGAATTAGCGAGAGGAGCCGGCGCGACGGAGTTCAGAACCTAGGCGCGAGCCACTGCCGGAGCGCTCATCCATTCCAGTGTGTGACCAGCTGCTCCGCGATGGATCAAAAAGCGATCTTGGCAAGTTCGCGGAGAGCGTCGGATCCAATCCAGCGCGCTGATTTTGATCCAGTATTCAAGAGCTTTTCCGCGACCCGTATTGCTGAAAGGTTGAGCCCGGAGCTCCTCTTGCCAATGTTCCGCAAGGCCCAGCTCACGGCTTTCTTTACGTAATTCCTCTCGTCGGTCGCCCCAGTGATGATAAATGGGTAGAGATCTGTGAAGGAACGATCAGGGCTGGCGGTGTCATGAATCGCCAGGCCGGCCATGAGGGAATAGGCTGCGCGTTTCTCGTACTCCGGCAGCCTGCTGGACCATTGGAGTGCTTTTTTCCAGGAGTACCTGGTTTTATCGAAGAGAATAGTGCAGACCTGATCGGTGACGTCCCAGGAGTCGAATGCCTTTACCCATTCCTCCATCTGTTTCAAGCTCACTTGCTCAGGATCATCAACGAGCGCAGCGAGTATCTTTGCCTCGTGTATGCCGGTCCTGTAGAGATCCATAGCTGCCTGATGGTCGGTCCCGATCACTTTCGCCATCCGGCGGAGGATCGGCATGGCGATCCCATAGGCGTTTTGGGTATTAATGCCAAATCGTGCCATTCCGGGTAGATTTAGCTCGTTCCTGCTTTCATCTAAGAGTGCGACAATCTTTGTGAGCTTCATGGATTTATCATTCCGTCAATCGAAGTTGGCGTCAATGGCGTCAATGCTTGTATTACCAGGAGTATCGGATATACTCATACTGAGGAGAAGCGAGAAATGTTGATGGAAATCTCCAATCTCATCACTCCTGAAGTTTACGAAGTGTTATACCGCATGGGGCACATGGACGAGCTGGTAATAGCGGACGCAAACTACTGTGCGTCTGCTTTGAGCGGCAAAGTGGTCTTCACCTCTGCGCCGGAAAATCATGCATTATTAGCCGAAATCCTGAAATACTTTCCGCTGGACGACGATGAAGAGTTTCCAATAAATGTCATGACCCCTGACCATGGTTACGTACATGAACCTCAGATCTGGAACGACTATCAGAACGTGCTCGCACGCATGTATGATTCGAAGAAGTTGCTGCTCAATAGAATTTCGCGGCAGGAATTCTACCTGAGAACAAAGAACGCATACGCCACTATACAGACTTCAGATCCAAGGTTGTATGCAGACATCATACTCAAGAAAGGCGTCGTTCTGTGATTCCGCAGGGGATGTTCGTTACTCCTGGCGGCGCAGGACGCGGGACGATACGGATGGAAGGTCCGAAGCATCTCGCGTACGCATTGCTTGCATAGTGGCGATGAAGCTTTGCCCAAAAATCATACTGGAAGGCACTCGGCTCACCCTGAAAACCGAAATCGCCTTTGCCCTCAATGAAGATGCGCGCATCGTGGGCCCACGAAAGTATCGATATCATTCCCCGCTGATTTCAGCCGAGTGGTGTTCATTTACGAACTTCCCCTGGGGCGAGGACTCATCAACTTTCTGCCCGAAGAGGAAAATCTTGCATTAGAAACATATCACACATGGGCACGGCTGTTCGAGCTGCAACGATACTACTCTTGGATAGTCGATCGATTCCACTTGTCAACGATGATGTATCAACTGAGAACCTATGGCAAAAAACATAACTTCGCCTGGCTTGAGGATCGCTTGCTGCCGCTTGGTTTTCGACTGGTATTCTGCAAGAGGACAGATGACTCATTCGGCCGGGCCCGGGATGAGAGGCTCAAAGTGTCGGGTAATCCCTCGCAATATGATGATCTGCGGCCGTTTATTGAAGAACAGAAGCTGATGAATCAATTGGTAGCTGAATCGAAACTCCCCACACTTACCGTTGATGTCTCCGACAACGATGTCATGAATGCGGTGGGCAGCATAGCAGGCTGGCTCGCGCAGACGGGCGGACTGCACATGCAGGACAGTGGCGCGTGACAGGACCATGCAATTGGGAACCGGGCAGATGAGCAACGTGCTGGTAAGGCTGATTCATGAGGGAAAGATACGAACACTCCAGGACCTTAAGAGCGCCTACCACACGCTGGTCATGAAAACTCACCCGGATGCAGTGGGCTCGGAAAGGCACTTGGAAAGCTATCTGGAACTGAGCAGCCAGTACGGGGAAGCCCGCGCGTACCTGGCCAGCGCCGAAGACAGGCAATCTGATTCCGAGAAAGACGGAATCATCAACCACCGATTGGGGTTTTTCCGGCAACTTCACTTTATTGAATCCCTGGAAATGCCATATGCGTTCCGGAAAAATGAAAACATTGACAAGTTGCATCTTGCAAAAGAGACAGCAATGAACGAGCTGTCGGGCTGGCGGAAGGACCTGCCTGAGCTGTACAAACGTGCTGACATGGAGTACGTGGGAATTAAAAATCTCAAGCCGATGGGACCCTATCTTACCCATGCTCTGGCTCTCAACGTCAGGCCGCTTATTCACAATCTTGTCGCGTATCATCTCACCGGGCGGGACTTGTACGCAAAGCAGGCAAGGCAGAATTTATCCGGGATAATGCATCGGCTCACTGCAAATGGCTGTGTCGCCCTTCGTGAGTTTCTTTCCATCCTTCTGGAAGATATGAAGAATGGAGCAGCGGTACTGGACTGACCATCGAAGATCGTGCGAGGTGAGCAATACAATGGTGCCAGACTGCGACGAGCTGTTCGCCCACAGAGCTGAAAAGTACGATCGTTTTGTCGCGGCAGAAGATTTTCAGGGCAACCTGCTCCGGACCGTCATGCAACTGAGTCAGCTCGACTCCGCGCAGGTCGTCACGGATCTCGGAACGGGCACCGGCAGGGTGGCCTATCTGATCGCTCCTCACGTCCGCCATGTATACGGTATTGAACCGGTCAGCGGCATGCGACAGGTTGCGGAGGCCAAGAAGCACGAGCGCGGCATCAACAATGTGGACTTCCTGGCAGGTGAGCACAAGGCGATTCCCCTTCCGGATTCCAGCGTTGATCTGATCATTGAAGGCTGGGCATATCTGAAGGCGTTTGTCTTCACATATCCGTCATGGAGGCCGGAATTCGATGCCATCGTTCCGGAAATGAGACGTATTCTTCGCCCTGGGAAGGGCGTGATCCTGATCGAAACGATGGGCTCACTGCATTTGTGGAAAGAAATTCCCGCCCGCACGGCCGTCTTGTACGACTACTTCGAGAAGGAGCGGAGACTGAGGAGAGTCACCATTCGCGCAGACTACCGATTCTCAAGCCTTGCTGAAGCAGTGGATCTGGGGACTTTTTTCTTCGGCGACGAAGCGGGTGCAGAAATCCGGCGCTTGGGAGATTGTGTCGTGCCGGAGGCAACGGCAATCTGGCATGGCACAATATAGGTTCAATTGAGGTATACTTTCCGTCACGGAGAAGATCGATGCACAAAGGGATCACATTCATAACCATCCCGGTTGTATTGCTGGGGGCTTGTGCGAGTGGTAAAGATACCGCCCAATCCGCCGCCGGAAGGCAGAATCAGGATACCATGAAGAACAGCAACGCAGGCCAGAATGAGGAGCCTTCGGCGAGAGCTCGGGAGGTCCAGGACAGCCAGATCATGGACTTATCAAAAGCCGACACGTCTGAGGAAGCGGATTGGATGAATCCAAAGAATCCTCCTGAGCTGAAAAGAAAATATCAGAAAGGCCATTTCAGCGTGGTGCTGCCGGAAGACCTGTACCCGGTAAAAATGAACGTCTCCCCGTCCGCAGGACTTTTCAAGTTTCAAAACGCCGACGCATTTCTCTACATCTTTTCCCCCCAAGGAGTGGAGGCAAGTGCATTTCTTGACATAAATCTCAATACACCGAGTCTGAACCAGGCGAAAGGATATCATGATATGACAATCGACCTGAAGGGAAACAGCCTGAAAATGTCCTACAGGTTCGATGGCTCAAATGATGGCTATATTCGATACGCGGAAATACAAAGATCGTATCAACCTCCTGGAATGCGAGTCTCTGTGCTCCTTGTAAGAGACCCTTCGGTCTACTCCAACCTGCAGCATGAGTATCAGAGGGTGCTCGGAACCCTCAAGCAGGAGAACAACTGAACAGCGCCCGCCGGGGGGAGTGTCCACAATACGGGCCATGTTCCAGACGCAGCAATTGGGAACCAGGGAGGAGGACCAGGATCATGCGCAAGGGCAGGCTGGAAGCGTTCAGTGACGGCATAGTGGCCATACTGATCACAATAATGGTGCTCGAGCTGAAAGTGCCTCATGGAACGGGAATCGCGGATCTTGCCGGGCTGTTGCCTCTCTTCCTGACATATGTCTTGAGCTTTGTATTTCTTGCAATTTATTGGAACATTTGTGACGGGTTGGATGGGAGAAAATCATTTTGCTTCGGTGCCCACTGCGGCCTATGGAGTCGTGCTGCTTTTCGCAGCAATTGCATACTATGTCCTGCAAAGCCTCATCAAGTCGGAAGAAGGGTCCGGTTCGCGGATCTTCCTCGCTCTTAGCGCTGATCTCAAGGGAAAGTTGTCGGCCCATGCTCTATCTCATTGCAATTCCGATGGCATTTGTCCTACAGTGGATATCCGAAGCCATTTATGTGTTTGTCGCGTTGTTGTGGCTGATTCCCGACAGAAGAATCGAATCAAAGCTGAGGGAGAAGAGGAATGAAGAAACGCCTGTTCACTGACTCGAATGTCACTCCCACAGAAGCCCTTCTTCGAAAGCAACTCGGCACTGCCATGGATTACTATGTGAGTATTCTCTCAAAGTCAGGCGACTATCGAAAGCAATGGCAATTCAGTCGTGGCAATGGCTGGATTCTCAAGGTCGATGATATGCGCAAAGCGCTCTTCTATCTCATACCGTTTGAGGGTGGAATCGAGGTCAGTCTGACCGTCCGGGACGGCGAAAGGGCGCGCTTCTTGAAGAGCGAAGAGCTGGAATACCTCTTCCCGCAGCTCGAGTCCGCGACGAAATACTCGGAAGGCTATGCGCTTCGATTCGGAATAGAGAGCCCCGTTGAGTGCACATCAGTCTCGAAGTTTCTCACCGCTTTGATGCAAATGAGGTCGGCATGAAGAACATTCACGCACATTCGGTGGGGGGTCTCCGGCGCGTGGAGGTGCGTGATCGGTCGGAAGCGGCGCGCGGTAAAGAACCTTGGTGATGGATGCTTCTGCGTCAACGAGTACAAGAAGGACAAGCCTGGTCGGAGAAAGCGCGACCACATCGTTCATACCACTACTTCCATGCGGCCATATCAAAGAGCAACATTCATGGGAAGAAATCGCTGGATCTTGGATTCGGGTGCTCATACGGATCGTCACACCAAATGTCGGGCTATTTCACGCGCGCCACAGAGATGCTCGAATGCCCCCGCGTGGTCGTCGATGACCACTCCGAGGAAATGAAGGGCTATGGGCAGGTGTTGTTTTCAACGGCACGGCTTCAGTTCTCCAGAAAAGTCCTTGAAAAGCTTTATCAGATGGGACATGATGAACTCTCCATTGAGCGCCTGCTGCAGCACATCTGAAAAAGAAGGATTTCCACGTGCAAGGCGCGGGGCATCACCATGACTGCCAGACGGATCGAGACACGCGCTTCCCGCACCGCGGACATGACCTGCGGGTGCCGTGCAATTTCATACATGGAATCGGATCCGTTGCACCGAAGCGGGGATTGGATTGCCCCGAAGCTGCTTCCCCGCAAGCTGCAAGTTCTGATAAAGATCCCCTTTATGCGCAGGCTTCTTGCCCGCCTGCTCGGCCCCCAGGGTATGTACGAGTGGGTAGTCGCCAGGACCAAATGCATCGATGAAGTTTTCACGCGCGCACGCGCTGAGGGTTTCTCGAACATATTGATACTGGGCGCCGGGTTTGATTCCCGGGCCGTGCGATTTCAGTCTGAACTGGTCGGCGCGAAGGTGTTCGAGCTGGACGCACCGACCACACAGATCACGAAAATCGGGCAGTTTCGCAAGCGCGGAATAGAGGTACCCTCCAATTTGGTTTTTGTGCCGATCAATTTTGAAAAGGAATCGATTGCCGAGAGGCTGAAAGAATCGGGTTTCAGCAGGGGGAAAAAGACCCTTGTCCTTCTTGAAGGCGTCTTGCAGTATCTCGCGCCTGAGGCCGCGCATGCAACGCTGGATGTCATCAAGGATCTGACGGGACCCGGCAGCATGCTTGTTTTCGACTATGCTCACGCCTCAGTGATCCGCGGAGAAGGGGGCGTTCTTGGAGAAGCGCGGATATTGAAGGGCGTGAACAAATTCGGGGAATCGTGGCAGTTCGGTCTTGAAGAGGCGGAAGTGGAGCCTCTCTTATGCAAATACGGATTCACGTTGGTCGAAAGAAGCGGGCCGAAAGAATTGGAAAACGCATATTTCACGGATGAAGGAGGCATCGTCAAAGCACGCGTCAATGGCACACAGAGCGTCGTGAAAGCGGGACGAAAGTAGGAACGGGCAAAGAGGATTCCGATCGGCATATTGCCGGATGTCTACCGGCGTCGTGCGGTCGGGTCCGAGGCCGCCAGGCGGCTCGCGCAGCACCCGGCTCACTCAAAATACTTGCATTGCGAATACCCATGAATATAGTTAAGGGAAAGAGGCAGTCCGTCTGCGGAGGGAAGCTCTTGCCCGAGAAGTCGCGGGGACTTCGATAGAATAAACCCATGCAAATGATCCTGGAGACGGTCATGACGATTCTCTCCCTGGTGGAGAAGTTCATCCCTGTCATCTCCCTGGCTCTCATTCTCCTGACGTATCTCACGCTCAGGGAAGTCTCCCGACAAAGGAGGGAAACCTACCGGCCACGCCTGTTCGTCGGGAAACAGATGTACTATGTGCAAAAGAACCCGAATGGGACGCCGTGTTTCCTGAAGAACGAAAACAAGAAGCTGAATGACCTGCACGCGAAGCCTTATGAGCTGGAGCTTGCCAATATTGGATTGGGCGCGGCACACACAATCAGACTGAGCTGGAAGTACGACAAATCCAAAATCATCAAAGATCTGTCCGAGCTCGGTCGACAATCCGGTCGACTCCACAATGTCAGCGACGGACATTTTCAATATATGTTCAACGTCAACGATGCGGAGCACGGCTACCGATTCAGGATTGCACGCCCTTCAGAAATCAACAGCGAGATACCATTCTTAAAAAGCGGGAATAGCATCAGGTTCGCACTCCCTGATACCGTCAGACACATCCTCACGTTCTTTCCCTATCTCAAGCTATTGACCCTGGAGTTCCCTCATCGCATTGACATCGCGAACCGGGACGTCTCCATTCAGGTCGTCTATCTGGACATCTCCGGGCAGGAACACAGACAAATGTTTCAACTGGTTGTGACCGGCTCTGCGTATGGAAAAGAAGATCAGAACGGCAATTATGGCTCAGGCGCACTGATGTTCCAGATGCAGAGTGAAAAGGACGATTGAGGCTGTGGGAGGTCGTCAGGCTCCCCGGGCGGGGCAGGGCCTGATCATCGGAATCGAAGGGAAGGACGACAGGCTGCATCCTTGAAGCGGGAGGGCGCAGGCATGTACTATCCGAAAAACTTCGATCGAGGCCGAGCGCTCGAGCTGGGCGGGCTCGTCAAACAGGCGTATGCCCAGTTGAAAGATTTTCAAGATGACACACCGTTTCACCTCACGGGGAAATACTCGCTTGTAAGCGAGCTGAAATACCTGGGAATACAAATGTCTCCCGTCAAGGCCGTTAATCACTTCGACAGGGAATTGACAGAGTTCGCAAAGTCCAAGCTGCAGCGAGGGAAGGGCCTTCCGATAGGATTTATCGCGGAAAACGCGGGGGAAGTATTTCTGATATTTCGGGGAACCGTGACCACGAGCGAGTGGCTGCGCGACCTCAATATCCGCCTGACTTCCTACCCGCGCTTCAATTCCTGCAAAGTGCATGAAGGGTTTCTCCAGACCTACAACGTGTTCCGTGCGACAGTCATAGAAATTCTCGCCGGCCTTGACACAAGGAAACGCTTTTTCATAGCGGGCCATAGCCTTGGAGCTGCATTGGCAACACTGGCGGTTCCGGATCTTGCGGCCTCGACAGGATTCAAGTCACCTGTCGTCTACACATATGCATCTCCCCGTGTAGGTGACAAGGCATTTGCCCAATGCTATGATCGCCAATACGGAAAGAGATCATTTCGGATCGCAAACACCTCGGATATTGTCGTCTCTCTACCCCTCCCTGTGCCATTTTTAGGCTTCATTGGGGGCTTTTTTACTCATGTGGAAACTCCGATCGATTTTACAATTCAAGAAGAGGATCTGGAGAAGAATCACGTCATAGAAACCTATCTCACGGCACTCGAGGGAGATCGAGAAAAGCAGGGCTTCCTGAGGAACCTGTTCAAGTAAGGATGTTGCGAGAAAGGAGGAATCCCGTGGGTGTTCGACAATTCATGCCTGCTCTAATGTCCGCAGTTCTCATATCATGCGGATCCCTGGGCATCATACAGACTGACCCCGGCGCACAATCGGCAGCGTCGACCGAAAGAAATACTGCGAACGTTAAGTCTCACGATGCCTCCCCCGGGGGCAGCAGTCCCCAGCCGTCCCTGGAGAAAGACCTGCCCTTGGAGTCCATGTCCTCCAAATGGAGGCGGGAGTCGATCGATACGGGAGCATCCGCAGACTACCTGACGGAAACCGAAAAGCAGGTATTGCTCGAGATCAACAAGGTACGCGCAGATCCCGCTGAATATGCGAAAAGGTACCTTGTGTCCCTCCGACTTTTCTACCACGGAAAGCTGTTCCGCGTGCCCGGAGAAACCGCCATCTCCACAATTGAAGGGATCGCGGCCATTGATGAATGCATCAAGGAGCTGCAACAAACCAAGCCGCTGAAAGCCCTTTCCCCCAGGAGGGGCATGAGTCTGGCTGCGCGCGACCATGCAAAGGATCAGGGCAGAACAGGGGCTACCGGACATACCGGGAAAGACGGTTCTCTCGCGTCCGAGAGAATCAATCGATACGGCAAATGGGACATCGCCGCCGGGGAAAACATTGACTATGGGAACGGCAATGCGAGAATGATCCTGGTTTCGCTGCTTGTCGACGACGGGGTGCCCTCACGCGGTCACCGGCGGAACCTGCTGGACAAGGCATTCAAGTTCATAGGGCTTTCTGTCGGGTCCCACCCGGTGTACCGGCACATGTGCGTCATGGATTTCGCGGGAGCCTACCAATAGGCGGCGCGTAAGAGATCCGCGTGAGAGAGGTGAGGAGCCGCCGCGAGGCGCCGCGATGGCTCCCCTTCAAGCGGTGCTCACCACAACTCGGGGAGCGCCCGACCAGCCTCCATCAATGATTTCAGGCTCGAAAGAACTTTCGGCCAGCCCTGCGTAATGCCCTGAAGCATATCGGAGCCAGGTTCAAGCCGGTCATGAGTCACCGTCAGGCGTACGACATCGCCAATTGGCTCAAGCTCGAATGTGACCCTTGTGTGTTTCTCCTCACGCGCCTCATCGGCGGGGAAAGCCCAGGTCAGGACGAGACGCCGAGGCGGAGAGCTTTCGATCACTTTTCCGACCAGGAGGACAGCGCCGTCTTTGTCGGCGCGACGATGCTCCCACCGGGAGCCGGGCTGCCAGTCTGAAACGTTCACGTGCTGCCAATACTTCGTCGTCATCTCTGCGTCGATGAGCGCATTCCAGAGTTTCTCCGGCGTTGCGGAGATATACGTCACGTAGACGAACTGGGGCTTATCCATGATGGTCTCCTTCCGACCTTTTCTTGAGGTCACGCAGGGCGTCAAGGTGCTGACGCTCGTATTTTTCGATCCAGCGTTCGTATATTTCGTGAATGGGAACGGGATTGAGATAATGCAGTTTTTCACGCCCTCTGCGAATCGTTGCGATCAGGTTCGCGTCCTCCAGCCGTCTGAGATGCTGCGTGACGGCCTGACGTGTCAAGCGCACGCTCAGCGAGTATATTGCATGAAGGAAGGCAGGCAAAATGAACCTCGTGGAATTGGCAGGTTTCCTGGTGGAAGCCAAGATGAATACTTATGCGGCTCAAAAAGGAAGGGTCGATTCATCCAGGAAAGGGTCCCACGACCTTGCCTACAGAAAGGGCGGCTACTCCTATCTCGACAGCTATTTTGGTGAAAAAGATTTTTCAGGCGAAGAGATAGTGTATCTGGAAGAGAAACCAATCTGGAGCATGAACTACTACGGGAAAATGCTGCACGACAATGTTCCCGAAGGCTTCATTGAAACGCTGAGAGAAGCCTTGCTGAAGATCGGAAGAGAGGAACCGTACAGGGGATGCAGCCGCCATAAGAGGGGTCCGTATGAGTACTTCTGTACTTCCGAGGGGGGAATCAGTTTCTTCCATGGAATCGAGAGGATTGAGTATGAGACAAAGGAAGTATATCGCCTCTACTTTCACGGAGGGCAGATCGTCTAGCGCCATGTGCTTCTCACGTCCGGGAGATGATCGCGCCCGCTGATTGACATCCGGCGCCGTTCAGTGTACGAGACGCACAGAGGAGTACGATGGGGGAGCCGATTCTCGCCTATCTGAACAGAAAGGGGAATTGCATGGAGGACGGGCAATGAAACGAGTGACTATTCTGTTCCTGGTGGCGCTGCTCATTTCCTGTCGGGAAAGACCAGCCAGAAGCCCGGGCTCCGCCAATACCGCGGCCCCGGCGTCCCCGTCCGGTGCGTCTGCGTCCATAACGCCTGCGTCCGACGCATCTGCGTCGGCGGTGTTCGCGTCAATGCAGCAACTCAAGGACGTACGCATCGGTTCGATCCATAACCGAATCATGGGGCTGGAGGGGGATATCCCAAACGGACCCATATCCGCAAACGAGTTGACACTGGGCGCATTGCAGCAGTCCCTGGAAGTCAGGCTTACCAAAGAGACAAGAATCGACCAGGGGGTGAGAATCACCGCCCGTGCGGACCAAACCGAGTATTCAATGGAGGTTGAACGAGATGCCATATCAGTGGCCGGTCACGATGAGACGGTCTTCGGGTTCTATTTCAGCGTTCCATTCGAAAACAAGCCCTGGAGCCATAGCGTCAATTGGCGTCTCAAGGTGTATGCCGGCAAGGAAATCGTGGTGGAAAAGGAGCTCCCGGTGCCTGCGAAAGACCTCATCATTTACACGAAAACGACGGACAATCCTTTCGACGTCATCGATATCACCCATCTCGCCAAGGGGCAGACATACAAGCTCTTCTACCAGAACCTTCATTCCGATCTCCTGATCGCATACTACACGAGCGACTATTCCACATACGCGCCATTTTATACGGGCAAGGCGGATTCACACACCGACCTTCATTCCGCGCCTGAAATCACGATCAGCGCGGACGCGCTCCCCGGTGCGTACTTCTTCACGCACAAGGCACGAGAGGCGATCTCCCGCGACGATCAGGCATTTCCCGTTTTCGGATACAAGGTGATTGACTAGGATCTCCCGCCACGTTCCGGCTGGATGACGGCAAAGGAGTATCGACCGGCGTCTCTCGTGATTCTTGACATTTGCCCGCCCAGATAGGACATTAACAGCGTGGAGGGTGTTCCGTCTTGAGGAGAGCCATTACCGCGATCATCTTTTTCCTGCTTGCGTGCGGTGCATTCGCATCGGACTTCCGCAAGACGTCCTGGTTGATGAGCAAGGAACAGGTTCTCGCTTCGGAGGATGGCACGCTTGTCACGGAGAGGAACATCGCCGGCCAGCAGGAAGTGATCTATCGCGCACGATTCGAAGGATACGAGGGATCCGTCACGTACGTGCTGGAAAACAACAAGCTGCTCGCGGCAAGCTACAACTATAAGAAAGACGACACGCGGCAGGTATACAGCCACATGAAGGAAAGCCTGACGCGCCAATATGGAAAGCCGGCGCTCCAGACGGACAGTCTTGCCGTCTGGCGGTCGGAGCGCACCGAGATTGCCCTGGCGTATCGCGCGGAGAAGACCTGCTATGTCGCGTTCTGGGAGAAGGGGTATTTTGCGCGGATCAACAAGCTGACCACCGCTGAATAGCCCGGGCTCGACCCCTACCTTCTTTTCAGATTTTCGAGAATCCTGCGATAGATGAGGGTGAAGCGATCGATGCGGCGCAGCTTTGCACGCGAATCCGCGCTCCAGACGCTGTCCGGATGATTCTCCACCACCCGTGAGAAGTATCCATAGGCCGCCTGCAGAAAGCCGAGGCTGCCGGCAATGTCCTCCGCCGCCGTGTAGCGCCGCGTGAAGTGGGGCACCCGTCCGGCGGCGATCTTCCTGTTTATCTCCGCAATCCCGTGGATCGCGAGAGAGAAGTTTATGAATCCCTGCTTGTAGTACGCATAGGAAGGATCACGATGCGCGGCAAGGCCCGGACCCGAAGCCGGCGGGGAGCGGCTCTCCTGTCTGGCAGCCGCATGCGCCGGAGCATGATCCTCCCGCATGGTGAGCGAGCTCATGAGCGCGTTATAGGCCTCCGTCAGCGTGATGGTCGTGAGCTCCTGCAGGGCCTTTTTCTCACTTGGGAACCTGTCAGGATGGTTCTCCATGACAAGCCTTCGGTATGCCTGTCGGATCTGCTCCGGCGTGGCGTTCTCCCCTACGCCGAGAATGTCCCTGAAATGCTGCTCGCTCATATAAACGCCATTGGACCCCTGCCGGACTCAGCCCGCGTCGTTCTCCCTGTACTCGTGCCGGCGCTGGTTCCCTTTGACGATGCTGTTCTTAATCGTGAGAAGCTCGATTTTGATCCCCCGCGATGTCTTTTTCTCCTGCGCCGCTCGCTCATGGAAGTACGTGTTGAGGCTCCCGAGGCGGCGATGGATAAGGAGCAGCTCATTCAGCTGCTTGTCCACGAAAGCCGCCAGCTGCTCCTCACTGGTGCTCTCCAGCCTTCTGAGCGCGGGACCCGTGCCCGAGGCGAGTGTCGCCATGAGGCTTGATTTTTTTCGCGCCTCTTCCAGCAGCTTGGGGAAATCGATGACCTCTGTCTTGGGAGCCGGGACCCCGGGCTCCGCATATTGCACCTTGTACGCGCGATCGACGGCGCGGCGGCTCGCTCTCCTGCGCAGGAGGCGCCTCAACCAGCCGCCGCCTGATCCACGATTTTCCAGGAGAAGGAGGCGTTCGTTCTCCTCGAGGACGGCAAGGGCGGTCGCAAGCTCCTCGTGCGGCCGGGAGAGTATTCGCACCGCCTCCATCAGGACCGGTTTTCCTTCCGGCAGGGCAGTTATTGTCACCGGTTCAGCCTCGACAATCGCCAGTGACGCGAGGACTTTCTCCTTCATTGCGGGGCCGTCCTCGGCGAGCTCTTCCTCCACGACTTCCTCCACCAGCGCGGGATACCAGGGTTTGCCCGGCATCCACTGCGCGAAGCTCCTGCGGACGGCGCGCAGCGCTTCCTCTTTCCGCACACGCGCTTCCGGCACTCCAAGCGGGATCTGGCTCAGCACGTTGCGCCGCAGCTCTGCTTTCCACGATTCGCGATGGTACGCGATCAATTCGGCGACCATCCCTCGAATCTGGTGAATGGTTTTTACCGCCTGAATATCGCAGTCCTTGAGGATATGGGAGGCCATCGAGTCCGTGCCCATGCGCACCTTCATGAACACGCGGGCGAATGCGCGCGTTATGGGGCTCGTGGAGCCCTCGCCGAATTCCAGCCAGTTGATGAATGTCACGAGGGCGGAGATTTTCTTCAGCCTGACCAGGGTAAGCGCGCGGAGGTCGAAGCCGGCTTCTGTGGTCAGGAACTTGAGCTGACGTCTGAACGCCGCCAGCCGGTAGCTCACTTCGTCGGTGTTTTCAAAATCGGGAAGCGGCTCGTCCTTGGGAATGACGATTTCCGTGAATGCTTGGTCGTAGTTGTACGGATCCTCACGGAGCAGGCCCTTACGGATCAGCAAGGCCATTGCGCCATCGAAAAGCGACTGATAGGAAATGAGGGCATCTTTCAACCGTTGGATCTGCGTCTCTGCCAGCCATTTTGAACGTTTCTCCAGCGCCGCTTCGAGCTGCTCAAGATAATCTGCAGATCCTTCCATCGCAACAGATTATAAGGTAAAGTCGACGCGGACGCAACGCAGGAAAGGGCGGCCACGGTACCTTGCACGGTACTCCGCGCAGTTCCGTGGCATCTGCAGGCAGGCACGATGGGAACCGCGGGGGTTTTCAGCAGGGAAAAGCTCGTCATTGCGATTCTCATTTCGGCCATCGGCAGAAGTGACGAGCTGATTTCCCGTCTCGCCGATCGTTGGGGTCCCGTCGATTTTGCCTCCGACCCGTTCACTTTCACTTTCACACACTACTATGATGCTGAGATGGGCTCTCCGATCGACCGGCTCTTCATCTCCTTCGAGCGGCTGGTCGATCCGAGCTGCCTTGCACGGACCAAGCAGGAGACGAACGGCATCGAGGACCTGTTTCGTGAGAAGGGGAGCCGGAAGGTCAACCTGGACCCCGGGTTGTTGTCCCTTCCACGGTTCGTCCTTGCCACTACCAAGGAGAACGCCCACCGCATCCCCCTGACGGAGGGCATCTACGCGGAGATAACGCTCCTCTACGGGAAAGGCAGCTTCCGGCCGCTCCCATGGACCTACCCGGACTTTCGATCAGAGCCCACCCTCTCGATCCTGAACAAGATCCGCGCGCTTTACAAATCGCAGCCAAAGGCGTGAAGAGCGGTTTCTGGCGGACCGCAAGCATGGGGAATGCAGGGACGTGTATTCGTTTCCATGACGTTCCTCAAAACCCTGGCTCTCGTTGCCGGCTCCCATTGCCTTCTGTCATGCGGCGTTTTCGGGCCCCTGGCGCAGGTCGATGTGCTCATCCCGACCCCGCCTCTCCACTGGATCCAGGCGTTTCCCGACCTCGGGTTCCGCCTGGTTTTTCCGGACGCCGCGGGACGTGCGCAGGAGGTGAGGGTTTCCGACCCGGGGAAACCCGTCAGGATAAACTGCTCCAAGACCGGCAACACCCCCATCCTCGCATACCCCTGCACTGCGAGGGACACAGGAGAAGAGAATGGTCGAGCGGGCATTCTCCGTCCTGCCGGGGGAATGTATCCGGGTTCACTTGATGAATCGAGCCCGCGGCCGACCCTCGTGCTCGACTGGCGGGACGGGGCGGTCGCGACCGTTCTGTCCCGGCTCCTCTCTCTGGGGCGGGACACCTCTCTGGTCAATGCGGCACGTCTTGCCAAGTACTTTCGGGAAGCAGAGGACCCATGGAAGCTCGACCTGCAGCGGATCGAGGAGGAGCTCGCGGCAGGAAAGTTCACCGCATATGATATCGATCCGCTTCCTTGCCGCGACGTTTACCTGAAAGCCCGGGCGGGCGAATGGTTCATGGAGAGTCCTTTTTCGGCTGCCACGAGCCTGGTCGAGGAGGGCACCCTCAACCTGCCGGGTGTCAGCCTGGGAATGCACGGGTTGTTCTCTGTGGATGGCCGATTGACGATGATCAATGTGCGCGAAACCGAAACGGTCGTGATGCCGGTCCGCTGAGCGGCCGTGGTTCCTGAAAACTCAGTTCGTGGAGCGGGAAAGGCCCGACAAAAAAAAGGACGTCGGCGGAACCGCCGACGTCACTACCTCCGAGGCCGCCTTCCCCGCCGGCGGGACTACTTCCACACGGTGAAGAGAAACCCTTCGGCAAGGTAGATGACCAGAAAATAGAAGAACCCGATGACCCACAGCGCCGTTGGTCTTGCCTCGAACACGCCCGCCGTGAGCGTGGCCGATGCTCCCACGCCTACCCATACCACGGCTCCCGCGATCAGCCCCATCCGCCAGGTGGTGGTGCCGAATGCGATGATGATGAGGTCAAGAACCAGACAGGAGACAAAGGCGCCGGCGAGAGGCAGGAGGAACGTCGCCGCCGACATCTTCATATCCGACCGCTTCTTCCCCATCTTTTCCATGGCCGCGAGCCAGGGCTTTCCCAGGATGGGGCCATACCACAGGAAACCAAGGACCATGTTGAACACGGTGCCCACAATGACCGCAAGCCAGTTTATCTGTGCAAACTGCATTTAGTCCTCCCGGCCTCATAAGGTAGCAAAACTGGTTGCGGAGAAAAAGAAAAATCGATCCATCGCTCCGGCAGGACCCGCCCCGCTCACTGCACGCGGATGATTTTCGCCCTCGTCAGAATCTGCGCCCCTGTTTCCGTCATCAGCACGTCGTTTTCCCAGCGCACGCCGCCGTGTTCAGGGTGGTAAAGTCCCGGCTCGATGGTGAAGATCATGCCGGGAAGGAACATGGGATCTTTGTTTTCGTCCTGGTTCCGCACGAGGGGGGCTTCATGCACGTCAAGGCCGATTCCATGGCCCAGCGCGTGAGGCATTTTCCAACCAGAAGCGGCAAAAAGGTCATCGACGGCCATGGCGGGGTTGCGCGTGGATGCGCCGGGCTTGGCCGTCTTGACCGCGGTTGAATACGCCTCCGTCACGAGCTCGATCATCCGCTCCTGCTCCTCCGTGAGTCTGCCGCGCGCCACGGTGATCGTCACGTCGCTCGAGTAGCCATCCACCTTGACGCCGAAGTCAAGAATGGACAGGCCCGGCACGGCGAACGGCCCGCTCGAGAAGGCCGGAAAAGGGTGGATGGCCCAACTGCGCGCGGGTCCCGCGGCGAGCGTCTCGAATCCCATGCCCTCGGCTCCGAGGGAGAGCGCCTCCCGCTCGAGGAACTGGGCAATGTCGAGCTCGCGCAACCCGTCAGCTCCTTTGGGCGCCGCGAGACGCTTCTCGACCTTCTCGATGACGGCGTTCGTGATCTTGGCGGCCTTCAGGACAGCCGCGATCTCGGAGGCATCCTTGATCGTCCTCCACCTGCTGATGAAGGACTCGAAGCCGTCCTCGCGGAGAAGGATTTCCATTCCCGGCAGGTCAGAAGCCAGCTCCTGCCGGCGCAGGTGGGAGGTTCGCTGCAGAAACTCCACACGGGCGGCAGACGCCGCCGATGTACCCAGACTCTCCGCTTCCAGCACGCCGATCACTGCCTGGCGAAACGAGCGTTTGAAATCCGTGTAGGGAATCACCCGGTCCACCGTGCTCCTGTCATTGGCCAGGTGCACGTCCCAGGGCACCAGCACGGTTTTCCCTTTGGCGAATACGAACAGCACCGCGTCCATGGGATGGCCGCACAGCCACCGCAGC
>Ga0187861_10001058_pt1 | contig 29788 bp, 20 predicted proteins | sample June2016WEW_10_1_3_FD_132986 | JGI IMG/M metagenome (GOLD analysis project Ga0187861, IMG submission 132986) | Peatland microbial communities from SPRUCE experiment site at the Marcell Experimental Forest, Minnesota, USA - June2016WEW_10_100 | ecosystem: Environmental > Terrestrial > Soil >...
GCATCTGCTTCGTTGGCGCTCCTCGACGATGTGCACCGACATCGCCTGCGTCGCGCCGCCTTGCATCTGCCCCTTCCAAGCCAGGAACGCGGCCCCTTCCAATTCTCGGACAGGCTCCTAGGACTCAAAGGAGACGGAATTGATCCGAGAGACTGCGCTTGTCATTTTCCTGGTTCTGATTTGTCTCGGCTGCAGCGGGACCAAGGCGACAAAGAATGATGCTCCGGCGGCTCCCTCCGTTTTGCCGGAAAAGGACCTGCGGCCGGTCATTGTTGCTTTCGGGGATAGTCTTACTGCCGGACAGGGAGTTGATCCAAGCTTGAATTATCCTGCCAAACTTCAGGCGAAAATGGATGCAGCAGGGTATCGCTACAGAGTCGTCAACGCCGGGGTGAGCGGTGAAATCTCGGCCCAGGGTCTCGATCGCGTCCAATCCATCGCCGCGCTCCACCCGGCCGTTGTAATTGTGGAGTTCGGCGCCAATGACGGATTGAGAGGGCTTCCGGCCGAAACCACCCGCCAAAACCTTTCGGCCATCGTAAGCCGTCTGCGATCCGACGGCGCCAAGGTTGTGGTTGCGGGCATGGAGATTCCGACCAATTATGGGGCGCAGTACACCAATTCGTTTCGCAACATCTTTCCAACGCTGGCCAAGGAATATCATGCCCCGCTAATCCCTTTCTTCCTGGATGGGGTCGGCGGCCGTCCCGGGCTCAATCAGGAGGACGGGATTCATCCAACGGCCGAAGGTTACGATATCGTCGTCGAAAATGTTTGGAGAGTCTTGCGACCGCTGCTGAAATAGATGCAGGATTGAAAAGCTGAAACCTGACATGTCGAGGATTTCGGAAGTCGACGCGCGGGGGATCATCGCGACAGCGCCAGGGGAGGATGTCGATTTTGTTTCCAGGTTCTTTGCGCCCCAGAGCGGAATTTTCGAAGACCCGGTCACCGGGTCCGCGCACACCACTCTTGCGCCCTATTGGGCAGAGAAGCTGGGATGCACCAAACTCATCGCCAGGCAACTCTCCAAAAGAGGCGGATGGCTCAGATGCCGTATTGCCGGCGACCGCGTCGAAATCTCCGGACAGGCGCGTGCCTATATGACCAGAGAAATTGATATTTGAAAACACCGTTCCCCATTTGCGCGTTTCCCGTTGGAGTTGGAATTTATATTGAACCCGAATGTGAAAATTAGCGGGAAACGGGGAACGATGTTTTATTTAGTGAGCGGCCTCTGCAGGACTGCGCTTGCCTGCCCTCGGCGACTTGGCCAACAGGATCAGGGGAGTAATCAGAATAAAGAGCCCGCCGAAGAGCTTCATGAGATCGAGGAAGGAGAGCATGGTCGCCTGGCGTACCACCATTCCAAAAAGCATGGCATGTGCTTTTTGCGTTGCGGTCACCGGATCTGCTCCGCCGGCCATCATCGCCGACCGCACCTGGTTCAGCATTTGTTGTGATTGCAGCCCGTAAGGAGTTACGTGCACACCGAGTGTGTTCGTGTACACCTGTTGATGCCGTTCAAGCATGGTTGCGGCGGTCGCAATTCCGATGCTGCCGCCGATATTGCGCATAAGATTGAAAATGCTGGTGGCGTTCCCCATCTCTTCCTTCGGAATGGCATCCATGGTGGTGGTGGTCATCGGCACAAACAGCATACTCATCGCAATGCCCTGAATAAACTGAGGCCAGAAAAAGTCCCAGTATCCCGCATCCAGGTTCAGGAATCCGAACCAGAACAGCGTGACGGCGCAGAGATCAATCCCCGCAGCCAGAATCTTGCGCGCTCCTACCCGGCCAAGCACTATTCCAATCACAGGGGTGAAAAGAAGCGAACCGATCCCGCGGGGCGCCATTGCGATGCCCGCCTGCATCGCAGAATATCCCAGCAGCGTTTGCAGAATGATCGGCAACAGAACCAGGCTGCCGTAAAGCACGAACCCAACCGTCGTCATCAAGAACACGCCAATTGCGTACGTGCGATCGCGGAAAACTTTGAGGTGAATGATTGGATTTTTGGCAAAGATTTCATAGAGGACGAATGCAGGGAGCAGCACGGCCGCGATCGCCGCCAGCGTGGCAATCATGTTCGATGTAAACCAATCCTCCTGCTGGCCTTTGTCGAGCATGATCTGCAAGGCCGCCATCCCGACTGCCAGCATTCCGATTCCCCAGTAATCGATGCCCTGAGCCTTTTTGCGCAAGTAAGGCGGGTCGAAGACAAACAGCTTTGCCATGATCAACGAAATGATTCCGACCGGTATGTTGATGTAGAAAATCCAGCGCCAGCTGTATGTGTCGGTCAACCATCCGCCAACGACCGGCCCCAGAATCGGGGCAGTCACGATACAGACCGCCCAGGCGGCCATGGCTTTGCCGCGTTCCTCCGGAGGGAAAGCCTCGAGCATGATGGCCTGCGATAGAGGTTGCATGGTCCCGCCCGACGCTCCCTGGATTACCCGGAATACGATGAGAGTCGCCAGGTTCGGCGCCAATCCGCACATAAAGGAGGCGCAGGTGAATCCGATGACTGCCATCATAAGGAGTCTCTTGCGCCCAAATTGCTGCGCCAGCCAACCGGTCATGGGCAGGATGATTGCGTTTGCGACGAGGTACGAAGTCAATGTCCATGTTCCCTCCTCAACCGTTGAGGACATGGAACCGGCAATGTGAGGCAGAGCGACATTGACTACCGTGGTGTCCAAAACCTCCATGAAGGTGGCAAAAACAACCGAGAGAGAAACAAGCCAGCGATTTACCTGCGGTACCGCTTCATCCATGCGAATCCCAGTAGACAAAAGTTATATGATATCGAAGCTGCAGAAAAAACGCCACGGGTTCCACCGATCGGTTTAGAGTTTTTAAAATCCGTGAAATCGGTGGAATCCGTGGCGTTTTTGTTTTTTAGGCTATGCTACACTTTTCCGGATGAAGCCACACATTACAGTGATCGGCGGAGGGCTTGCAGGTTCGGAAGCTGCATGGCAGATCGCCTGCAGGGGACTCGATGTGCAGCTCTATGAAATGCGCCCGAACGTCTCAACTCCCGCCCACACTACGGACCAGCTTGGCGAACTTGTTTGCAGCAATTCATTCAAATCGGACCTTCCGGGAACCGCTCCTCACCTTTTGAAGCAGGAGCTGCGGCATATGAACAGCCTCCTGCTGCGCATTGCGGATGATGTGAAGGTTCCGGCAGGACAGGCTTTAGCCGTAGATAGAGAGAAATTCTGTCGAGTCCTGACTTCCGAAATATCGAAGATTCCGCAAATCCGGATCGTGCGTGAGGAAGTGCGCGAGCTTCCGGCCGACGGCATCACGATTGTGGCCACCGGACCGTTGACATCGGAATCCCTGTCGGAATCGATCGTCCGGTTTGCAGGTTCTCAAAACCTATATTTTTACGATGCCATTTCCCCGATCGTCGATTCCGGCACGCTCGATCGTTCCAAGCTCTTTGCAGCTTCCCGGTACGGCAAGGGAGGCGAAGATTATCTGAATGCGTTTCTTTCCGAGCAGGAATATATCCGGTTTTACGAGGCGTTGACCGGCGCCGAATCCGTGCCGCTGCATTCGTTCGAGCGTGCGACTTATTTCGAAGGATGCCTGCCGATCGAAGAACTGGCGCGCAGGGGTATAGACACATTACGATTCGGGCCGATGAAGCCGGTCGGTCTGGTCGATCCCCGCACCGGCAGGCGGCCCTATGCTGCGGTTCAGTTGAGGCTCGAGAACCTGATGGCCGACTGCTACAACCTGGTGGGTTTTCAGAATCATCTTAGATTCCCGGAACAAAACCGCATCTTCCGGTTGATTCCAGGATTGGAAAATGCCGAATTCATTCGGTTCGGACAGATTCACCGGAATTCATATATCCACTCGCCCCGACTTCTTCATCCGACTCTACAGGCCAGAAGCAGGCCGGACCTATTTTTTGCCGGGCAGATCTGCGGAGTAGAGGGTTACATTGAATCGATTGCGACCGGACTTCTGGCCGGCATTAACGCAGCCCGACTAGCTCAGCGACGGGAACCCGCGGCTCCGCCGCGCTCGACCGCGTGCGGCAGCCTCGTGCATTACATCACCGGCGCCGTGCACAAAGAATTTCAGCCGGTCAACATTACCTTCGGATTGTTATCCGAAGGACAGGATCGATTGAAATCTCAAATAAAGGACCGGAAAGAGCGGCATCGTCTGCAGGCAGAGGAAGCGCTCCGGGATCTGGATCACTGGATAAAGTCACTCGATGTGTAACGGTTAAACTCCCGGGAGCGCCGGCGCCTCCACTCTCGACTTTGGGAGAACCTTGAGAATACAATAATCCGGGAGGTTGCAGACAACCTTGAACCTGCGCCCGATACGAATATTGTTTTCACTTGCGGGTCTGGCAGCCCTTACATTTGCAGCGCACCGTCTTGTCCCTGTCAACGCAACGACAATCGGATTTGCATACCTGCTGCTTGTCCTGATCGTCGCAAGCACATGGGGCTTTATCGAAGCTTCTATCCTTTCGATCGCGGCTACCCTGGTTTTTAACTTCTTTTTTCTGCCGCCGGTCGGCACCTTCACGGTTGCCGATCCTCAGAATTGGGTGGCCCTGGTCACCTTCCTTACTACTTCGCTGATCGCCAGCCGTTTGTCAACCAAGGCGCGGCGGCGCGCCTTGGATGCCATCGAACGGCAACAGGATATCGAACGGCTGTATGCTTTCAGCCGCGCAATCCTTCTTATTGAGGACTCAACCCCTTTCCCGGCGGAACTCATGCGGAAATTGGCCGAGATATTTCAGTTGGATTTGGCGGTTCTGTACGACCGGCGCGCGGGAGAGTTTTACCGGGCGGGTCCTTCCGATTTGGCAGGACTGGAAGATCAGCTCCGAGATGTCGCTTTAAAAGGAATAAGCAGCTCAAACCCGTCTTGCACGATGACGGCAGTGCGGCTTGGTTCAGAGCCGATTGCCAGTCTCGCGATTCAGAGCGATAGAATGCCGGATTCTGTGTTGCAGGGAATCGCAAATCTGGTAGCGATCGGTCTGGAGCGAGCCAAGGCGCAGGACCTTGCCAGCGAGGTCGAAGCGACAAGGCGAAGCGAGCAATTGCGAACGACGCTCATCGATGCCATGGCCCACGAATTCAAGACCCCACTCACCTCGATAAAAGCGACAACAACGCTATTGCTGGACAGCCCGGATCAGCCAAAGGAAAATCGAATGGAGTTGCTCAAGCTTGCCGACGAGGAGGCACAACGCCTGGGCAGTCTGATCGACGATACCGTCGCGATGGCACGACTGGATACCGGCCATATTATGGTCAACCCGGAGATCTCGGACGCTGCAGAGATCGTCAATGAAGTGGTCAAATCCTTGGATGCGGAACTCCGGGGACGTTCACTGGAAATCATTCAGGACCACGATGTCCCGGTAACCGTATTTGACAGAAATTTGATCAAACTTGCGATGAAGCAGCTGGTCGACAACGCCATAAAATATTCTCCACCGAACACTCCTCTGATGATCCGGGTGCGCCTGGACGACAACTTCGTCGCTGTCGAAGTGACCGATCGCGGGAAAGGAATCCCTGCTCAGGAACAGACCCGAATTTTTGAAAGGTTTTATCGCAGCCCATCTGTAAAGCATCAGACCGGCTCGGGTCTGGGGCTGAGTATCGCCGAGAGCATCCTGCACGCACACGGCGGAGAATTGACCGTCAGGAGTCGTCCCGGCGAAACAACCTTCTGCATGAGGTTGCCCATGCAAACCACAGGAGAGCGAATTGAGCGCGGGTAAAATTCTTGTCATCGATGATGAGCCTCAAATCCGGCGCCTTATGCGCACCACGCTTATCGGGGCCGGGTACGAAGTGGATGATGCGAAGACCGGAGAAGAGGGGCTCGATAAGGTGAGCCAGTTCCGGCCTGACCTGGTGCTGCTGGACATCAATATGCCCGGAATGGGGGGATTGGCGGCTTGCAAATTTATCAGGGCCGACAAGAATGTTGCCATTATCATGCTCACGGTTCGCGATTCCGAAGCGGACAAGGTAGCGGCTCTGGATGCAGGCGCGGACGACTTTGTAACAAAGCCTTTCAGCACGCCTGAATTGCTCGCCCGCATTCGCGCGGCCCTTCGCCGCGTGCCGGCGATGCAGTCGAGTCCCGAAAGGCTTCAAATCGGCTCATTAACGATCGACTTTGTCGCCCGCACCGTATCCAACGGCGGCGATGCGGTTCACTTGACTCCCAAGGAGCTTGAACTGCTTCGGTACCTGACTCAGCATCCCAACAAAACAATTTCACACAGGGAGCTGCTTCAAGCCGTGTGGGGCGCCGACTACGGCCACGAGCTTGATTATCTCCGCGTCTTCATCAAAAGCCTGCGCAAAAAAATTGAACGGAACCCGGACCAGCCCGTCTTTATAACCACGGAACCCTGGGTCGGCTACCGTTTCAACGGTTCTCCCGAATCTTCATAAAATCTCGATTTTAGAAGGCGCCGGGAGCGCCGGCGTCCCGCCGGCTCTTTTGCAGCGTAAAAAAATCGCGATTATGCACTTGACAAATGCATTTCCAGATACTAAAATAGTATCATGAAAAGCGAAAAAGACGATCTGAGCTTAATAAAAATCACCCGCAAATACGCCACCGAAGAGGCCGCGCGGAAATTCTTTGAAGGCTTGCGTTGGCCCGATGCCCCGTTCTGTCCTCATTGCGGGAATGCCGATGAAAAACGGATTCATCCCCTCACGCCGAATCCAGAGAAAAAAATTCGGAATGGTCAGTATTTCTGCAGCGATTGCAGGGAGAATTTTACGGTTACGGTTGGAACCGTGATGGAAGACAGCCATATTCCGCTCAATAAATGGCTCATCGCTTTTTACATGATGTGCGCAAGCAAAACGCAAATATCCGCTCTCCAATTGCAGCGACAACTTGAGATCGGTTCTTATCGTTCAGCACTGTTCATGTGCCATCGGATTCGGTACGCCCTCAAGGATCACACGCCCTCTGATTTGCTAACAGGCACAGTTGAGGCTGACGAAACATATATCGGAGGCAAGCGTAAGCACGTCGGGGGCGGATACAAGAAAAACAAGGTTCCCGTGGTGTCTCTGGTAGAGCGCAACGGCAGGGTTCGTTCCAACATCCTTGAGACCGTCACTGGGGATGAAATCACAAAAGTTCTGCGAAGGCATGTTGCCAAAGAAGCCACGCTCAACACCGATGAATCCCCGCTTTATGAGAAAATCGGCAGGGAATTTGCGGGGCACGATACGGTTGATCATCACATTGAGGATTACGCGCACATTGACGAATCCGGCCGTCTTGTCACCACGAACACGGCTGAGGGATTTTTTGGAAACAGCAAACGCTCGCTTGACGGCACCCATCATCACATCAGCCGAAAGCACACAGATTTATATTTCGCGGAACTGGATTACAAGTATAATACGCGTAAATTTACGGATGGTGAGCGCACGGAAGAAGCGATTTCCAAAATCGAGGGCAAGCGGCTAATGCTGCGTCAGAACGGCAGGAAGTAAATCATGCGCAAGCTCATTCCAAGAGGCACGCTGCCACGGCGCACACTCTTTGATACATTGGAGTCGGCCCCGTCGAAAAATCTTTTCTGCCTACTCTCCGACCTCACTAACGAGGCATCTGTAGAGATCTTCTTCGTCTCGCGTCTCTTAGGGCACTTGGGCTATAGTGACCGTCAAATCAAGCCAAAGCATAGCATTGAATCCCTGACGGTGGCCAAGGGGCACAAGAAGCTACATTACAAGCCCGATTATGTCCTCATGGTGAACAGGTTGCCGCGTTGCGTCATTGACGCAAAGGACCCGGGAGAAAACCTTGATGACTGGGTGGAGCAATGTTCGGGCTATTGCCTTGCGCTGAATCGGAGGCATGAAAAATCCAACCCAGTGAAATGGTTCGTCCTTACAAACGGCAACGCAACGAGGATTTACGAGTGGGACAAGGACGCCCCGATACTCTCGCTTGACTTTGCCGATTTCCAATGGGGCAATCATAAATTTGACCAGATCAAGGCACTGGTTGGAGCGAGTGTTGTTAGCCAATCCTCAGTGGAAGACGCCGGCACCAAGTCGGAAGATTTTGGTTTCACGAAACCGCCCAGTGAAAGGGCACGGCAATTGTTCTCCCTCTGCCACCGCGTCATCTGGAAATCTGAGGTTAGCGGCCCACAGCCATCGTTCATGGAGTTCGTGAAGGTGATGTTTGTGAAACTTTGGGCAGATCGCCAGTTACGCGACAATCCGGCTACCCGCCCGTATTTCGCTGGACACAGAGATAGTGTTATCCTGCCAGCGTCAGCCGTTATCTTCTCTGTGAAATGGATCGAGGCTCGTGAGGCTGAGGGCGCGGTCAACCCGATTGACACCATACTTTTTGCCAGCCTGCGAGATGAGATTGAAAAGGAAATCAGCGCGTGGCGCAAAAAAAGGATTTTCAACAAGAACGAGCGCATTGACCTGAAGCCTCAGACCGTAAAGGAAATCGTCCGTCGCCTAGAACACGTGGATATGTTCGGGATTGACGAAGACCTGAATGGCCGACTATTCGAGACGTTCCTTAGCGCCACGATGCGTGGCAAGGACTTGGGCCAATTCTTCACGCCACGCTCTGTGGTCAAGATGATGACGCGTGTTGCTAGGCTCCGCTGTACACCAGAGCGCCAAGACTGCGTTCTGGACGCGTGTTGTGGTTCTGGCGGATTTTTGATTGAAGCCTTGACGATGATGCGGAACCAAGTCCGTGCCAACGCAAGCCTTTCGGCAGACCAGCGGGAAGAACTCATTAATACCCTCTGTAATGAGTGTCTCTTTGGAATTGATGCGGGCAAGCAGCCCCCTTTGGCACGGATCGCCCGCATCAACATGTATCTACACGGCGACGGCGGTAGCCGTATTTACTACGCGGATGCGCTCGACAAGCAACTAGCTTCTCCCCATGGTGCCGATCCAGAGATTGTACAGAATGTGGGAGAGTTGCGGGAAAAATTGAATGGGGGTCTTAGATTCAACGTAGTTTTGACCAATCCGCCATTCTCGATGTCGAAGGAACTTAGGAACGAAACTGACAAAAAAATCTTAGAGGACTACGATCTAGCCAAGAAGGACAAGACGATTGTTACGCTCCGATCTTCGCTTCGCTCTAGCGTCATGTTCATCGAGAGGTACCATGACTTACTGCTATCGGGCGGCATGCTTCTGACGGTCATAGATGACACATTGCTAGCCAGTGCATCGTTTGATTTCGTGCGGGATTTTATACGCAGACGGTTTCTGATAAGGGCAATCATATCCCTTCCGGGTGATGCGTTCCGCCGCCAAGGTTCGCGGGTCAAGACTTCCGTTCTTGTGCTGGAACGAAAAGGAAACCTTGAAGACGCCCAGCCCAATTGCTACGCATATTTTTCTGAGCATCTTGGGGTTGACGACCTGACGCCGCGCGCCTCTTTAGCTGACATCCAAGCGGCACGCAGTAGAGCTGAGACCGAGGCTGACAAAATACTGAAAGGGTTTGAGGCATACCTGGAAGGGCGGAAGGGTCCCGGTTTCATCCTGAAGCCAAAACAAATATCGGATCGTCTTGATTTGAAGTATACCTCTGCCCAGATTGGCCGAATGGTTGAGACGTGGCGGTCCCAGGGGGTCGAGGTGAAGTCACTCGAAACCGTTGTGAAGCTCGCCACTGACTCGATAAATCCCGCGTCGAATCCTACTACTGAATTCAAGTTGCTAAAGGTGTCCTATGAGGGAAGGTGTCAGGTTGAGCGGGAAGCGAAGGGTGATGCCATAAAGGCACCATTGATGTGGCGTGTCAAGGCGGGGCAGATGATCTTTTCAACGATCCGTGCCACAGATGGTGCAATAGGCATTGTGCCCGAGGAGATGAATGGGAGCCTCGTGTCGGATACCAGCTATGCCGTATTTGATCTGATTTCTGGTAACGACCTTCGGGACATGGCATACCTCTGGGCAGTCCTTCGTTCTCACGAGCTACGCGCAGACATGCAGTCTCTATCGCCCGGTTCTGGTAGGTACACGACATATTGGCCGGAAGTTGGCCGCATCTGTCTCCCTTGGTTAGAAGAGTCGAAACGCAGGGAGATAGGAGCCGCTCTGCTCGTGGCTTGGGAGAAGGAGAGGCAGGCACCTAGGGACCTCCAGGCAGCCTTGTCACAATTAGACTCCTTAGAAGTGGAATCAGATGCCAGCAGGATGCGATGGAAGGTTTCCAAGGCTCCGACATAGGACCCTATAGGCAGACGCCCAACTTTTTTTGGGCAAATCGTAAGGACGTGTACCGATGAAGAAGCATGTAAAACAGAAGACCAATGAAATGAGAATGAAAGCATCGGAATTTGAAAAGATGATGCGTCAGGCGCTAAGTGTTGCTCCAGAGCAGCGGAAGCGATCCGCAAAGCGCAAGAAGTAAAGGTAAGGGTTGCCTGCCAAATGAAATCTTCTTTCACTTATTCGCATTTGTCAAGTGCATAATCGCGAAAAAAATGCACCGATTCTTCGAAAGGATTCGCGGCATTCATAGCCCATTGAAAGAGCCGGCAAGACGCCGGCGCTCCCGGCCAGGGCCGAGGTAAAATCTTCATAAAATATTCACAAAATCCACCTGACTTCTTCATGGGTTCTCCACGGTTTCTTCAGGCCGGGTGGCGTATGCTCTTTTTGGAGCGTGAAGCGCGTATGGCAACTACAACCGGAGTGGAAAAGCCGATCGGGACAGACAACGTGGAAGCGGAAGCGCAAGGCATTGGCCCTGAGCCTGAAACAGCTGTCTACGTGATATTCACATCCATCGATTGGACGCTTAAAGCACTGGAAAAGGCCCGCGAAATAGCCAGACTCGTTGGAGCCCCCATTGTGGTAGTAGCGGTTCAGGTTGTTCCTTTCCCCTTGCCGCTGGACAGGCCACCCGTCCCGATGGAATTCGTCATCAGACGTTTTGAGGAGAAGGCTGACGAATTTCCGGAGGGGACCAAAATCTCCGCCTATCTCTGTCGGGATCCGATAGTGGCTTTGAAACGCGTTCTGAACCGCAACTGCCCCGTCATTATGGGCGTCAGGAAAAAAATCTGGCCAACCCGCGACAAAAGACTGGCGCTGAAGCTCAGACGCGCGGGCTATCAAGTAATCATGGTTGAAACGGAGTAGTCGCTATGCTCGACATTTTTTATATCGCCATAGGATGCGCATTTCTTGTCGCCTGCTGGGCTTTCACCAAAGCCTGCGACAAGCTGTAGGAGGCAAAATGGACTACGTGATTGCGGGCATTGTGTCGCTCGGTCTGTTTATCTATCTGGTTTACGCGCTGCTCCGTCCGGAGCGATTCTGAGAGGAAGCGATGACAAGCATCGGCATTTTGCAGATTGCTGTTTTCTTTGGGTTGATATTTGTATTCACGAAGCCGCTCGGGGCCTACATGGCAAACGTCTTCGAGGGCCGGCGAACTTTTTTGCATCCGGTCCTGCGGCCGCTCGAGGTTCTCACGTACAAGCTGATTGGAGTGCGTGAGGACGCCGAGCAGCGCTGGACCAGGTACACGGCATCGCTGCTCAGCTACAGCATCTTCGGATTTGTGCTTGTGTACCTGCTGCAGCGGGCACAAGGGTTTTTGCCGTTCAACCCCCAGCATTTCAATGCGAGCAATGTCCATCCCGATCTGGCCTTCAACACGGCCGCGAGCTTTGTCACAAATACAAATTGGCAATCCTACGGCGGCGAGTCCACTCTGAGTTATTTTGCGCAAATGGCCGCTTTGGCGGTTCAGAACTTCGCCTCGGCAGCCGCGGGGATTGCGATTGCCATTGCGGTTGTACGAGGTTTCGCGCGGCATGAAGCCAAGACTCTCGGTAATTTCTGGGTCGATGTCACTCGCTCATTCATCTATGTGCTGCTTCCGATTTCAATTATCGGCGCTCTCTTTCTGTGTTCGCAGGGAGTGATTCAGAATCTGAAGCCCTACACATCTGTGACGACAATTGAAGGCGCAAAACAGACGATCGCGCAGGGCCCCGTAGCATCCCAGGAAGTAATTAAGGAACTCGGCACAAACGGCGGAGGATTTTTCAACGCCAATTCTGCGCACCCTTTCGAAAATCCGACGCCTCTGGCCAATCTGTTTGAGATGTTCCTCCTTCTAGTGATTGCTTCTGCTTTGACTTACACTTTCGGACGGATGGTCGGGGATACCCGCCAGGGATGGGCCTTGTTTGCGGCGTTTATGGTGATGGCATTGATTGGTGTGTTCGTCTGTTATGGGTTCGAGCAGGCCGGCAACCCCATTCTTGCTCACCTTGGGATTCAGACCGCCGCAACGCCCGGTCAGGCCGGCGGCAACATGGAAGGAAAGGAAGTCAGATTCGGAGTCGTCAACTCCACTTTATGGGCCAACGTTACGACCGATACCAGTTGCGGCGCCGTCAATTCCATGCATGACAGTTTCACGCCCATTGCCGGGCTGGTACCGATGGTCAACATGATGACCGATATCGTGATCTTCGGGGGCGCTGGTGCGGGCCTGTACGGAATCCTTATTTATTGCATCATCGCGGTTTTTATCGCCGGCTTAATGGTGGGCCGAACGCCTGAATATATCGGGAAAAAACTCGAACAGAAAGAGGTCAAGATGGCGATGCTGGCGATCATCGCCACATCGGCCAGCATTCTGATCTTCAGCGCGATCAGTTCGCACATCAATTTCCCGGCCAACGGCTACTGGAATCCGCCCGGCGCCGCTATTGCGAACCTCAATAATAACGGTCCGCACGGCTTGAGCGAGATTCTGTATGCCTATACCAGTGCGACAGGAAACAACGGAAGCGCTTTCGCGGGACTTAACACAAACACGCCCTGGTGGAACCTGACGATGGGCCTGGCCATGTTGATCGGGCGTTTTATATTCTTAATCCCGATCCTCGCCGCCGCGGGCAGCCTGGCCGCAAAAAAGAAAGTGCCGTTCACAAGCGGCACATTCCCGACGCATGGTCCACTTTTTGTCGGCCTTCTCGTCGGCACCGTCATCATTGTCGCCGCCCTGACCTATTTCCCGGCTGTTTCGCTTGGACCGATCGTAGAACATTACCTGATGCATAGCGGCAAACTCTTTTCCCTGGTTGTGATGCCGCTCTGGAGTTAAGCCATGCCAACGTTAACCAAAATGTCGAGACCACCTGAAGACCTTACGCCCCAAGCGGATACGACATCGCTCCTTCCAAAGAAACTGGTGCGGGCCCGCCCGCTATTTGATCCCGAAATCGTCGGGATGGCGTGTCGTGCATCATTCGGGAAACTAAATCCGCTCACCCTGATGAAAAACCCTGTGATGTTCGTCGTCGAAGTGGGCGCGGCCCTCACGACGGTGTTCCTGATTCGGGACATATTGACCGGCATGGGCGGAATTGGTTTCTCCTTGCAGATCGCGCTCTGGCTCTGGTTTACGGTCCTGTTCGCTAATTTCGCCGAGGCGATGGCCGAAGCGCGCGGAAAAGCTCAAGCGGATAGCCTGCGCAAGACGAAAACAGATGCAGTCGCAAAGCGATTAAACTCGGCCGGCAAAGTCGAACAGGTTTCAGCGTCCATGCTGCGGGCCAGTGACATGGTAGTTTGTGAAACGGGCGATCTGATTCCCGGGGACGGCGAAGTCATTGACGGAATTGCGACCGTCGACGAATCAGTGATCACCGGAGAGAGCGCGCCGGTGATTCGCGAGTCCGGCGGCGACCGCAGCGCCGTGACCGGCGGCACCAAGGTGCTCTCCGACCAGATCAAAATCCGGATCACCTCCAATCCTGGCGAGACGTTCCTCGATCGCATGATCGCTCTTGTCGAGGGAGCCCAACGCCAGAAGACTCCGAACGAGATCGCACTCAACATCCTGATCGCAGGCTTGACATTGATTTTTCTGCTGGCGGTCGTCACGCTGCAGCCGTATGCCGCATTCAGCGTAATTCAAGCGAAGATGGGCGTTGTTCCGAGCGTGGACGTTCTGGTCTCTTTGCTCGTCTGCTTGATCCCGACGACCATCGGCGGATTGCTGTCCGCGATCGGGATCGCGGGGATGGATCGCGTCATGCAGCACAACGTGCTGGCAATGAGCGGCAAAGCGGTTGAAGCTGCCGGTGACGTGAATTCGTTATTGTTGGACAAGACCGGCACGATCACATTGGGCAATCGGCAGGCTGTTGAATTCCTGACCATCAACGGCGTGACCGAAGGACAGCTGGCCGACGCGGCTCAATTGTCGAGCCTGGCCGACGAGACGCCGGAAGGCCGTTCGATTGTAATCCTTGCCAAGGAGAAATACGGCTTGAGAGGCCGTCACATTCCGGAAGGGGATGCCAAATTTATCCCTTTTTCGGCCTACACGCGGATGAGTGGGGTCGACTTTGAAGGCCGGGAACTTCGAAAGGGCGCCACGGATGCGATATGCAAATTCGTTCTCGAGCGTGGCGGCGAGGTGCCCGGTTATTTCCAGGAGATGAGCGACCGCATTTCACGGAACGGCGGCACACCACTGGCCGTTGCCGACGGGAGCAGGCTGCTGGGCGCTATCCACTTAAAAGACATTGTGAAGGGTGGGATGAAGGAGCGGATCGCTCAACTTCGTCGCATGGGAATCCGAAGCGTCATGATTACGGGCGACAATCCCCTTACGGCGGCCGCAATTGCCGGCGAGGCCGGGGTTGACGATTTCCTCGCCCAGGCTACGCCAAAGGACAAGCTGGAATACATCAAGAAAGAACAGGCCGAAGGACGGCTCGTCGCAATGACCGGTGACGGAACCAACGATGCGCCGGCGCTGGCTCAAGCCGACGTTGGTGTGGCGATGAACAGCGGCACCATGGCTGCAAAAGAAGCAGGCAACATGGTGGACCTGGACAGCAATCCCACCAAGCTCATCGAGGTCGTGGCGATCGGCAAACAGTTGCTGATCACGCGCGGCGCCCTGACCACTTTTTCGATCGCGAATGATGTAGCCAAGTATTTTGCGATCATCCCAGCAATGTTCATGGCAACTTACCCCTCCCTGGGCAAGCTCAATATCATGGGATTGCATACACCTCAAAGCGCCGTGCTCGCGGCTGTAATCTTCAACGCTTTGATCATCATCGCGCTGGTCCCGCTCGCATTGCGCGGCGTGAAATACCGGCCGGTCGGCGCCGCGAGCCTTTTGCGGCGCAATCTGCTGATTTACGGCATCGGCGGGATCGTTGCGCCGTTCCCGGGCATCTGGGCCATCGATCGATTGCTCGCGCTTTTTAATCTCGCGTAGGAGAAACCAAGATGTGGACGCAAATTTGGACCGGGCTTCGAATCAACATTTTTCTGACAATCCTTGCAGGCGTGATATACCCGCTCGCACTGACCGGCATCTGCCAGGTTTTTTTTTCCCGTCAGGCGAACGGAAGTCTTGTGATGCAAGGCGACAAGGTAATCGGCTCGGAACTGATCGGTCAGAATTTCGCTAAGCCGGAATATTTTCATCCCCGCCCTTCGGCGGCAGGCAATGACGGCTATGATGCATCCTCTTCCGGCGGGTCGAATCTGGGCCCGACCAGCGCCAAGCTGATTCTGGGGACGACAAAGGTGGACGACAAGAAAAAAGAAGTGGTCGATTTCGACGGCATCAGTCTGCGAATTGTCCACTACTGCCTGGAGAACGGCATTCCTTACGAATCATCAGTGCCCCTCGACCAGTTCAAGGATTCCAGCGGCAACCTTGATGATGTGAAGCTGATCAAGGCGTTCAATGACGACAAGGCTCCGCTGACTTTCAAATCGAAGGCGCCGATTGCTGCGGATGCTGTGACGGGCTCGGGCTCGGGCCTTGATCCGCACATCAGTCCTGCAAATGCCGCGGCACAAGCCGCCCGGGTTGCCAGATCTCGCGGTATTTCTTTGGACCAGGTAAATCAGTTGATCGCACAGTCTACTGAACCTCCGTCATTGGGAATCCTCGGAGATCCGCGTGTAAACGTTTTGCGGCTGAACCTTGCTCTCGATCAGCATTTCCGGAGTACGTCGGCGGCGGGACTGCGCCGCTGAGCCGGCTTATCCCCCCATCCGGCACTTTGAGCCATCACGAAAACCTTTGCTATCTTAAGGAAATTATGCGAATTCACTTTCCGAAGAACCTCGTTGTGATTTGTCTCTGCCTGGGGTTAGCCTCTATTTGCGCTGCCCAGAATGCTCCCCCGACGCAAACACCGGACCAACAGAATCCGGTTGGCCAAGCCACTCCACCTCCAGCCCCGACCCCGCTTCCCACTCCCTCTATTACTGGACCGCTCAAGGCCGCCCCACCAAACACATTCGATGCCGGACCGTTCGGCAAACTCAACATAAACGGCATCGTCAGCGGCATGGGCCTGTGGCAAGGAAATTACTTTCCCGGAGATGAGCCAACACAGGCGGCTTTGAGTAATGGCCAGATCTTTCTTCAAAAAACTACCGGCTGGTGGCAGTTTTATGTGGAGGCGGGCGCTTACAATATCCCGGCTCTGGGAACGCCATTCCTCTCCACCGAAAAAGCAATGACCGACCTTTACGGTCCCGTCCCGGAGGCTTTCCTGAAGTTGGTGCCTGGGAAAAATACTTCCATTCTAATGGGCGCACTGCCTACGCTGATGGGCGCCGAGTACACGTTCACCTTCGAAAACATGAACATTGAGCGGGGCCTTTTGTGGAACCAGGAAAACGCCATTAATCGCGGAATCCAGGTCAATCAAAGCCTGGGCAAGTTCACAGCCTCTCTGAGTTGGAATGACGGCTTCTATTCCAACCGCTACTCATGGCTGAGCGGTTCCTTAACCTATGCCAACGGTCCGCACAGTTTGGCGTTCGTAGGGATGGGAAACCTGGGACAAACGGCGTTTCAAACTCTGGCCACACCCGTTCAAAACAATAGCAGTATGTATGCCGTGATCTACACGTACACCAAGGGAGCCTGGATCATTCAACCCTACTATCAATACAGTTCTGTCCCCGCCAACGGGAAGATTGGCATCGTGAAAGGAAACACGACCCAAGCCGGTGCAATCCTGGTGAGTTACAGTTTCAAACACGGCTTCTCGCTCCCGGTGCGCTGGGAATACATCGCGAGCACGGGGAGCGCCAACGATCCAGCTGTCGTCAATCTGATGTATGGACCGGGGAGCAAGGGCACGTCAATTACGATGACACCCACCTTTCAGTATGGAGACTTCTTCGTTAGAGGAGACCTTTCCTACACGCATCTAAGCGACATCACGCCGGGCTTGGCTTTTGGTCAAGGGGGAAACCTCAAAAGCCAGTCCCGAGCCGTGGCTGAATTCGGCTTCATTTTCTAAGCTAATGAATCTTCTTACCGCCTTTGGGCTCTTTGCTGTAACGGCAATGCTCGTCTTTTATGCGCTGGAAAAGCGCAGTCCATGGTTTGTGCTCGCCTTTGCTTTTGCCTGTGCGTTGGGCTCGGTTTACGGGTTTCTTCAAGGAGCCTGGCCCTTCGGGCTTATCGAAGCCATTTGGTCACTCGTGGCTGTTCGGCGCTGGTGGCGAACTAAAAAAACCAGACCTTCTGGAAAAAATTGATTCTTGGGTCCATTGTGCTGGGGCGCTATAATTTGGCGCCATGAGCCGCGAAATGCACCGAAAAACGCCCGATGAACTGCTTCGCGACCTGCAGGTCGAGGAAACAAGTTCCAAAGGACGCCTGAAGATTTTTCTCGGGTACGCGTCCGGAGTCGGAAAATCGTTCCGCATGCTCGATGAGGCTCGGCGTCGCCGGGAAAGAGGGCAGGACGTCATCGTTGGCGCAGTTCAACCGAAGGTATCGCCCGAAGTCCAGAAGCTGTTGGACAAACTGGAAGTTGTGCCACTCAGGAAATACGCATCCGGATCGGCAATGAATCTGGAAGCGATCCTCAGGCGCCGCCCTGCTGTTTGTTTGATCGATGGTCTTGCTTTTAACAATCCTCCGGGATTCCGTAATTCGACTCGATGGCAGGATGCCAGAGAGCTGGTGAATGCCGGAATCAAGGTCATTGGATCGATAAACATCCAATATGTCGAAGAGCTGAGAGAACAAGTCGAAGTACTGACCGGGAAACATGTGACCGAAACCGTGCCGACGTCTTTCATAACAAGCGCCGACGAAATCGAGATTGTTGATGCTCCTCCTGAAGAATCGATCGACCGGTCGCCCGAGCAGAAATCTGATGCGGAAGGAAGGCAGGCACCGTACACAGCGCTGCGCGAAATAGCTTTAGTCCTGGCAGCGAATGTCGTCGATCATCAGCTCAACGATTATTTGGAGAAGCATGGAATACAACAGCATTTCGGCACGCAGGAACGTATTCTTGTATGCATAACGCCTCGAGCGAATGCACAGGATATGATCGATACCGCCAAAGCCATCGCGGACAGATTCCATGGCGAGCTGATCGTTGCCTATGTAAGGCAGCCGGAAATTTCGGCGGCAGACAATGCGGCGCTCGAAGAAAAGCTGGACATGGCAAGGTCGGCCGGAGCCCTGATCGAGATATTGGAAGGAGAAGATCCGGTCGATGCAATTGTCGATTTCGCCAGGCTGCGCGGCATCACCCAACTGTTCATCGGGCATACCCAAACCTTGAGAAGATGGCCCTGGGGCGATCCGGTGGGCAAACTGATACGCCGGTCGCGGGGCATGGACGTGCGCATCTTCCCTCAATAACGTACGATGGACATGACGGAAACCGATCGCGGAAAGCTGAAGCTGTACATGGGCTATGCCGCAGGTGTGGGCAAAACTTATCATATGCTCGAAGACGGACAGAATTTGAAATCTCAAGGAGTGGATGTCGTGATCGGCTATTTTGAGTCGCACGGCCGGAAAGACACCATTGCAAAGACGGAAGGACTGGAGATGATGCCGCGGGCGAAGATACTGTATCGCGGCTCGGTTTTCGAGGAAATGGATACCGATGCAATTCTGGCAAGGCATCCTCAGGTATGCCTTGTGGACGAATTTGCCCACACCAATGTTCCAGGCTCCTCCCGCACAAAACGATGGGAGGATATCGAAGCGCTGAGAAATGCCGGGATCGATATTGTGACAACGATGAACGTTCAACACCTGGAGAGCTTGAACGATCAGGTATGGGAGATCGCCGGGATCCGGGTGCGGGAGACAATTCCCGATTGGGTGGTCCAGCAGGCCGATGAGGTCGTCATTGTCGACCTGTCGCCGCGCGCCCTGATCCACAGGCTGGAGCGCGGCGTCATCTATGACCGCGAAAAGGTGGACCGCGCTCTGCAGAATTTCTTCAAAGAATCAACGTTGGTTGCACTGCGTGAATTGGCGCTGCGCGAGACCGCCCACGAACTGGAACATCGGGTCAAAGGAGAGGAGGGGGGAAAGGCGCCCGAACAACCGGATCAACAGCAGACCCGGCAGCACAAAATCCTTCTGCTGGTGACCTCCGACCCGAAGACCGCAATATTGATTCGCCGCGCAAAGCGTGTTAGCGATTTTCTCGGATCTGAGTGCTTTGCCGTCGCCGTACTGCCTTCAGGGAATTTAAGCTCGTTGCCCGAAACGGATCGGGAGGCGATCGAAAAACACCTGAACTTTGCGCGCAACATGCAGATCGAGACCCGGGTTCTCGAGGGAAATGAGGTGGCTCAAACGCTGGTGGAGTTTGCCAGGATGAATCAGATCACCCAGATTTTTCTCACCCGTAGCCGGGACCGATCCTTCCTGCCAGTTTGGTCCGGCGGCCTGCCGCAGAAGATTGTCCGCCTTGCACGGGACATGCAGATCGTCATCGTTTCCGCGCGCGAGCCCATGGAATGAACAATACAATTTATTTTTGATCGCGACGCCGCAATCGCTACCGCTACCGAAAATCGGCCTTACGAGCGATTCATCAACCAAAGACCGCTGGCGATTGCGATCACGATACTGATTCCGATTCCGATTGAGGGCCGGGTCCCATCTCTCGAGACTTCCCGTTTGGCTGTTTGGCGGCGCTGGAGGTTTCTTCCTGTAATTCACCAATGATCTGCTTGGACTCGTCGGATTTCAGAGCCGATTCCAGCCTGCGCAAAGCGATTCGGACTACATCCCGATGATGAAGCATGTGCCCAAGTCCTCTGTCCGACAAATCCAGCCACAGCTTGTGAAGCAGTTCCATATCTTCCGGCCAAAGCCTGGGCGGGTGAGGCCCCAAGTTAAAGAACATCTGTTTCCCAGTGTTCTCATCGAGGATTTCAAGGGACAGCTGCGGCCGGGGCGGGGAGAGTCGTTCCCAGGCGTCGCCAAATGCCTTTGCCTGTTCGGATGGATTCAGTTTCGCGGAGAGTCCCATCACGACGAGATGCGATTTCAGCTGTTGTGCGACCTCAACAACAGCCCGGTTGTATTCTCTTCCAGGCACGACAAGGAGTTCCACGTGCTTGCCTGCCTTCTCCGCGATGGTAACTACCCTTGTAAACAGCTCTGCGATAATGTCGGTGAAGATCTGGTCCGATTGAAGTTCGAACCCACCCGATCCATATCCCGATACTCGCTTCACAGTCAGAACCACGACATCCAGTTTCCGGGTGTCGACCCGTTCCAGCGCTCTTTTCAGATGGCCCAGCTCGTGAGGATTCCGAACCGCGACCAGGACATTGCCCGGACGCACTTTCGTGGAGTCCTGCGAAATTATCTCCTGGGTGTCGAGTCGGAATTTTTCCAGTTCATGGGAATGGCCTGATCTTTTTCGATTGTAGTGCTCTGACAGGGTGAAGATGGTGAAAATACAGAGAGTGAAGGAGAGGCCCCAGATCGTCGCGATTTTTTTTGTGAAGAGGTTGATAATTGCTATCGCAAAGAGCACCACTGTGATCAGCGCCAAGCCCAACGGAATTTCTTTTCCCGCAATGCGGAAATTCAGAGGCACTTTCCATGCGGGCGGCTCCGGCTGCTTATAGCGCAGAACCAGAACCGACAGCCCTTTCATGGCAAAACTCCAGACGATTCCGAAGGCGTAGGCATCGCCCAGCAGCTGAATGTTGCCTCTGGTCAAAACGATCGTCGTGATCTGCAGTGCCACGATCATTGAAATAATTCTCGCCGTAGTTCCAAATTTCTTATGAGGAAGCCGGAACCAGTCCGGGAGGACTCCATCTTCTGCAACTCGATTGAGGACTCCATTCGAGCCGACGATCGCGGTGTTTACAGCTCCGGCTAAAATGACCGTTCCAACGACCACCACAAATGCATGAAACAAAAGCCTCAAAGGGAGCGGCCCGACAACGTTCATGGCCAGTCCGCCGATCAGATTGTCCAGATACACGTGAACACGGTCGTGATCCGGAATGAGCATGACCGCAAAGAAGGAAACCAGGGAGGTGAATACCAGGCTGTAGATAAAGATTATGAATCCGGCGCGCTCCAGATTCTTCAGCTTAGGAGAGGCAATCTCGCGGTTGACCTGGGCCAGACTTTCCTCTCCGCTCATGGCCAGCACCGAATGACCGAGGCCGATCAATATGGCGATGACACTGACTTGAGTCCAGGCAGAGCCCTTGAGCCAGCCCACGGCATCGTCCGTAAAGTGGATGTTCGCCAGCGTGGGAAGGGGGACGGGATGGAAGCCTCGCTGAAGCACGGTCACAATGCACCATACAATCAGAATTACGACCATCACAGTCGTGAGCTGCATGATCCTCAGCGCTTTTTGACTCGATTCCTGGATTCCAATAATGTTCTTGCGCCAGAAGTACAGAGTCACGACAATCGTAAAGAAGGCCGCAAAATACGGAGCGTTGACCTTTGCGCCCGGAGAATGAAGCAGATCGGCGGTCTCATTGATTAACCCGGCGAGATATAGACCCGCGCTGACTCCGCTGATCGGACCCGTCAAAATGTAGTCGAACATCAGGGCGGACACCGAGAACTTCGCCAGCGTGCCGCCCAGAGCCTCGTGGACAACGCGATAGACTCCGCCCCGCACAAACATGCTGCAGCTTTCGATATAGATTGCCCGAACAGCATAGGAAAACAGCATGATTCCCAGAATGAACCAGGGAGCAGATTTCCCGAGATAGCCTTCAGCAATCCCGCCCGCGTAATACGCGGAGGATCCCAAATCGCACAGCACGATGGCTGCCGCTCTCCAGAAGGAAATGAACGACAGCATTACGGTTGTGGCTACAACTACTTTTTTTATAGACTGGTCGCGGACTTGCATTGAATTTCACGGTCCCCGCTAATTTTAGCACCCGGTCTCCATAAAAATCAGGGCCGGGAAATGGGGAAAAAGCATACGGCTTTCAGCGGAGAACAGCAAGGCTTTTCATGAGAGGGGGTGGGCCGGGAGCGCCGGCGTCTCGCCGGCTCTTTCACAGAAGCACATAGAGCAGTGCAGCTTTCGAATCGCTGCAAATTAGCCGGCGAGACGCCGGCGCTCCCGGCGCGGGTCAGCGCTGCTGGACGTCCCGCAGGACCACATTGTTCGCTTTTAACGTTCTCCCCACGGCACGCTCAAAATCGGCAGTAGCCTTGGCAAGATCGGTTTGCGCCCGCAATTCCGAACTCTGCGTCGTCACCAGCGTGGTCTGGCGCTGAAGGACCAAAAACAGCGTGGAGGTGCCGGCATTGAATTTTCGCTGTTCGCTTGCATACTGCTCCTGCGCGGACCGGCGTGCCGTCCGTGCAGCCTCCAGCGCCATTTTATAGGAGGCCAGCGACTGCATCGCGTTGCGCACATCTGCCTGTATCTGTTGTTCCATTTGTTTGCACCGGATATCGGTCCGGTGAACTTCCGCGAGTCCGGCGGCCATGTTCCCTTCCGCAGTCCGGTTGCGGAGAGGGAGCGAAAACTGCAGGCTCACCTGAACGGTTGGGAAACCGAAACCATAGAGATTGGAAAGCGAATGCCCGTATCCGCCGACCAGCGCTTCGGGGACTCCGGAGCCGCCGAGCGCGCCGAGCGCGCTCATATCGACGGGCGGGAGGTTTTGCAGCGCCGCCAGTTGATTAATGCGGTCGATCATCGCGCTGAATCCCGCGGTAAACGGGTTGGGCGCCGATGAGGTGCTGACGACCCCTGCAAGCCCCGAGCTCATATAGCTGCCTACCAGATCGAGCTGCGGTTTCATCTGTTCACGGTAATAGCGGAGGTTCGTCTGATTGACCTCCGATTGAATTTTGAGCTGCGCCAATTCGGGACGGCTTGCGATCGCCTCATTCACGAGATCGTCCAGAAGTTCCTCGGCGGGAGGGGCCTTCGGCTCGGTAATGGGAATCAGTGCGTTGGCCCAGAGCGGGGATGTCCGGTCCGGCAGGATCATTGACTTCAGGGAATTTTCCGCAGCCGTAAGGCTTGCCTGGGCCGCGTACACATTCTGTTCAAATTGCGCCAGCTGTGTCTCTGCCTCCACCAGGTCGATCGGAGCCATCACTCCTTGTTCCATCATGCGCCGATTGCTTTCCACCTGGCGCCTTGCCGTCTCGGCTGCCATCCCCTGCACCTCCTGATTTTGGATCGCATATACCAAGTCCCAATAATTTTTGGCCGCCTGGGTGACGATGTCCGAAACGCTCTGCCGAAACTGCTCGTCGCTGAGGGCAACATTCTTGCGCGCCACTTCAACATACTGCCGGTTGGAATCGAATCGGAAACCGCGCCGTAACGGTTGGGTAACCGCGATCGTGAAGGAGCTGGGGTATTGCGGATTGAGCGTGGCAAAGCTGTTGTTTGTGACCGAACGCTTGGACGAGAAGCCCAAGCTGAACGATGTCCCCGTCCAGGGCACAATGCCATTTAATTGGGGCACGGCGCTAAAATCCTTTTCCAGCAGCTTTCCGTCTGCAGCGCCCGCCAGCACAGAGCCCATGGGCGTAATGCTCCGGATATAAGGAGTCTGTACACTGAACTTGGGATCGAAGGCTCCCTTGGCTGCAGTAAAAGAGAAACGGGCGACTTGAGTGTCAATGAGCGCGCTCTCGATATCCTTATTGTTCGCAAGAGCCATCCCGATCGCATCCGGCAAAGAAAGCGTCTTCTCTCCGTGAATGCCGATGCGCTGCGGCGCCTGCGGCTTATCGGACTGTGCCGCGCCCGCCAGCGCCGTAACCAATGTCAAAAAAACCGAGGTCATAGCCGAAGCAAATGCTGATTTCATATCCAAACCTTTGAGAAAAGGGTGTGGAAAGGCGACGCTTCCCTATTACAGTTTTTGTGCCTGGGAGCGCGGGCGTCTCGCCCGCATCCGGTTTCGCCGACATTTGCGGCCGGGACGGCCGCGCTCCCAGCAAAAGCAAACCCGAATTGCAGCTCCATTTGCCTTTCTCGTAGGGGCGACCGGCCGTCCGCCCCTACATTGTCTGTCACAAGCCCTTAGTTTGGGGCTCACTTAAGTTGCCGACAGGAGCCGGCACAGGCGGGCGTCCCCATTTTTGATGGAGGCGCGCCTCAATCCGGCTCCACAGCCGCATTGAGGCCGCATCGTCGAATATTGAATAAAAGACCGGAACCGCCAGCAGCGTCAGGAGCAGGCAGAGGCTTTGCCCCCCGATCACAAGAAGTCCGATCGAACGGTTGGAGGACGCCCCCGTTCCTCCTGCGGCGACAAGCGGCAACATGCCTGCCACCAGCGCAATCGTGGTCATGAGAATCGGGCGAAGCCGGTCCCGGTTGGCCTGAATAATAGCCTGCGTGCGCTCCATCCCTTCCGCGCGCAACCCGATGGTGTGGTCGATCTGCAGAATCGCATTCTTTTTCACAATTCCGAACAGCAGGAGCAGGCCGAGCCCAGTTATGATGCTGATCGACTGGCCGAAAATCAGCAGCGAGAAGAGGCCGAACGGCACAGCCAAAGGCAGGCTTATCATGATGGTGACCGGATGGATGAACGACTCAAACTGCGAGGCCAGCACCATATACATGAAGATGAATGACAAAGAGATGGCGAGCACAAAATAGTATGCGGTGCGCCCAAGTTCCTTGGTCATCCCGGCAGGAACAACGGAATATCCCGGGGCGAGATTCATTTTGCTCGTTTCCTGGTTGACCAGATCAATGACGGCGGCCTGGGACCCGCCCGGCAGGACGTTTGCCGTGATTGTAACCTGGCGTTTGCGATTCAGCCTGTCTATGGATGAAGGGGCCTTCTGTTCTGCAATATCCACCACGTCACTGAGACTGACCCATCCTCCTCTGACTTTGTACGAAGGAATGGTCAATCGCTTTAATGCCTGAGGGCTCGCCCGGTATTCGCTGTTGGCGCGGAGCCGGACATCATATTGGTCGGAGCCGGCGTTAAAGGTCGTGACGACCTGGCCGGCTATCAGCGTGTTGAGCGCGGTCGCGATATCGCTTGCCCGCACGCCCAGATCCGCGGCGAGCTGGCGGTTGATAAGAATGCGAAGTTCCGGTTTCCCCACGATGAGCGAAGTGTCCAGGTCCGCAAGTTTGGGCATAGTCTTCATCTTGGCCAAAAGACCTTCCGAGTACTTCTGGAGCAATCCAAGATCCGGACCGTTGATGACGAATTGAATGTCGGCCTGGGCAAAGTTGCCGCTCCCTGCAATCATGGGCGACGTGACGCTCTTTCGCAGATCGGGATACCGGTCGAGAATGGATCGAGTGCGAAGCATGATCTGTGTTTGGGAAACCGAACGTTCTTCCAGCGGTTTCAGCTTGACATACATGGAAGCGGTATTGACCTCTTCGCGCTGGCCTCCACCTACGGTGGTCAGCGTATCCACCACTCCGGGGAGTTCGCGGATTTCGCGGTCGATCCGGTCCGAAATCGTTTGCGTGGCGGCAAGGGACGTGCCCTCGGGCGCCCGGAAGTTTACCTGGAATTCCGAACGGTCATCCTGAGGCATGAAATTTTTCGGAACTGCCATGAACAGCGGCACGATGCTGACTACGACTGCCACACACATCAGCACCACCGCCCGACGATGTCCCAGGGCCCAGACGAGGGCACGAGTGTAGAATCTGTCGATCGGCCGGAAAAATCGTGAATCCTTTGATGAATGCGCTTCGGGCCGTTTCTTGACGAAGCGGGAGCACAGCATTGGCGTCAGGGTAAAGGAAACCAGCAGCGATACTGCGATGGCAAAGGCGGCCGTGAAGCCGAAAGAGGACATAAAGCGTCCGACCATCCCGCCCATAAATCCGACCGGAACGAAGACAGCCAGCAGCGACAGCGTCGTCGCCATCACGGCCAAACCGATTTCTTTGGTGCCCGCCCTGGCCGCTTCCATTGGCGGCATGCCTCTTTCTTCTATAAAGCGGTAAATATTTTCGAGAACGATAATCGCGTCATCAATGACAATTCCAACCATCAATGTGAGAGCCAGCATCGTAATCTGGTTCAGCGTGAAGCCAATTGCCCCCATGAGCCCGAAAGTGGAAACGATGGAAGTTGGAATCGCGATCGCCGCGATCAGGGTTGTTCGGATATGCGCCAAAAAGAAAAAGATCACGATCGAGGCAAGAATGCTCCCTTCGATCAGGTGCGATTCAAGTGCGGAAACGGCCTTCCTAATAAAGACCGACTGGTCGGACATTATCTGCGTGTGCACATCTTTTGGAAGGGTTTCCGAAATTTGGGCAAGCTTTTCTTTGACCGCATCCGCTACCGCAACAGTATTCTGCCCGGACTGTTTAGAGACCACCAGCGCCACGGCGGATGTGCCGCTCAGGCGCGAGACGCTGCGAAGTTCTACCTCCGCGTCGGTAGCCTTGCCCAGGTCTCGGATTCGGACTACGTAAGGGCCTCGGGTGGCGACTGCGAGATCGTTGAACTGTTCCGGTTCGGTCAGCCTGCCCAGGGTCCGCACTGTCAGTTCGCGCATCCCTTCATCCACGCGACCGCCCGGCAGTTCAAAATTCTGGGCCTTCAGTGCAAGGGCGACGTCGCTGATGGTCAGGTTGTAGGCGCGCAGCCTGTCGGGATCGACGGTGACATGAATCTCCCGCTCCGCGCCGCCATTCATCTGTACTTGTCCGACTCCGCTGATGTTTTCGATCTGTTCTTTGATTTTTTTCTTGGCGATCTGGGTGACTTCGCGCAAAGGACGCGGCGCAGAGACGACGATCTGAAAAACCGGCTCCGCATCGGGATCCATCTTCTGGATCACGGGCATCTTTGCCGTTTCGGGCAGATCGCCGACAATCATGCTAACGTGGTCCCGAATCTCCTGGGCGCCCACATCTCCATTTTTATCCAGTGAAAACTGGACCACGACCTGTGACAAGCCTTCGATGGAGGTGGATCGCAAATCATCAATGCCGCTGATTGTGTTTACGGCATCCTCGATCTTCTTGGTGATTTCCGTTTCGATCTGCTCCGCGGCCGCACCTGGATTGCTGACCGTGATCATCACCGTAGGCATGTCAATCTTGGGAAGGAGATCGACTCCCAATCCGAAGAAACAAAAAATACCAATAACCACCAAGGACAGGACCAGCATGGTGGCGAACACCGGCCGGCGAATACAAATCTCGGCAAGCTTATGCATGTTACCCTTCTAACACACGTTTACGCGTTGACGCGTTAACGTGTAAACCTGGACCCTACTTTGATTTCTCCATCGGTTTTACGGTTGCGCCGTCGTATAGCTGCTGCAGCCTGCTGGTGGCAACCACCTCGGAATCCGAAACGCCGGAGAGAATGCGAACCAGCCCGTTTCCCGCGTCTCCAATCTGAACTATCCGGACATGCGCCTTCCCGCCCTGAAGGACGAACACTTCGGACGAATCGATCGTGGGATCGACGAGCACGGCTTCGCGGGGCGCCATAATGGCCTTTTCCGTACCGGGAAGAATCACGCGAGCGGTCGCAAACATCCCCGGCCGCAATTCCAATTTCGGATTGTCGAATCTGGCTTCCGCCATCAGCGAACGTGAGTTCGGATCCAGCGCGGGATTCAATGCGGTGATTTTGCCTTCGAACTCGCGGTCCGCATAGTTTTCAGTTTTTGCGACGACCCGCATCCCGACGCCTATCCGGCTTGCGTCGGCTCCGGGAATCTGCAATTGCAGCTTGATCGGATTCGCCCGCACAATTGTGACGATTCTGGACGATGGCGAAACATATTCACCAACCCCAATCTGGCGCTCCGTCACATATCCCGAGATGGGGGCGCGAATAATCGTGTCGTCCAGAGCCTTTTGCGCCTGGGCCAACTGAGCGCGCGCGGAAGCCAGCAATGCCCGCGCAGAGGCCATGGAATGGTAGTTCTGGCGCGCATTGTTGAGGGCGGCTTCATATTGTTTCACGGAAGTGTCCGCCTTTGCCTTTGCAGTTTCAGCCTGCGTCATCTGCTTTTCGTAACTGCTTCTGGAAATATCTCCCGTTTTCAGGAGGTTTTCATAGCGCTGCGCATCGGCGCTGGCCATCCGGCTGTCTGCCAGGGCCGATTCGTAGGACGCACGCGCAGACAGGACTTCAGGGACCTCTTCCGCTTTGAACTGGCTGCCGTCAAATCCAATTCTGGCCTCCGCCTGCCGGAGTGCGGCCTCCGCCTGCTCTGCAGACGCTTTCGCCTGTTGCAGCCGGAGTAGAGCGTCGCTGTCATCCAGGCGGGCAATGACCTGCCCTTTTTCCACTCGCGCCCCCACGTCAACCGGAGTCTCGGTGACGCGGCCGGATGTCAGGGGAGCAACGTTGGAGGATTCTTCGGCGACGAAGCTGCCGGTTGCCTCGGTGTACAAAGGCACCTGGCGCGTTTCTGCAGCGGCCGTTAAAACGGAGATCGGATTGACATCCGTGCCCGGACCCGATGCCTTCTTGTCCGCAGACTCCATGCGATTGAACGCGCAGGCGCCCAGCATCAGGGCAGAAATTCCCAGGAACGCTGCCAGTGAGATCTTGAGAAGGTTTTGCTCATTTCGCATTTTTTCTTCCCTTCTTACGCGAAACATTGCGAGGAGCCCGCAAACCGTCCAGGATGATCCTGGCAAAACTCAGTGCCATCTGATCCTCCGGCAGCTTGAGTTCATCGACGCCAAACAGCGTTTTGGCGAGCCCGTAGTAGCTGGGCATGCTGACAATTGCATGCACCGCCAGGCCCGGATCGCACTTTTGAAAGGCGCCTTGCTTTTGCCGCCTGGCAATGTATTTGCACAAAAAGCGGTGGAGGGGGAGGATGCGCCGCGCCATCATTTTTGGCAGATGGTGGCCGTTCAGAGCCGCCTGAAACATCAACCGCTGAAACTGCGGATCGCGCCGGTTGGCCTCCAGAATCTGTTTCATCAGAGAAAGGACCAGGCCTTCGTCATCTTCGCGCTCGACGCATTTCCGCAATTGATCATTCCACTCGTCGATTCCCGCTTCCTTGGCTTTGTAATCCAGAATGCCGGAATAGAGTTCTTCTTTGGTCGCAAAATGCTGAAAGATGATCCCTTCGCTGACTCCAGCCGCCGCCGCTATGGATTTCGTCGTTGTGCTTTCAAAGCCGTGATCGGCGAAAAGTCCCGTCGAGATCCGAAGCAGCTGATTGCGGCGTTCTTCAGCCGAGAACCGTTTTCTTGCGGGATGATGCTCCTGCGAACGAACTGGTTTGGCTCTCACATGGTCTCCTCGTATTAAACAAGTAAGTGCTCACTTATTTTGTTTTTTGAGGAGATCAATTGTCAAGCCTATTTCTTCAGATGGGTCGCGGTAGGGACGGCGATTACTCGCCGCCCCCCGCACAGACCCGTGCTCGCGGCACTACCGCACACGGTTCCCACCTTGGATTCATGGCGGCAGGAGAACCCATATGGTTCTCTACC
>Ga0187861_10001059_pt1 | contig 29787 bp, 19 predicted proteins | sample June2016WEW_10_1_3_FD_132986 | JGI IMG/M metagenome (GOLD analysis project Ga0187861, IMG submission 132986) | Peatland microbial communities from SPRUCE experiment site at the Marcell Experimental Forest, Minnesota, USA - June2016WEW_10_100 | ecosystem: Environmental > Terrestrial > Soil >...
AGGCTGGCAGAATCCGAGGGCAAAGGCGGGCGGGACGCCCGCGGTACGCTCTGCCTCGTGCATTTACTGACATGCACCCCCGTGTCTCTTAATCTCCGCTATGCGCCTTGCGCACGCCCCCGGTGCGCGGTATGTCCTATAGACAAGGGAAAGCCGCATGGAAACAAAACTGTCCCTCAAGGGCACGCGCATCATGAAGCCGCTGCCGGAGTGCGATGAGGCGCCGCCGGAAACGGAGCCTTTGCGCGTGCTGCTGATCTCCGCGGTGGGGGAACTCGGCGGCGCGGAACGGTCGCTGTGCGAGTTGCTCAAGGCCTTGCCGCGCCGGAGAATCGAGCCCCATGTGTGTGCGCCCCCGGACAGTACCCTGGCCCGCCTGTTGGAGGCGGCGCGGGTCCCGGTCCACGAGGTCCCGCTGCGCAGTTTCCGGCGTTCCGCACACCCGCGCGTCCTGTACGGCCAGGTGCGCGCGCTCTGGCGCGGCGCCGGCCAGATCGCTGAAATCTGCCGTGCGCAGGGAATTCAGCTTCTGCACGCCAACACCAACTCGGCCGCGTTCGTCGCCTGGGAGGCGGCGCGCAGCACCGGGCTGCCTTTCATCTGGCACTGCCGCGACCTGACCAGGCTGTATGTCATCGCGCGCATCCTGAGCGCCGGGGCGGCTGCCGTCGTGGCCATCTCAGGCGCGGTCGAACAACAGTTGCTGCAGGAAGGCGTCAATCCGGAGAAGATCAGGCGCATAGACAACGGCATTGATCTGGAGCCTTTTTTGCCGTCCGCGCTTCACGCCGCCGTGCGCGCCCGCGTGCGCGCCAATCTGGGCATCGAGGTCCGCCGGCCCGTGCTGCTCAGCGCCGGCGCCTACGTGCCGTGGAAGAGGCATGAGCTTTTTCTGGAAACGCTTGTCAGCGTGCGGCGGCGCCTGCCGTCCGCGGTGGGGCTGTTGGCCGGCAGCGACAAGTTTGGCGAGAACGACGCTTACGTGTCCTCGTTGCGGGCTCGGGCGCGGCAGCTCTCCCTGGGCGAAGACGCCCTCAAGGTCTTGAGCGAGCGGGAAGACATTCCCGAGTTGATGGCCGCCGCGGATGTCTTCGTCTCATGCAGCGAGCATGAGCCTTTCGGGCGGGTCCTGGCCGAGGCCGGCGCCGCGGGCCTGCCGGTCGTCTCCACGCGCTCAGGGGGGAAGGCGGAGATTATCGAGGACAACGTCACCGGAATCCTCGCCGGCCAAGGCGATGTTGAAGCGCTGGCCGCGGCTTGCACGCGGCTCCTGGCCGACCCGGGGCTGTGCCGGCAGATGGGCGGCGCGGCGCGGGAGCGCGTCAAGGCCCTTTTCGATGTCAAGCGCACGGCCGGCCAACTGGCCGCGCTCTACGAAAGCCTCCTCAAGCCGCAGGCAGCGGCGCGGGTGTAACGCAGGCGTCCCGCCTGCACGGGCGGGCGGGACGCCCGCGGTACGTAGCGCGGACGTGAGTGAGTGGGACATGAATACCGAGAAGAAGCTCGACATCGTCAAGTTCCTCCAGGCCGCCTTGGACCGCGGCGCAAGCGACATCATTTTCACTGCCGGGATGGCGCCCAGCGTGCGGCTCAACGGCGCCATTGTGCAGTTCGACTATCCGCCGCTTAAGCCCGAGCAAACGGCCAATCTGGTCTACAGCGTCCTCAACCAGGACCAGATTGCGCGCTTCGAGCGCGAATGGGAATTGGACTTCTCCGTGCAGTACAGGGACGAAGCGCGCTTTCGCGGCAACGCTTACCGGCAGAAGGGCGCGGTGGCCGCGGTTTTCCGTGTTATTCCCCGCACCATCCCGACCATCGAGCAACTGGGCCTGCCGGCGGTCCTGGGCGAACTGTGCCTGCAGGCCCAGGGCCTGCTGCTCTTCACCGGTCCCACGGGCCACGGCAAATCCACCACGCAGGCCGCACTGATCCAGCTCATCAACAAAACGCGCGCCTGCCACATCGTCACGATCGAGGATCCGGTGGAGTTCCTCCATACGTCCGACAAATCCATCATTGACCAGCGCGACGTGGGGGAGGATACGCTCTCTTTCGCCGCGGGGCTCAAGCACGTGCTCCGCCAGGCGCCCGATGTGATCCAGATAGGCGAACTGCGCGATCTGGAGAGCATGGCCGTGGCGCTCACCGCCGCGGAGACGGGCCACCTGGTCATGGGCACGCTGCACACCAACTCCGCCACCCAGGCCCTGGACCGCATCATTGACGTCTTCCCCGGACATCAGCAGAACCAGGTGCGGACGCAACTGAGCTTCTGCCTGCTCGCGGTCATCTCCCAGCGCCTGGTGCAGCGCGCGAACGGCCCGGGGCTGGTTCCGGCCGTCGAGGTGCTGCGCAATCTGCCCAGCGTGTCCAACTTGATCCGCCAGGGCAAGACCGAGCAACTCGCAAGCATCATCGAAACACAGGGCCGCGCCGGCATGCAGAGCATGGACGCGGCACTGAAGGACCTGCTTACCCGCGGCCTGATCTCCAGGGAAGACGCTCTGCGCTTCGCTGCCCATCCGCAAACGTTCGGGTAGAGCGGGGTTCGTGGAGCGGGGTTCGTGGTGAGACATGCGGGCTAACGAAGACTCAGCGGCGGGGCCGCCCATGCCGTGGTTCGTGCGCGGCGATATTGACGGCTTTTTCGGGCTGGCGTTGGACAACTTCGTCCAGTTGCTGCTAATCGCCAGCCTGTGCAGCGTCGTACTTGGCTTTCCTCACGAATTGCTCTACGGGCGCGTGCTGCCAGGGGCCGCCGTTTCAATCCTGGTGGGCAATCTTTTCTATGCCTGGCAGGCGCGGCGATTGTCGCGCGCCACGGGACGGCGGGACATCTGCGCGCTGCCTTATGGGATCAACACCCCCGTGCTGATCGCCTACGTTTTCCTGGTGATGTTGCCCGCCAAACTGGCGGCCCTCAATGCGGGCAGTTCCCCGGAGGAAGCGGCCCGGATCGCCTGGCAGGCGGGGCTGGTTGCCTGCGTCGGTTCCGGGCTGATCGAGAGCGCCGGCGCATTCGTGGCCGAGCGCATCCGGAGGTCCAGTCCGCGGGCCGCGCTCCTTTCGACGCTCGCCGGCATAGCTCTGGGCTTCATCTCGCTCGGGTTTCTTTTTCGCACGTTTGCGCATCCGGTGGTGGGCTTGACGACTTTGGGCGTCGTCATGCTGGTCTATTTTGGCCGCGTGCGCTTCAAGGGCGGCCTGCCTGGGGGCCTGGTGGCGGTGGCAGTGGGGACCGCCTTGGCGTGGGCCACGGGGCTCGCGCCGGTTGGTGACGGCCAGCAGTTGCACGGCGCGCATTTCTATCCTCCCGTGCCAGTCGTCGGGGACCTGCTGGAAGCGTTGCGCGGCAAGTACATGCTCCAGTATCTCTCCGTCATCGTGCCGATGGGGCTCTTCAACGTCGTCGGCTCTTTGCAGAACATCGAGTCGGCTGAGGCGGCCGGGGATCTGTATCCGACGCGCCCCTCTTTGCTCGCCAACGGCATCGGCACCTTGTGCGCCGCGCTTTTCGGCTCCTGCTTCCCGACCACGCTCTACATCGGCCACCCCGGCTGGAAGGCGCTGGGGGCGCGCGCCGGCTACTCCGTTCTGAACGGCGCTGCGATGACGATTCTGTGCCTTTCGGGGGCCTTGGCGTACGCGGCTTGGGCCGTGCCGATTGACGCCGGCATGGCCATTGTGCTTTGGATCGGCATTGTCATTGCCGCCCAGGCCTTCCAAGCCGTGCCGCGCGCACACGCCCCGGCCGTGGTGCTGGGCATCCTGCCCGGCGTGGCCGCCTGGGGCGCCTTGATGCTCAAGGAAGGCCTGCGCGCCGGCGGCTACGGCAGCCCCGGCAAGGAGTTCTCCCCGGCGCTGCTGGCCATCTTTGAGCAGAAGGACCTGTGGGCGCACGGCGCCTTCGCGCTGGAACAAGGCTTCATCTTCACCGCTATGGTGCTCGCGGCGGCTGCCGTCTACGTCATCGAACGGAGATTCCACATCGCGGCGTTGTGGTGCGCCATCGGCGCGCTGCTGTCCGTCTGCGGACTGATGCACTCCTACCGCTGGACCCAGGCGGACACCGTGGTCTCGCTCGTGCCCGCGTGGCCCTGGGCCATCGGCTATGCCGTTATGGCCGTGGTCTTCGTGCTGGCCCGCTGGGCCACGGAAGAAGGCGAAGGCCACTGACGATTGTGGACTTCGGATTTTCGGTATAGCACAGGCGCAATCCAGAGGATTGCGCCACAGTCACGCTTTTGTGGCCTGCACCACGGAATTCATGCCGGGATCAGCGTGCCACAGTTTCGCCGGGCCGAAGCCGGCCTGGCGCAGGTCTTCATCCAGTTCCGCCAGCGTAAAGGTTCCGCCGCCGGGCGTGTGGACCAGCATGTTGATGGCAAACAGTGCTCCGGCGCGCGGCGCGGTTCTGGAGGGCTCCATCACCATATCCCGGATCACGATCCGCCCGCCGGCCACAAGCGCGGCTTGGACCTTGGCAAACAAGGCACGGTTCTGTGCGCGCGAGTTCTGATGAGCGATCGCGCTGACCCAGGCGAAGTCCGCGCCCGCCGGCAGCGGGTCGGCGTAGAAGTCGCCGGCAACCAGTGTCACGCGGCCGCTGCAGCCCGCCTGCGCCATGCGCCTGGCCGCGTGGGGAATCGCATCCGGCAGGTCGAACAAGGTTGCGCGCGCGCCGGGCACAGCACGCAGGAACGCCAGCGTCCAGGTCCCCGAAGCGCCGCCCACGTCCAGCAGATGTGCGAACTGCAAGGGCTGAAGCCGCGCCACCAGCTCCGGCGCGACTGGCGCGGAGACGTTGTCCATGGCCTGGATGAACGCCGCCCGGTCCGCTGCGGCTCCCTGGATGCTTGGCCGCCGTTCGGCCGGCCGGCCCTGCTGCACTATCTGCGCCAGTTCGGACCAGCCGCGCAGACAGTTCATCTGGTGCCTCAACATGGGCACAAAACTTTGCGGTGAAGACTCCGTGAGAACGGGAGCAAGTTCCTGCGGCAGGCGGTAGCCACCGCTTTCCTTGGAAAGCAATTCGAGCGCTGCCAGCGCGTCGAGCAACGCCGCAGTGCCGCGCGCGTCGGTGTGCAGCCTCCGCGCCAGTTCCGGCGCCGCCAGCGCTTCCTGCCCTAAAACGCCGAAGACGTCCAACTCGACGGCCGCTCCCAGCACGCAAGCGGGCTGGTAGGCGGTCATCAGAGCCATGACCTGCTCAATTCTATCGCGAAGGCTTTTCGTGGGCATGATCAGGGGGGCCTTTGGAGTGTGGCCCCGATGCATCGGGGCCGCTTTTGGACTGCGGAGGCTTTTCGTGGGCATGATCAGGACGCCGGAGTGGAGTTGGCCACGGCGCAGTACCGGCTTGAATCGCGCGCGACTGCCTGTGGCTGTTCGCGCAAGGACGACAGGATGGCAGCAGCCTGCTCGCGCACGTGCTCCTTGGGACTTTGCAGGGCTTCCGATAAGAAGTGAATGGCGGGTGCGCCCATTTCCTTTAGAGCCAAGGCGGCGCAGTCACGCGTGCAGCCTTCCTCCTCGCCCAGCAGTTCGATCAAAATCGGCGCGGCCTCAGCCCCGTAAGTGGCGAGTCTCCGTGCGGCAAATACGCGCACCCCCTCGCGGCGGTCATTAAACGCGCTCAGGTGCAGAAGAATGCCGCTATTCAAGCCCATGTCCTCTTGTCACAGACAATCCCCGGGTCACTGCACGTTGTGAGGTAGCAATTGGCGTTCCTAATCGCCGGCAAGTGTGAAGCTATTGGGGACCTAACGAGGTTGTCCATAGGTATATTGACAGAACATTTCCTCTGGTGCAGCGAAAGACGACTCCGCCGACGGGATTGTCTGTAGCGAATTAGGGTGTTGATTAGTATACAATATGCACCATTGGTTTTATATCGCGATGCAGAATGTGACAGCATGTAAATAGTAACCAAGACATGTTGCGCGTGATTGTAATCCAGACATTAGACTTGGAGTGGCGTACGGTGATCGCCAAAAGCCCCAAGCCTCAAAGCCTCAAGCCTAATGCGTGAGCTTGCCTTTCCCTGTGATTTCGAGCACTTCAACGCTAAGGAAATGTGTGGGGCTCTGAGCACTGCCAATGCCGAGAGCGGCTTCGCGGCTTAACTTCCAAGGCCCGGCTTTGCCCTGCCAGACTTCCTTGAAGTCAGTCTTGTAATCAAGAACCTGCTCTTCGTCCAGGAAGGCCCGGAGGCAGTCGTTGCGGACCTGGACGGTGCACGAGTGCTTTTCGCCAAGCTTGGGCCAGCTAAGGCCCCGCTTGACTGTCGTATCGTTCTTGTCGTAGACCTGGCCGCCGACAGACTCGATGCCGCACACGGTGCCGCCGCTGCCACCCATCACCCAGGCGAAAGAGCGGCCGGCTTTGGACAGGATCAGCACAATCTCATCTTCACCGGCGAAGCGGCTGAAGGTCATGCGCACGTCATACTCTTCAGGCGGCTGATAAGGCAGTTCGAGCCGCGCATTTTTATGCTTGTCGGAGAACAGTTTGCCGGCTTGCAGCCTCCAGTTGCCCGCAATGGCATCCCGTGCGGGATTCGCATAAGGCAAGACGTTGACCGCCTTGGCCCACGAGGCCTCCGTCGGCGCATCCAGCTTGGCAGCCGAAGCAGCCGGCTTGGGCGCCGAGGCATCCGGCTTGGCCGCCGGCGCAGCCGCGGCATTTGCGGCCTGGTCCGGTTTGGTGACGGCCACTTTGTCGAACATAGAAGTATTCAGAACCCCCGTGTAGTACGAAGTCACCGCCAAGCCGATGTATGCGGTCTGCGACATCAGAAATGTTGCCGTTCCGATCGGCCGCCACGTGGCGCCATCCCCGGAAATCAACCCGGTAAACGTGTTCCCGGATCTGACCAGACGCACCCAGGAGGGCGCCGTCCCGGGCAAACTGGAGGATTTGCTGACGCCGCCGCTGCTGGCGCGTTCCTGAAAAAGCACGCCCTTGCCCGAGGACACAGCCACGGTCAAGTGTTTGGAGTCCGGCGTCAGCGTCTCACGGATCATGACCCCCGCTCTAGCCGACAGATGTGTAGCTTCGACCCCGGCAACTTGGGCCGTGATTTCACCGTCTCCCTCCAAAGGCTGATACACGTACAGGAACGAATCTGCGTTGCCACCGATGTCAGCGCCGGCGGCTTTTACCGTGATGATTCCGGCCCTCTCTGTGAAGCTGCCCTTGGCGGTGGCTTTTCCTATGTCCAGGCTCTTCCAGGCCTCTTTGACGGCCTGTGGGGCCTCGGCTTCGGTCTTAGCCTGGGGTTTCGGTTCAGGTGTGGTTTCGGTGCGAGGTTGCGGGTTCATCTCGGCCTCGATGGCGGCGAGGCGCTCATCCAGCAGGGCGCTCTTGTCCGCCAGCGTCTTTGTGCCCTTGAACCCGGTTTTGAAGGCCAGATATGCGGGTTGGGCTGCTTCATACTTCTTCTTGGCGAACAAGCCCTCGGCATCCTCCCAGGCTTTGGCAGCGAGCGCCTCCTTGGCGTCCAAGTCGAGCGCGCCTTGCAGCGCCTCGGCCTTGTCCGCCGCTGTTTTGGCGATGGGCTCGTATTTGAAGCGTGCAGCCGCCGTGTATTCCTTCAAGGCCGCTTGGCGGTCGCCGGCTGTCTCCAGGCCGGCGGCGTGTTGCAGCAACGCATTCCCGTCGGCAGTAGCTTTGGCCCGCAAGTCCGCGATTGCGGTTTGGATATGCTCTTTGCCCGCGCCGTGCTGGGATTGCGGGGGGAAGGAATCGAGCAGCGCCAGGGCTGCGTGGTATTCCCCTTTGGCGGCTTGGTCCTTGGATTTTGTGAGCGCGTCGCTGATGGCTTTCGCCTCCGCGGCTTCGAACTTGCCATCCAAGGCCAGAAGTTTGGTCCCCGCCTCGGCTCCTTGGCGCCGCCCGGTGCCGGCTCTCTTGACATCTGTCCAGGCCTGGTACTGCGCCTCCAGATCGTCGGGCCGTGCCTTCTCGACGTTCAGGGCTGCGGCCACCAGTTCATCCAGTTGCTGCCGGACCGGATCGGTGGGGCTATTTTCCGGCTGAGCCCCCGTCTTGCCCGGTTGGGCCACAGCCTTTGGAGTGGCCGCGTCCGGACCGCGGACGGGGTTGTCATTCTTGGTCAAAAAGAAAAGGACCAGGATGACACAGAGCACCGCCCCACCGATGGCGGCTCCCACGGGAACAGGCGTTCCGGAACCCACCCGCTTGCCCCGCCGGCCCAACGGACGGCGCTTGGGCGCGGTCCTGCCTTTGGCGGCGGCGTGGTGAGCCTGGGCCGCGTCGTCATCTTCAGGCTCGGCCTCGCCGGCGGCAGGAGACTTCTGTTCGTCAATGAGGGTTTGAAAATCCTCGGCCAAAGCCGCGGCGCTTTCGCATCTATCCTGCGGTTTCTTTGCCAGGAGCTGCAGCAGGAGCGCGCAGAACTCTTCCGGCAAAGCGGGATTCAGCTTCTTCGGGTCCGGCGGCTTGGCCTGCACGTGCTGCGTCATGATCTCCACGGCGCTTGCGCCCGTGAAGGGCGGCTGGCCGGTGGCCAGGTGGAACAGCGTCGCGCCCAGCGCATACAGATCGCAGGCCGGCGTGAGCTCCCGGACTCCGCGCGCTTGCTCCGGCGAGGTATACAAGGGCGTGCCAATGGCGATGCCTGCTTGCGTCAAGGAAGCGTCTTCGTGCACCAGGCGCGCCAGTCCCAGGTCCATGACCTTGACCAGCAGCCCTTCGCCGGCTGGCAACAGCATCAGGTTTTCGGGCTTGATGTCGCGGTGCAGCAAGCTCTTGCGGTGTGCGTGGGCGAGTGCCAGGGCCGTCTGCCGGCCTATCTCCAGCACATCCATCAGCGGCAGCGGCCCCGACCGCTCCAGGCGCTGGCGCGCGGTCTCGCCCTCCAGGAGCTCCATTGCGAAGTAGTGCAGGCCTTGCGTTTCACCCACAGCGATGGCGCGCACTATGTTGGGATGGTTCAACGCCGCGGCGGCCTTGGCCTCACGCCTGAAGCGTTCAATGAACACGGGGTCCTTGGCCACCTTGGGTGAAAGCACTTTGACGGCCACAAGCCGGTTCAAAGACTTCTGCGTGGCCTTGAAAACGGTGCCCATGCCGCCTTCGCCGACACGTTCCAGCAGCGTGAAATCGCCGATTTCCTTGTTCAGTACTTGGGGAGGCGCCGTTCTGCTCGACTCCCCGCTCGGCCCGTTTGCCATAGTCCCTCCTCGGACTTTGGAGTGCGGCGCCTTGGCGCCGCTTCTTTCATACCACTGGACTGGCCTGCTTTCAAGCCAAGTAGGACAACCTTTCCAGGCTGTCCGGACAGGCTGGAAAGCCTGTCCTGCCATCCGGGGCTCCGTTCAATCCAAAATCCAAAATCCAAAATCCAAAATCGTTAGGGCTTGACCGGCAACAGCCCTGACGTTACAACGATTGAGAGTAACGAACCATGCACAAAATAATCAAAAGCCCAACTGGAGCCGGACTGCTATGTTGCGGATGACGGGGAGCAGCGTTCAATCTCCATTCCTGGGAGCGCCGGCGTCCCGCCGGCCGAGATGCTCCGCGGCCTGGCTTGCCGTGGCTTGGCTGCTGCATTTCTGGGCCGGCGCTCAACTCCGCGCCGGCGAAGCGGCTTTGCAGACTGAGCTGAAGGTACTCGGCCCGGCCGTATCCATCTCTGCCCCGCTGGGGTTGCGTTATCGTCCCGGCATGGCCTTTCCCTTGCAAGTGCGCGTCCACAATCCTGGGCCGGCCTTCCGCGGCGAGCTGTTCCTCACGGAAGGCAGAAACGGCCCGCGTTACGGCTTCTCCGGCGGGCTGGACTTCCCGGCCCACACCGCCCGCGTCTTCACCCTGCCTGTCCGCGCCCCCACCGTGGCTGCGAATCTGGAACTGGTGCTCAGAGAGTTGAGCGCCGCCGGAGCTGAGCAGCAGGGACAGCCCGGCCTGCGGCCCGCCCAGGCCGGGAGCGTTGGACCGCTGCGTTTCCAGGCTTCCTTGGCGCGCGTGCTGAAACCCCTTCCTCCGGACGCGCGCATCATCGTGAGCTGCGGCGCCCGCACGCCGCTGTCCTTCGGCCCCCAGGAGGAAGTGGCGGAGTTCAGCGCCCGCGAACTCCCTGACGAAGAGTGGTGGTACGAGAATGTGGACTTGGTTGTCTTGGGCGACGGCTCGTTCAAGGACGCCCCGCCGGCCGCCCAACTGGCGCTGCGCTTGTGGCTCCTCGGCGGGGGCAGGCTGTTCATTGCTTCCCAGGAAGCCTTGTCCGCGGCCATCGGCGCGCAGCTCCTGCCTTTGGACGCCCAGGCCGCCGCCGGAGTCATTGGCGCCGACCTGGGTTGGTGGGAGGAACACGCCGGCCTGAAGCCCGATGGCATTCTCGCGCAGAAAAATAACCGGCCCGTTTACATTGCCTTGCCCCTCGGCTTCGGCGAGACCGCGCTGCTCTTCCCGGCCACCAGCGCCGAGGACGCCAGGGAATACGGCGCCGCGGTAGCCAACCACCCGCTGCTGCAACGGGCGCGCGACAGGTTCCCCGATGTGCGCGTGCAGCCGGACCGCTTCACGGCTTTCGCGCCGGGGACGGCCAGCCCCGCGCTGCGCAGCGCCGCCGCGCTTTGGATTCTCCTTGGCGCGGTGGCCTTCTGCCTGGGCCTGGCACTGGCTTACAGCAGCCGCTCCCGCCTGGTCGCAGTGGGCTGGCCGCTGGCGGTCGCGGCGCTTCTGGCAGTGCTGCTGGTCAGGTGGTTTCCCGAACGCGCTCTGGCGGTCTCGCGCCTGCAGCTCGTGCGGCAAGCGGCCGACGCGCGCGCGGTGGTGACGGATGAGTGGGCTTTGGTCGAGGCCTTCAATGAGCCGGCCTCCATTGCGGTCACGGGCCTGGCCACTCCGCTTTACGCGGACACGTCCGAGCTGAACAGCACGCAAGCCGATTTGGCCTGGGGCGGCGCACAACCGCAGCTTCAGACCGTGGTCCAGCCGGACAGGCCGGCGCTCTTTACCGCAGCGAAGGTCGAGTTGCCCAGCGAATGCGATGCAGTTTTCCCCACGTTGCCCGCCGGCCTCTTGCGCTGCCGGGGGCAGGACATACAGCTCCGCCTTCCGGATGCGGCTACCGGCAGCGGCCTGCGGTTCCGTAACGCAATCTGGGCCAGGGCCGACGGCGCCCTGTGCTGGTTGAAAGACGTGGACGCGGGCGGGAGCTTTGAGCTGGCGTCTTATGAGGACGCGCTCTCTCACGTGCGCAAGCCGCGCGACGCCGGTTACGGCGGCGCGCTCGGCCAAGCCCACGCCGAAGCGCTGAAGTGGGCGGCGCAGGCAGTGCAACGCGGCCGGCGCGAGACGATCATCTTCTGGGAGCAGGTTCCGGGCGAAAACAGCGGCCGTATCGAGCTTGGACCGCCCGCGCCCAACGCCGGCACTCTGTTTCGCATCCTGGCTGTGGAGACACACAGATGATTTTCGATTGCCGATTTTCGATTTTCGATTTGAAATCCGAAATCGAAAATCGTAATCCGTAATCCGAAAATGTTGATTATCCCGGCAGTTGACATCAAGGATGGCAAAGCCGTCCGGCTCAGGCAGGGCTTGGCTGAGCAGCAAACGGTTTACGACGCCGACCCGGTACATGCGGCGCGGCGCTGGGCGGAGGCCGGCGCGAAGCGCATACACGTGGTGGACCTGGACGGCGCCTTTGAGGGGCAGCCGCGCAACCGCGAACTGACGCTGGCCATCCTGCGCGCGCTCCGTCCCCCGTCGCAGGGCACCGCCCGGCGCATTGAGATCGAGATCGGCGGCGGCCTGCGGGACGCCGCGGCCGTCTCCGCCTTCCTCGACGCCGGCGCGGCGCGTTGCGTCCTCGGCACCAAGGCCCTTGATGACCGCGCCTTCCTCACGGACCTGGCCGCGCGCTATCCCGGCCGGATCAACGCCGGCCTCGACGCCCGGGACGGCAGGCTGGTCACGCAAGGCTGGGTGCAGCAGAGTGCCACGCTGGCCACGGACCTGGTGCGCTCTCTGGCCGGTTTGCCGCTGGGCGAAGTGATATACACGGACATAGAACGCGACGGCATGTTGAGCGGGCCGAACTTGAAGCGCTTGGAAGAGATGAAGAAAGCCTCGCCCTTCCCTCTGATTGCCTCGGGCGGCATCAGCGCGCTCGACCATGTCCGCGCTTGCCGCGCCTTGGGGTGCTTTGGCGCCATCGTCGGCAAGGCCTTTTATGACGGCGCGCTGGAGATCCGGGAGGCTATGGCGGCGGCGGGGGACGCGTGAACCGCAACAGAATTGAAAATTGCAAATTGATAATTGCAAATTGCGCAAGCGTTCGGTCCGAGCCGCGACCGTGAGGGAGCGGTTTCATAATTCCCATCCTTCCCGTTCTTCCCATACCAGGTTGCGTGAAAACTCCTTTTACGGCGGCAGCGGCACCTTGCACGACCCTGGCACCAGCACCAGCCGCGGACGATACGATTCGTCGTAGATATGCGCGGCCGTTTCGGGCCGCGCCGCGGGGACACTGGCACTGGCCGCTGGGGCGGACGCCAACTCGATTCCCGACTGCGCCGCCTGAGCAGCCGCGCTGAAATCCACGCCGGCTGCGATAGCTACGCCGCCGGAAGGATGCAGCGCCTCCACATCCGCGCCGTTCCACGCGGAGGTGACGGCCGGCTCGGACGCCTGCTGGTCTGCTGCCGTGTCCACAGGCGCTGGTTCCACTTTGGCTTCGACTGCAACTGGTGGTGGGGATTCGGCTGCCGGCTCGGCCGCTTGCTGCTCGGCTACCGTGTCCACAGGCGCAGGCGCCGGTTCTTCCTTTGCTTCAACCTCAGTAGAGCGCTCCTCGCCCCTCGTCCCTCGTCCCTCGCCCCTCGCCCCTCGCCCCTCGCCCCTAGCCGCCAGCCGCGCCGCGCACTCGCTGGCCAGGCAGCCGCTTTCCATCTCCAGCACCTCGTCGCAGAGCGCGAAGTAGGCTTTGGCCGCCGGACAATCGGGATCGAAGTGTACCACGGGCACGCCGTCTTTCTGGCTTTCGGCGACTTTGATATTCTGCTTGACCATGACATTGAACAAGTGCGGGCGCAAGCGTTCGTCCTGGCGCAGCGTTTCCAGCGTCACGCGCGAGACGTTGGTGCGGCTATCCAGCATGGTCACCAGCACGCCGGCCAGTTTCAGGGCGGGATTCATCGCCTCTCGCACCATCGCGACCACTTCAAATAGCTTGCCCAGCCCTTCCAGCGCAAACGGATGAGCCTGCAGCGGCACCAGCACCTCGCCCGCGGCAGCCATAGCATTGACCGTCAGCAGCGACAGGCTGGGCTGGCAGTCAATCAGCAGGTAATCGTAGTTGTTGCGGATGGGTTCGAGGGCCTTGGCCAGCCGCATTTCGCGGCCGATCATGGAAAGCATTTCGATCTCGGCGCCGGAGAGGTCAATGTGGCTGGGGAGCAGTTCCAGCCGGTCCCACTGCGTGGGCAAAATGAGTTTTGCGGGATCGGGCTTGGGGCTGGTCAGGAGTTCGTAGACCGAGACGCTCAGGTCCGGCGCGCGCTTGCCCAGGCCCAGCGTGAGGTTGGCTTGGGGGTCGAGGTCCACCAGCAAGACGCGCTTGCCGCGCAACGCCAGCGCGGCGCCGAGATTGAGCGCCGTGGTCGTTTTGCCCACTCCGCCCTTCTGATTCATGATGGCTATGACGCGAGACATTAACTTACGTGCTCCCTTCAGGCCCGCTGGTCTTGTGCCACGGATATGCCGCCGCAACTCGGCGGCTTATCCGTGCTACCCGCTGGCACGGATGAGGCCGGGGGATTCCGGGGACACGATCCCGATTTCCAAACAGCCGGAAATCGGGTCATGTCCCCGGAATCCGGCCACATCCGTGGCACAAGTCCGGTAACGCACAACTAAAGCCTACTGCCTGATGCCTGCATTGGCAATTCGCGTTGCGGACAGTTACCATCAACCCGCGGTGGTGTTCCGGAGACGGGTGGCGATGAAAAGTACCAGGGCATGGATTCTGGCGGGGGTGTTGTGCATGGCTAACGCATGGGCGGAGTCTTTTCCCGAGGTGGCGCAACTTCCGGCGCAGGCCGGATTGCCCGATATGCTGGTGCTGCTGAACGGGGAGAAAGTGACTTCAAAAGAGCAATGGGTCCAGAAACGGCGTCCGGAAATCGAGGCGCTCTTCAAGCACTACATGTACGGCTTCCCGCCGCCCGCACCGGAGAAAATTCAGGCGACGCTCGAGCGCGAAGACAAGCAGTGCCTCGGCGGCAAGGCCACGAAGAAGGAAGTGGCCATCGCCTACGGCCCGCCGGGCGCGCCCGCAATCCATCTGCTCCTGGTGCTGCCCAACGAACGCAAGCGGCCGGCGCCGGTTTTCACAGGCCCGAATTTCAACGGCAACTTCATGGCGCTGAACGACCCGGCCATTCCCTTGCCGCAAATCTGGATGCCCAACAACGCTTCCATCGTCAAGAACAACCGCGCCACCGAAGCAGGGCGCGGGAAAGAGGTGGACGTCTGGAACATCGAGCTGGCCGTGGAGCGCGGTTACGGCGTGGCCACTTTCTACTGCGGCGATGTCGTTCCCGACAAAGCGGACTTCAACGACGGCATCTTCCCGTTCTACGCCAAGCCGGGGCAGCCGCGCGGGCCGCACGACTGGGGCGCCATTGCCGCCTGGGCGTGGGGCATGTCCCGCGTGGCGGATTACCTCGTCTCCGATCCGGACGTTGACAAGGCCAGGCTCATCGCCGTCGGCCATTCGCGCCTGGGCAAGACGGCCATGCTTGCCGCGGCCCTGGACGAACGCTTCGCGATGGCCATCCCGCTCCAGGCCGGCTGCGGCGGCACGGCACCCAGCCGCGGCAAGATCGGCGAGTCCGTCGAGCGCATCAACACGGTCTTCCCGCACTGGTTCTGCGATGAGTTCAAGAAGTTCAACAAACAGCCCGAGCGCCTGCCGTTCGATCAGCACGGCCTGGTGGCGCTGATGGCGCCGCGGCCGGTGCTTTTCTCCAACGCGGTGGAGGATTCGTGGGCCAACCCGGCGGGGCAGTTCGAGGTCCTTCAGGCGGCCAGTCCGGTGTATCGTCTGTTGGGTGTCGAAGGCTTGGAGGCCCAGGCGATGCCGGAACCCCGCAAACTCGTGGACAGCAGGCTGGGCTACTTCATCCGCCCCGGCAAGCATTCGATGACGCGCGAGGACTGGAGCGCTTTCCTGGACTTTGCGGACAAACACTTGGGGAAGCCGTGAAAATTGTGCACCTGACCCCCGGCGCCGGCGGCATGTTTTGCGGCGCGTGCATGCGCGACAACGCGCTTGCCGGAGCGCTGCGCAGATTGGGCCACGAAGTCAGCTTGGTGCCGCTGTACACGCCGCTGACTCTGGACGAGCCGGCCGAAATCGAAGAGCGCATCTTCTTCGGCGGCGTCAACGTCTATCTCCAGCAGAAGAGCGCGCTCTTCCGCCACACGCCGCAGTGGCTCGACAATTCGCTCGACAACCAGCAGTTGCTGCGTGCCGCCGCGCGCTTGGCCGTCAAGACCAAGCCCGCGGAACTCGGCGAACTCACGCTCTCGATGCTCAAGGGCGAAGAAGGCCATCAAGCCAAGGAACTCGAAAAACTCATTGCCTGGCTCACGGCGCGCCCCGGCGTGGACGTCCTGTGCCTGTCCAACATCCTGCTGGCCGGCCTGGCGCGCCGGCTGCGCGCCGCGTTGAGCGCGCCCATCGTCTGCACTTTGCAGGGTGAGGATTTCTTTCTGGACGGCCTGCCCAGCCCGCAGCGCGAGCAGGCCTGGGAACTCCTCACTCAGCGCGCCGCCGACATGAGCGCTTTCATCGCGGTCAGCCGTTATTACGCGGGTGTGATGGGCGCGCGCCTGCGCCTGCCCGCGGAGAAGGTGCGGGTCGTGCATAACGGCATTGACCTGTCGGGATACGAACCGGCCCCGCAAAAGCCCGCTGCTCCGGCAGTAGGTTATCTCGCGCGCCTCGCGCCCGAGAAAGGTTTGAGCACGCTGAGCGCGGCGTTCAAAATCCTGCATGAGCGGGGCAAAGTGCCCGGCGTGCGCCTGCGCATTGCCGGCTCGCTCACTCCGGGCGACAAGCCTTTCGTTGAGCAACTCAGCGCCGGCCTGGCCCAGGACGGCCTGGCGCAGCACGTTGACATCGTCCCGAACCTGGATCGGCAGCAGAAGATCGGGTTCCTGCAAAGCCTCAGCGTCTTCTCCGTGCCCGCGGTCTACGGCGAATCGTTCGGCCTCTACGTGCTGGAGGCCCTGGCTTGCGGCGTGCCGGTGGTGCAGCCGCGGCACGGGCCTTTCCCGGAGATACTTGAGGCCACGGGCGGCGGCATTCTCTGCGCGCCGGGCGACCCTGCCGATTTGGCCGCCAAGCTTGAGGAACTGCTCCTGGACGAAAACCGCCGCAGTGCCCTGGGCCGCGCCGGCCGCGAGAAAGTGCTGGCGGATTTCAGCATCGAGCGTGCGGCGCGCGACACGGTCAACGTGTTTCAGAGTTGTACCGCCGGCGTCCCGCCGGCATCTGGGAGCGCCGGCGTCCCGCCGGCATAATCGAGCCATGCCAAACGCCAGCGACAGCAAACCGGATTCCGGGGACACGATCCCGATTCCCGAACAGCCGGAAATCGGGTCATGTCCCCGGAATCCTCCCGTCGTCAGCGTGCAGAAGTTGAGCAAGCGCTACGAAACCGAGGCCGAAACGCGCGAAGTCCTCAAGGACATTTCGTTCACGCTCGCCGCGGGCCAATCCCTGGCCATCATGGGGCCGTCCGGCTCCGGCAAGACCACGCTCCTGAATATCCTCGGCACTCTGGACACGCCCTCGTCCGGCACAGTCAGCATCCTGGGCCAGGATCCCTTCACGCTGCCGGAGCGCGAGCTGGCTTTGTTCCGCAATCGCACGGTCGGTTTCGTTTTCCAGGCGCATCATCTGCTGCCGCAGTGCAGCGTTCTGGAAAACGTCCTTTTGCCGGCGATCGTTTCCAGGAGCAGCGAAGCCTGCGCGCGCGCCGTGCGCTTGCTGGAGCGCGTCGGGCTGCAAGCGCGCCTGCACGACCGTCCGGCGCGGCTTTCCGGCGGCGAACGCCAGCGCGCCGCGCTGGTCCGCGCGCTCGTCAACGCGCCCAGGGTGCTCCTGGCGGACGAACCCACCGGCAGCCTCGACCACGCCTCAGCCGAGAACGTCGGCGCCCTGCTGGTGGAACTGAAGCGTGAGGAAAACGTGGCGCTGATCGTGGTCACCCACACTCAGGAGTTGGCGCGGCGCATGGACGCGGTGATGCAACTGCACGACGGCAGCCTCACGCAGGCGTAGCGGCTGGCTGGGAGCCTTGCGTATCGCTGCGCCGGGCGGTAAAGTGAAATCGGGAGGTGAAGGATATGGCCAACATTTCCGCAGAGAAAGCACGAGCCCAATTTTCGGACGTGATCAAGCGGGTGGAGCACGACAGGGAACGCATCATCATCACTAGAAAGGGGAAGAAGGTCGCTGCACTGATTACCGTAGAAGACTTCGAGTGGTTCGAGGAAATGGAGGATCGCGAGGACGTTGAGGACGCCAAAAAGGCGCTGGCGGAACCGGGAGAGGATATTCCCTGGGAGAAGGTTAAGGCCGAACCAGGAAAAAGCATTCCCTTGGAACAGGTCAAGCGGGACCTGGGGCTGTGAGCCGCTTTACCCTCATCCTCCGCGGTCTGGCCTACCATTGGCGCGTGCAGCTTGCCGCGGCCCTGGCGGCGGCGGTCGGCACGGCGGTGCTCGTGGGCGCGCTCATCGTCGGCGACTCCGTGCGCTACAGTCTGAAGATAATGGCGGTCGAACGGCTGGGGCAAGTCGTCGAGGCTGTGCTTGGCGGAGACAAATTCTTCCGCGCCGATTTGGCACGACGCCTGGACCACGCGCAATGGTTGCGCTACCAGTCTATGATCCTGGTGACCGGCATTTGCATCAATGAACAAACCGGCGCGCGCGCTGCTCAAGTACACGTCTGCGGCGTTAACAACGAATTCTGGGCACTGGGCACTCACGCGCCCAGTGCGCCGCCCGCGCGCGGCGAAGCCGTACTGAACCAGCGGTTGGCCGATGCGCTGGGCGTGCAAGCCGGCGCATCCATCCGCTTGCGTCTGCCCAGGCCCAGCCTGCTCTCCTACGATGCCCCGCTGGGGAAGGAGCAAAAGAACGCTGCGATCCTGCGAGCCGTCGTCAAGGAAGTCCTCCCGGACCGCGGCCTGGGACGCTTCGGCTTCGAGGCCAGCCAGACGGCGCCGCTCAACCTGTTCCTCCCGTTCAAGGTCCTGGGCGAAGCCATCGGTCAACCGGGGCGTGCCAATGTTTTGCTCGGTACATGGGGGCGTGCCGGCTTGGCCAACCCTGTCGGCGACGGCCTGCTCCGTCAGGCGTGGTCTCTCGACGACGCCCAACTTCACCTGCGCGCCGATGCGAAGCTCGGATTCGTGGAACTCTCCACTCCCCGCGTATTTCTCGACGATACCGTGTGCGCGGCCTTGCTGAACCCGAAAGCAGACGAAACAAACTCGGCGAATACCCCCGTCCTGACCTACTTCGTCAACGCGCTCCGTGCCAACGGCAAGGAGACGCCATATTCCATGGTTACAGCCGGCGCGACGCCTCTCGTGCCCGGCGACTTGAAAGACGACGAAATCATCCTCAATGACTGGACTGCCGAGGACCTGCAAGCCAAGCCTGGAGACAAGGTTGAGCTCGAATATTTTACTCTCGGCCTGCTGCGCAAACTGGAAACGCGCAAGGCTGAATTCACGGTCAAAGCTGTCGTGCCGCTCGAAGGCTTGTACGCCGACCGCCACCTGATGCCTGATTTCCCCGGCATCGCGGACGTGGACTCGACTCACGACTGGGATTCCAGCATCCCGATTGACATGCACAAAATCCGCCCGAAGGACGAGCAATACTGGAAGGAGCACCGCGGCACACCCAAGGCGTTCATCGCGCTGAGCGCCGGGAAGGGCCTGTGGGAGAATCGCTTCGGCACGTACACGGCGCTGCGTTTTCCGCTGCGAGGCAACCCCGAGGCCGCGCAGGCCGCTGTCGAAAAACACATCCGCGAAGTTGTCAGCCCCGCGGCCGTCGGCCTGAAGTTCACGCCCGTGCGTGCAATGGCCCTGCAAGCCGTCGCGCAAGCCACGGACTTTGGCGGACTGTTCCTGGGACTCAGCTTCTTTCTCATTGCCGCGGCGCTGCTGCTGATGACGCTGATCTTCCGCTTCAACGCCGAGGCGCGCGCCGGCGAGACCGGCCTGCTGCTGGCCCTGGGTTTCACGCCGCGGAGCGTGCGCGGGCTGTTGTGGGGCGAAGGCGCGGCCCTGGCGGCGCTCGGTTCCGTCGCCGGCGCCGGCGGCGGCACGTTGTTTGCCAGGTTCCTGTTGCACGCCCTGACCACAAGTTGGCGCGGCGCCGTCGGCACAACAACTCTGGAGTATCATGCTGAACCCGCGTCGCTAATCGTGGGCTACCTGGCAGGGGTGGCCGCGGCCATGCTGGCCATTTACTTCGCCGTGCGGCGGCAAGCCGCGCTGCCTGCGCGCGAGTTGCTGGCGGCGGGCGCGGAGTTGCCGCCACGCAAAGGCCCCGCTCGCGGCTGGGCATTCGCCGGAGCGCTCAGCTTGGCGGCGGCGCTCGTGCTCGCCGCCGTGGTCCTGGCCAAGGGCGAGTTGTCCGCGCCGGCTTTCTTCGGCGTGGGAGCGCTGCTGCTCCTCTCAGGGTTGTCAGCACTGCGTTGGCTGCTCGCGGATAGGAGCGTCCTGCCCTTGCGGGCAGGGGCCGGCGGGACGCCGGCGCTCCCAGCCGAACGGCTGCCTACTCTTACCGCCCTGGCCATCCGCGCGGCATCGCGGCACAGCGGCAGGAGCCTGGCCACAGCCGCGCTGCTGGCCTGCGGCACGTTCCTGGTCGTGGCTGTGGGCGCCAACCAGCAGGATGCTACGCGCGGGGCGGATCGCAGGGACTCCGGGACAGGCGGCTTCGCGCTTTGGGCGCGCAGCACGTTGCCTGTTTACGAAGACCTCAACACTCCTGCCGGACGCGCCAAGGCAGGCGTGCCTGACGAGGACTTCGCCGGTGTCACGATTTATCCATTCCGTGTGAAAGACGGGGATGAAGCCAGTTGCTTGAACTTGAACCGCGCCCAACAGCCGCGCATCCTGGGCGTGCCCGATTCGTTCATCCAACGCGGCGGATTCACGTTTTGCGCTTTTGCTCCGGGCGTTGCCGTGGCCAACGAACAGCCGTGGTTAATCCTGAAAAGCAGGGAACAGTATAGCGCTGAGTTGCGGGCAGTCTGCGATTTCCAGTCCCTGACTTGGGCGCTGGGCAAGAAGGTGGGGGATACCTTCCCCCTGACCGGCGAGGGCAGCGGCGAGACCATAGAGCGCATCCCCGGGGGTGAAGTGCAGATCGCCGGCGCCGTGGCCAACAGCATCCTGCAAGGCAGCATCCTGATCAGCGAATCAGCGTTCCTGAAGCTGTATCCTTCCGAAAGCGGCTACCGCGAGTTCCTGGTTGATGCCCCGCCTGGCCGCGCCGCCGAAGTAGCTAAGAGGTTGAGCGCGGTCCTGCAGGACGAGGGCTTTGAGGCCACGCCGGCGGTGCAGCGGCTGGCCGAGTTCAACGCGGTGGAGAACACGTATCTGGCGACCTTCCAGGCCCTGGGTGCGCTAGGCCTGCTGCTCGGCAGTCTGGGGCTTGGCATTGTGGTGTTGCGCAATATGCTGGAACGGAGGGCCGAGTTGGCGCTGCTGCGGGCGCTGGGCTTCTCGCGCCTGGCTATCGGCTGGCTCGTCTTGGGCGAGCATGCCTGGCTGCTGGTCTTGGGCTTGAGCGCGGGAGCCGTCGCCGCTCTGGCCGCCGTGGCGCCGGTGCTGGCTGCTGCCGGCACGCCCTTCCCGTGGCTGTCCGTTGCCGCGGCGCTGGCGGCACTGGCTGTGTGCGGGCTGGGTTCGGCGCTGCTGGCCACGTGGGGCATGTTGCGGGCGCCGCTGCTGCCGGCACTGAGGAATGAGTGATGTTCTTTCAATTTTCAATTTTCTCCCGACCTGTCGGGATTCAATTTTCAATTTTCAATCTTAAACCGCTGGCCGCGATTGTGCTTCTCGCCGTCTGCGCTGCGGCTGAAGAAGGCGCCGAGATCGTCTACAAGAATGACCTTGAGAAAGAGGAAGTGGGCAAGGAGGCCGCGGATATCGGCATGGTCATGGTCGGCGAGGGGGACCTGCGCGTCAAGCTGGACGGCCAGAACAAAGTGCTGGAACTCGCTCCCTACCCGCTGGATACGTGCGGCTTTCTCTTCGGGCCGGCCGGGACAGAGGACATGTGCGTGCGGATTCGCATATCCGCCGCCTCCGCAGGCAGGCGCTTCCCCGTCTTCGCCGTGGGACTGGGCGGCGTCGGCGGCTACATGCTGCGCTTGACGCCCATTCGCAAGGCGCTGGAATTGCTCAAGAGCGACGAGGTAAAAGAGTCCGCCACTTACACCTGGACCAGCGGCGCCTGGACCATGCTGGCGCTTTCGGTCCGCAAGTTGAAAGACGGCGCCTGGAGCATTCGGGGCAAAGCGTGGGAATACGGCAAAGAGGAACCCAAGGAGTGGCTGGTCGCGTGCGAAGACACCGAGAAGCCGCCTGCCGGCCGTGCCGGCGCCTGGGGCACCGCTTATTCCGGAGAACCTGTTCGCTTCGCCGGCTTGGTCGTCCAGAAGGAGCCAGCGGCGTCCGCGCCCGCGGGCGGGCAGGCGAAGTGAACGGGACCCTCTCCCCCGTGGGGAGAGGGCCGACGTGAGCGAAGCGAACGCGGGGTGAGGGGGCCAGGACGAGCGTGGCGTGGCCCCCTCACCCGGCGCTAAAGCGCCACCCTCTCCCCACAGGGGAGAGGGTGAACGATTTTGGATTGAACAACACAAATGGACCCTGAACTGGCTGTAAAAATCAGCATCCTTGCCCTGGTGATCTACTCGACGAGCCTGCACGAGTTGGGCCACGCCTTCAGCGCCAACTACTTTGGCGACCCGACGCCAGGGCGGCATGGCCGGCTGACCTGGAACCCCTTGCCGCACCTCAGCCCGGTGCTGACCGCCGTGGTTATCCCCACCTACCTGTTTCTCACTGGCAAAGGCCTGTTCTGTTTAGCCACCACGCCTGTAGACCCCTCGCGCCTGCGCCGGCCCCTGCTCGATTACGCTCTGGTGGCCCTCGCCGGCCCCATGATGGATTTCCTCTTCGCGGGCGTGTTGGTGGGCATCCTCTGGATCCCCGGCTTCACGACACCGCCGGGCGAGCGCCCCAACTACCTGATGCTGGTTCTGCCCTGGGCGGCATACTGGAATGTCCTCCTTGGCATCTTCAACCTCTTGCCTATCCCGCCGCTCGACGGCTACACGGTGATACGCGGACTGTTGCCGCTGCAACTGCGCCGGCAGGGCGACGCTCTGTGCCGCAGCTCCATCAGCCTCATCATAGTGTTGCTGCTCGGCGGCCATATTGTCGGCCGCTTTCAAGAGCCGGTCATGCTGCTCTTTGCGCACGTGCTGCCGTGAGCTGCCCACGCCTGTTGCGCGCACGGCCTTTTCGGGGTATTAAGGAGGCTGGAGGTGTGAGATGTCCGAACAACTGCCGGCAATTCGCAAGCTTTACCGCAAGCTGTCCAAGAGCCACGCGGCGCTGCGCCAGCGGCTTGGCCGCGGCCTGACGATGGCCGAGAAAATCCTCTTCGCGCACCTGGACACGTCGGACCAGGAACTCAAGCGCGGGGAGAGCTTCCTCATGTTGCGCCCCGACCGCGTCGCGCTGCAGGACGCGACCGCGCAAATGGCCATTCTCCAGTTCATGTCCAGCGGCAAGCAGCGGGTGGCGGTGCCGACCACGGTGCACTGCGACCACCTGATCCTGGCCCGCGTGGGCGCCGCGCAGGATTTGCCGGCTTCCCTGGACGAGAACAAGGAGGTCTTCGATTTCCTCGCCACGGCGGCCCGGAAGTACGGCATGGGCTTCTGGAAACCCGGCGCCGGCATCATCCACCAGGTGGTGCTGGAGAACTACGCCTTCCCCGGCGGCCTGTTGATCGGCACGGACAGCCATACGCCCAACGCGGGCGGCCTGGGGATGGTGGCCATCGGCGTGGGCGGCGCGGATGCCGTGGACGTCATGTCCGGCCTGCCCTGGGAACTGCTGAATCCCAAGATCACCGGCGTGCACCTGACCGGCCGGCTCAGCGGCTGGGTCAGCTCCAAAGAAGTAATCATGAAGATGCTGGAAATCCTCACTTGCGCCGGCGGCACGAACAAGATCATCGAGTACTTCGGGCCGGGTGTGGACAGCATCAGCCTGACGGGCCGCGGCACGATCACCAACATGGGCGCGGAACTCGGCGCCACGACTTCGCTCTTCCCCTTCGACGCGCGCAGCGCCGCCTACTTGCGCGCCACTTTCAGGGCGGACATCGCCGCGGCAGCCGAGCAGCACGCCGCGGAAATCAATGCGGATGCCGAAGCCTATCAGGCCCCGGAGAAGCACTTCGATCAGGTCATCGAGATTGACCTGGACAAGCTGGAGCCCATGCTGGCCGGGCCGCACAGCCCCGACATCGCGCATCCCGTTTCGCAGATGAAAGCGCACATGTTGCAGGAAGGCTACCCCGACGAGATCAAGGTCTGCCTGGTGGGCTCGTGCACGAACAGTTCCTATGAGGACATCGGCCGCGCGGCCCACGTGGCCCGGCAGGCCCTGGCCAGGGGCCTGAAGGCCAAGGTCCCGCTGCTGGTGACGCCCGGCTCCAGCCAGGTTTTCCAAACGCTCAGCCGCGACGGCCATTTGCAGACTTTGCAGGACCTGGGCGCCACGATCCTGGCCAACGCCTGCGGGCCGTGCATCGGGCAATGGAAACGCGACGACGTGAAGCCGGAAGATGAGGCCTCCGGGAAGCCCAACGTCATCGTCACCAGTTTCAACCGCAACTACCGCGGCCGCAACGACGGCCTGAAGAGCACTATGGCCTTTGTGGCTTCGCCGGAAATGGTGATCGCCAAGGCCCTTTCGGGGTCGCTGGCCTTCAACCCCCTTACGGACACGCTCACGGACGCCCAGGGCCGCCCCGTCAAGCTCGACTCGCCCGAGGCGCCCGATTTGCCCGCGCAAGGTTTCGTGCGCGACGACTCCGGCTTCCAGCCGCCGGCTGAGCAGGCCGCGCAGGTGGAGGTCAGCGTGGCCCCCGATTCCGAACGCCTGCAACTGCTCCAGCCCTTCCAGCCCTGGGACGGCCAGGACATCCTCGGCGCGCGCGTGCTGCTGAAAGCCAAGGGCAAGTGTACCACCGACCATATCTCGCCCGCCGGCAAATGGCTCAGATACCGCGGCCACCTGGACAAGATCTCGAATAACCTGTTCAGCGGCGCGGTCAACGCCTTCAGCGACGAGACTGGCAAGGGCCGCAACCTGCGCACCGGCGAAGCGGGCAAGTCTTTTCCCGAAATCGCGCGCGACTACGCCGCCCATGGACTCAAGTGGATCGCCGTCGGCGACCAGAACTACGGCGAAGGCTCCAGCCGCGAACACGCCGCTCTGGAACCGCGCTTCCTCGGCGGCGTGGCCATCCTGGTCAGGAGTTTCGCGCGCATTCACGAGACGAACCTGAAGAAGCAGGGCATGCTGCCGCTGACCTTCGCCAACCCCGCGGATTATGAAAAGGTCAAAGAGTCCGACCTTGTTGACCTTCTCGGCCTCCGGGAATTCGCGCCCGGCAAACCACTGAAGCTCATCGCGCACCATGAGGACGGTTCGCAAGACGAGATCGTCCTCAACCACAGCCTCAACGCCGAACAGATCGAGTGGTTCAAAGCCGGCAGCGCGCTGAATCGGCTGAGAAAGAAGAAGGGGCGAGGGGCGAGGGGCGAGGGGCAAGGGAAGAGGGGCGAGGGGTTAGGGGCGAGGGGCGAGGTCCAGCATTTCGCCAAAATTGCGGGCGCTTTGGAGTGCGGCGGCTTGCCGCCGCTTTCAAAGCGGTGACAAGTCACCCCACTCCAAAGCGGCGGCAAGCCGCCGCACTCCAAAGAAATGTGGTACAATCCACCCATGGCCTCGATCTGGTCGAGCCGCGACTTAAGCGGCACGCGCGACGCCGTGTTGGTGAACGGCCTGGCGACGCTGGCAGGTTGCATCAGCATCGTGCTGGCCATTATCCTGCGCCCGTAGGACCAAGCCTTCGGCCCGGGGTTGGGCGTGGCGCTCTCCGCCACTGGTGTTCTTCTGGTCTGGTCGCTCACACTGGCTGTGCGAGCGTGGCGGCGCGGGGAGCACAGCGGTTGGTGCTGGGCCGTTATGGCCCTGGGCGGCCCGGAGGCAGTTCTCCTCGGCGTTGTTGCGTACCTGATCCGGTTTGTGCTGCCGTTCTCCAGCCTGGGCGACTGGGCTTATGAGACAGGCCTGATTGTGTTCCTGCCCGTGGGCGCCATAGCGTACCTCGTCGCGGTGCCCATGACCTGGTGGCGTTTGCGCGGCGCGGCCAGGCGGGACGCCGAAAGTAGCGCCGGCCTCCGTGCCGGCGGGGACGCCGGCGCTACCACGCGCAGCCATTGGAAGCGCGGCTTAATCTGGTTCTGCGCCGTCGCGGGGCTACTCACCGCGCTGCTTCTGCCCTTCCCGCTCTTCTTGTACTGCGTTTCGTGGAGTAGCATGCACTGGAGGGTCCACAATTGGAAAACATGGGTGATGGAGAATACGCCTATTTTCGTCGCCGAACCGGCCGCAGGGGCGCTGACGCTGTCATCACATAAGGCAGCGGTTGACTTGTACTATCACGCGCTCATGAGTGGCCGCGTCTCAAGGAAAAGGCTGCTTTCGGAAGTGAATTCAACTGACTACATAATTCAGGAGTGCGCCTTCACCGGGCTGGAACTCGCCGACCCTCAGGCAGCGCTGTCTGTGGCCGACCAGATTGGCCAGGGCAGTATCTTTGCATGGATGACGGATCTGCTACAGAGGGCCGGGAACATGATAGGGCGGCGCGGGACACGGGAGCAGATTCGATACTTTCTCGATCAAGACACAACAGAGTCGCCGCCGGATGCTGCGTTCATGAAGGGCCTGTTGGATGCCCTGGACATCCGCCGGGCCTTTCTGCCGGAGCTCACAAGCTCCTGCAAAAAGACCTCAACAAGCCGCGAGCACGGATTGATGATTCTCGCAGAAAGGCTGCCGCCCAAGGACCTGCCAGGGGTTTGGGCGGAATTTCTGGCAGACAGCGATCCCCTGCGCAGGCAACAGGCGATTAAGTGCATTCCCTACATCAGCGACATGAATGCCCGGCTCGCCGTCCTCGTCGCCTGCTTTGAAAGTCCCGATCCTTCTGTACGCCAAGAGATACAGCAGCTATGGCTTGTGTACCATTCCTATGCCGTCCACGGCTGCGAGTCAGGCGACACTGTCTTGGTTAAGCGGCTTGTTAACGCTCTTCTGCCTGCTCTCGATGAGGCTGACCGAGCTACCCGTTGCGCCGCCGCATGCAGCCTTTACGCTCTAGTTGGCGCCCACTGGAAGTTGCGGAGAGATTGGTACTTCTTCAGCGACGTGCTCAGATGCCAGGCAAAGGGGGAGTCTGTTGCGTGGGCTACGGAGAAGGAGCAGGATAAGCTTGAGTCCATTCGCGCAGCCGCCCGGAAGTGGCTTGACGACCACAAGTAGGCTCGCGGAAGAGAGATTCTTAGGATTTTTGAAAGGCCTAAGTCCTTCTGCTCTCCGTGGTTAGCAGCCAACACTGGCACCATAAATAACGGGGACGTGCACCAATGGCGCTAAGATAAGGATTTCTGCGCGGCATTTTGACAATTCTCTCAAGCGGATCAGGCTTCGCGCCGATACCTCTTTCATAGGCGAAGCGCCCTTCACGGGCGCCGTGGTTCTTCACGGTCTCCATTCAGCCAGGGAAGTCCATGTCCTCGCCCTCCTTATCTTAGCGCCATTGGGGACGTGCACCAGATTTTTCTGACAGCAGTGCCAAGCCCGCGCTTTGAGGCGTAGATCGCGCCTTTGGCCGCTCGTTGGCGCCGCAATTTGTTGGAGGAATTGACAACATGGCCGGGAATTGTTATTCTCTCCGCCATGAAGGCTGTAGCCCTGGTTCGTCGCCGGGTAGTCGTCGCTGCCGATGCATTCGTTGAACTGATGATCTGGCGTGTTCCAGAGCAGGTTCGGTCCTCAACGCACCTGTTCAAGTACCGCCTCGCGTACGTAGTCAAAGAGCGTTGCGTGCTGCGCTACGACAACGAGAGCGGAAAAGGCGATCACCGGCACACCGAAGGAGCGGACGAACCTTACACCTTCTCTACGCCTGACCAACTGATGGCTGATTTTGAGGCTGATGTCGCGAGGTGGAACCATGAACACGGTCGTTCTTGAAGTGGGCCCTCTCAGGGAGGCGCTGGCGGACGCCGCGCGCGCAATGAAGACGGGGCGTGCGGAGCGCGAAGCCCACATTAGTTTTGCAGCCCCCGAGCTGCTCTGGGAAGTGCTGACCGCGAAGCGCTGGCAGCTTTTGAAGGTCCTTTGCGGCGCCGGGCCAGTGTCTATTCGTGAAGCTGCGCGCCGGGCCGGGCGTGATGTGAAGGCCGTGCATGGCGATGTAACGGCGCTCTTGCAGGCGGGAATGCTGACGCGAGCAGCCGATGGGCGCATCGAGTTTCCGTTCGACGCCGTGAAGGTAGAGTTCCTGCTGCAAGCGGCGTAGTATTCTGAGGACACCCCACTTATCTCCTGGGCTGCTGGACAATTAGGTGGGGTGTCACCGGAATTCGGAGAAGAGCACCATGCTGAGAGCCAACTCCCTGTTTGCCTTGTTGGCCGCGCTGTGTGTGCTCGCCGCCCGGGCGGAAGAGCCGGGGGAGCCAGCGGGGACAGACAGCCAATTTCCAAACAGCCGGAAATTGGTGTCAGCCCCCGCTGGGTTCGCGGCTTACGGCGGCAGTTGGTTGGTGAAGGACGGCGTGCTCTGGGCTTCCGCGGGCGCAGGCCCCAAGCTGGTGCTCGAAGAACCGGCCATCGCAACCGGAGAGGCCGGCGTAGAACTGCTCCTGCCCGGCGCCGGCGGCGGCAACGCGGGCCTGATCGTCAAGGTCAGCCAACCGGGCGAGGGAAGCGATGCGTTCAGCGGCTACGAAGTTTCGCTCGACGCCGCCGGGCAGTTCCTGCGCCTGGGGCGGCATCGGCAGAACTTCGAGCACATTAAGGACATGCCCTGCGCCGTGCCCGTGGACCAATGGCTCGCGCTCACGGTGCGCATGACCGAGAAGTCCCTCGAAATCCTGGTGAACGATAAAACCGTCCTCGCTTATGAGGACAAGGATCATCCGCTGGCTTCGGGCGCAGTGGGATTCCGCCCGTGGCAGCGCGACGCGGGCTTCCGCAACTTCTGGATCAAGCTCAACGGGAAGACCAAGCAAATTCCCTTTGTCGCTGCGAGCACAGACGCTGAGAAAAACTCACAAGCTGGAAGCTTGTGCTACACCGGCCTGCCGCCGATTGCGTGCGTGGTGCGTCACCCGCTCAGCAGGCCGCCGGCAGTCGGCCAGGACCTCTGGGCGGCCCAGCCGCGCGCGCCGGGCTGCGGCATCCGCATTTTCGATCCGGCTCAACCCGGCCAAGCCGCCAAGAGCATCTTCAACGATCCGGCCGGCTGCATCTACGACATGAACGTCTCCTACGATGCCGCGACACTCTTCTTCTCCTACCGCAGGAAGGACGAGAAGTACTGGCATCTCTGGCGCATCGGCAGCGACGGCGGCGGACTGAAGCAGTTGACTGACGGTCCTTATTATGACGTCAGCCCGTGCCTGTTGCCGGACGGCGACATCGTTTTCGTCTCCACGCGCCGCTTCGGCTACACGGTCTGCCAGCCCGGCCCCACTTCCAACCTGCACCGCATGTCGCCCGACGGCAGCAACATAAGCTGCGTGAGCATGAACACGCTGTCCGACCTCAGCCCGCAGATGCTGCCCGACGGCAGAGTGCTCTTCACGCGCTGGGAGTACATTGACCGCGACCTCACGTTCCGCCAGAGCCTCTGGACGCAGTATCCCGACGGCACCGTCTACCAGCTCTATTTCGGCAACACCATCCGCGACGTGGGCACCTTCTGGCAGGCCCGGCCGCTGCCCGGCTGCAGCGACCAGGTCGTGGCGACGTTCGCGCCGCACCACGGTTTCCCGCACGGCGCCATCGGCCTGATTGACCGGCGCTACGGGCCGGAAGGGCCCAAGGGCAAAGGGTTCGTCTACATCACGCGCGAATTCGGCTCGATCGGCGACACCGCTCACGAATGGTCGTACCGCGATCCGTTTTCGCTGAGCGCCCGCACGTTTCTCTGCTCCTACGGCGGCGGGGGCGTGCAGCGTTATCGCATCTACCTGTTGGATGCTGCCGACCACAAGATCCTGCTGTATGAGGACCCGGTGCTGGGCTGCTACTTTCCCTTGCCGCTGCGGCCCACGCCCGTGCCGCCATCCATCCCGCCGAGCGTCCGGCTACAACCGTCCGCGCCCGCTTCAACTGCCGGAAGCCAGACGGGCACAGTCGTGCTGGCGGATGTCTACCGCGGCTTGGAGCCCGTCATCAAACGCGGCCAGGTCAAATACCTGCGCGTCATGGAGCAGGTCCGCAAGACTGAGGACTTGCGCGCGCGGGCCTACGATCAGTCGCCGGTGATGAGCTACGGCACTTACTACGCGAAACGTTGCTGGGGCACCGTCCCGGTCGCCGC
>Ga0187861_10001064_pt1 | contig 29553 bp, 18 predicted proteins | sample June2016WEW_10_1_3_FD_132986 | JGI IMG/M metagenome (GOLD analysis project Ga0187861, IMG submission 132986) | Peatland microbial communities from SPRUCE experiment site at the Marcell Experimental Forest, Minnesota, USA - June2016WEW_10_100 | ecosystem: Environmental > Terrestrial > Soil >...
CGCAGGTATGGTCCTGGGCGCAGGCTGGGCGGGCGCACGCGCGATGACGGCGACTTCGGGCCCTGGCATTTCCTTGATGTCGGAGTTTGTCGGCCTTTCCTACTTTGCGGAAATCCCGGCGGTGATCTGGGATGTGCAACGCGTGGGTCCTTCCACGGGCCTGCCGACGCGAACAAGCCAGGGAGACATTTTGTCGACACGCTTCTTGAGCCATGGCGACACCAAACACATCCTGCTCATCCCTGCTACGGTGGAAGAGTGCTTCCGCTTTGCTCAGGAGGCGTTTAATCTCGCGGAGCGATTCCAGACCACGGTGTTCTGCATGAGCGATCTCGACCTGGGAATGAACAACTGGATGGCAGACGCATTTCAATATCCTGACGACATCCCTATCGAGCGCGGCAAGGTGCTTTCCGAATCGGACCTGGAGCGCCTGGGAAGTTTCTCGCGCTATCTCGACGTGGACGGCGACGGTATTCCCTATCGCACGCTGCCGGGAACCCGGCACCATGCAGCCGGATACTTCACCCGCGGAAGCGGGCACAATAACCACGCCGGATACAGCGAACGGCCCGAGGATTATGTAAATCTGATGGACCGCCTGGCCCGCAAGATCGAAAATGCCAGCGCCCATGTGCCTGCGCCGATTCTCGACTACGGCACCGGCGCCAAGGTCGGGATCATCGCATACGGAAGCACGCACCATGCGATCGGCGAATGCCGCGACCAGTTGGCCGCGGAGCACGGAATGGATACGGACTATCTGCGCATACGCGCTCTTCCATTCAGTCCAGAGGTACATGCATTCCTGGAGGGACACGAACGCATCTATGTTGTCGAACAAAACCGGGATGCACAAATGCGGGGCTTGCTCGCGATGGACTACCCTGAACAGGGGACGCGGCTGCGATCCGTTCTGCATTACGACGGGATTCCGATTGACGCGCGCTTTGTCACAGACGCCATCGCAGCACAGGAGAAGGAGAACAACGAATAATGCCCTCCCAGGAACCCTCAAAGGCTAAAGCCAGCACCAACCGCGTCGGGCTGCTTCTGCAGGAATACAAGGGCGCCGAATCCACGCTTTGCGCGGGATGCGGGCACGACGCCATTACGAGCCAGATCATCCGTGCATTTTTCCAATACGGCGTGGAGCCTCATCGAGTGATCAAACTTTCGGGAATCGGCTGCTCGTCGAAAACGCCGGCTTACTTTCTGGGCCGGGCCCACGGATTCAACGCCGTCCACGGACGCATGCCCGCGGTCGGGACCGGCGCCCTTCTGGCCAATCACAATCTGATCGCGATCGGAGTGAGCGGCGATGGCGATACGGCTTCGATCGGAACGGGCCAGTTCGTCCACCTGCTGCGCCGCAACATCCCCATGATTTACATCATGGAAAACAACGGGGTGTACGGCCTGACCAAGGGTCAGTTCTCCGCGACAGCCGATGCAGGCTCCAAACTCAAGACCGGCGTCGTGAATGACCTGCCCCCCATTGATTGTTGCGCGCTCGCCATCGAACTCGGCTGCGGGTACGTGGCGCGCTCCTTCGCGGGCGACCCGAAACAGCTCGTCGCCTTGCTCGAGGGCGCTCTAGCTCATCGAGGCACGGCATTTCTCGATGTCATCTCCCCTTGCGTGACGTTCAATAACCACGAGGGTTCCACTAAGAGCTACAAGTACGCGAAAGAGGCGGAGGAGCTCCTGCACGAGGTCAGCTTCATCCCGTTTTTTGAACAGATCTCCGTGGACTACGAGGAGGGCGCGACCAAGTCGGTGGAGCTGCACGACGGCTCGCATATCACCCTGAGAAAGCTCTGGCGCGATTTCGATCCGGGCAATTTCGTGGAGGCGTTGCGCGTGCTTCATGAATCAAGGCAGAAGGAAGAGTTCGTCACCGGCCTGCTCTATGTCGATCCCAAGAAGCCCGACTTCACCGAGTTCCTGGACCTGCCCGACGAACCGTTGGCTCAACTGCCCGCAGAGATCACCCGCCCGTCCCGTGCCGCGCTGGCGGAAATCATGGACTCGCTCCGCTGACGCAGATCGGAAGGACCCGTGCGGGAAACGGTCCCGGCGGCTTTCGTGCCTTTAAAAGCTGCGGTAGTTGCCGAAGTTGAGTTCGACGCCGTAATCCTGCTCCCGCAACAGGGCAATCACATGCTGGAGGTCATCGCGAGACGGGGATGAAATGCGGACTTGATCCCCCTGGATTTCCGACTGTACCTTCTTGATTTTCTGCTCTTTGATGAACTTGACGATGGCTCGCGCAGTCTCAGATGAAAGCCCCTGCTGTAAGTCCACATCCTGAGTCACAGTGCCTCCGCCCGCCGGCATCACTTTGCCCAGGTGCAGGTTTCGGACAGGGACTTTGCGCCGCACCATCTTCTGCTGCACTACTTCCCAGAGGGCGGCAAGCTTGAAATCGTCGGGTGCGCGGAGAACCAGCTTGTTTTCAGAGCGCAGAAATTCAACATCCACCTTCAGTCCCTTGAAATCGTAGCGCTGCCGGACCTCCTTCATCGCCTGATTCAGTGCGTTGTCCACTTCCTGCAGATCGCAGCCGGTTGTAATGTCGAAGGACTGTGTTCCAGCCATGCTACCCTCCAGCGAATCGACAGATAGGCTGTGACGAGCGACGCATGGCGAGTCTGCCATGCGTCGCCCGTCACACGTCACGCTTCACTTCCTTTTCAGCTCTTGAAGTATGACGCCAAGCTTCTTGAGTTCTTCGCCGTATACCGCCCAGTCGCCCTGCCGCTGCGCCTGCACCGCGCGATCATATGCCTCCGCCGCCTGGCGGATGAGGTCAGCATGCGCATTAGGGGCGGGTTGCCCAGTGGGCGGTGCGATCTCCAGAGGCGTACCTTCCTGCTCAAAAATCTTATTGATCGAAGCCTCGAGGGTCTCCTCCATGGCGATTTTGTTTTCGTACGCGACGATCACGCGCTTCAGCTCCGGTATCTTGCCGCTTTCGGCCCTCAGATACAGGGGGCGGACATACAACAGCGCCTCCTCGATCGGAATCACCAGAAGCGTTCCCTGAATCACCTGCGATCCGTGCTGATCCCACAAGGAAAGCTGTTTGGAAATGTCGGCATCCTGGTTGATCCTTGCAACGATTTGTTTTGGACCGTAAACCAGTTTCTGCTTCGGGAAGCGATACACGACGAGCTGGCCATAGTGATCGCCGTCGGAGCGGGCCACCATCCAGGCCGACAGGTTGTCCTTGCGTCCCGGAGTGAACGGAAGCATCAGGATGAACTCCTCCTGTTTTTCCTGCGGCAGGCGCATGATCGTATAATAAGGAGACATGGCCTGCTGCCCGCTTGCCGAGGCAATCACGGGAATTTCCCACAGATCCTCTTTGTTGTAGAAAATCTGCGGGTTGTTCATGTGGTACACGGAATAGATGAAAGTCTGGATGCGGAAGATGTCCTGCGGATAGCGGATGTGCGCGTGCAAATCGGCGGGCATCGCGGCCAGCGGCTGAAACACGCCCGGAAAGATGCGTTCGTACACCTGGATCAGCGGGTCGTCCGGATCGGCAACATACATGTCCACGTTGCCGTTGTATGCATCCAGCACCAGCTTCACCGAGTTCCGCACATAATTGCCGATGTCGTCGGTCGGCATGGAATACGGATAACGGTCGCTATGAGTGTATGCGTCCTGGATCCAGAACAGTCTTCCGCCGGAGATCACCATGTAAGGATCCTGGTCCAGCTGCAGAAATGGGACCAGGCGGCTGAAGCGGGTCTTCAGGTCACGATAGTATAGAAACTTGCTTTCCGCCTTCAGCAGCGGCGAAAGCACGATGTTAGGGTCGCGGAAATAAAAAGCGAACAGCAGCTTGCGCAGGAAAGTTTCAATGGCAACGCCGCCTGTGCCCTGATAGGTGGTGTACACGTTCGCTTCGCCTGCGGGGTAATCAAATTCCTTCGCCCCGGTCCTCACCACCGCGTATTCCTTGGTCATTTCTCCGAAATAGATCTCAGGCCTGCTGATCTTGAAGGCCGGCTCTGTGCTCTTGGGAGGGATGTCCTTGACCTCGAGCACCGGCAGTCCCTCTGAAGTCACCCGGTTGACGGGACCGAGCGTCAGACCGTACCCATGCGTATAGCTGAGGTGCTCGTTGATCCAGTTGCGCTCCAGCAGGTTATTGGTGTCGAGCTCTCGAGGGGAGAGCATCATCTGCTGCGGCCCGCCGTTCAGCAGGTAGCGGTCGTTGTCGACCGAGACGAAATCGTAGTAGGTGCGAATTTCCTGGATTTGAGAGAAAGCGTCAAGCAAGGGTTCGTGGTCCCACAGGCGGATGCTCCGAATGGTCGCCGCGTTTGCCTCAATATCTTGAGGCGTGAGCGCCTTATCTCCTGACAGACTGCGGTCCTCGACGGTGTCCAGATCGTAGGCGTGAAGCGTCGCCTGAATATTGTGCTCGATTTGCGGACTCTCTCTCACCAATTCATTCGGCGCCACGACGAATTTCTGCAAAAGCGCCGGATAGAGATTGCCGCCGAGAAACACGAGCAGGTACAGGCCCGCGGCCACGATCGCGGCGCGAAAGTTCGAGGCAAACGCATTGTAAATCCAGAGCGCCGCGCCCACGAGCGCCGTGATCGACAGGAATCCCAGGACGGGCAACCGCGCGTACAGATCCGTGTAACTGGCGCCGTACATCAGCTGGTGGTCACCGAAGAGGATCTCAAACCGGTCCAGGTAGGCATTCGCCGCCAGCAGCAGGAAAAACAAGCCTGCTAACACTGAGAGGTGGGACGTTGCTCGTCCACGCCCAGCCGTGCGCAAAGTTCGAAACGAAAAGGCTCTCTTGAAATAGTAAAGCAGAAGGACGCCGCCGGCCGCAATGAAGCAAAGCAAGAGGCCTGTGCTGACCACTTCCTCGAGCAGCGGGAGTGTAAACAAATAAAACGATATGTCACGCGCGAATATGGGATCCCGCGCCCCAAACGGAACGCGGTACAGCCAACGCCAGACCATCTCCCACTGCCCCGCTTCCTGAAGCGCCAGAAAAAACCCTACGATCAGCGCCAGCAAGCCGATCACGCGTTGCACGGTCGTGGCCGCAAAGGTATACGCCGTGACGCGCCCGTCGGGCGTCGGAAGTCCGATATTGATGGCGCCCGGACCGCGATTCGCGAACATGAGGTTGAAATAGAGGAAGACGAAGACGAATGCCAGAACCCCGGCGAAGATCGAGCTTTTTGCATACAGGGCCGTGGTAAAGAGAATCGTCTTGCCCAGCTCGCCGAACCAGAGCCAGTCAAAGTACAGGTCGGTCGCGAATGATAATCCCCCAGCCAGCACGAAGACTGCCAGCACGATGATGATCCAGAACAGTTTTTTTTGCATGGCACCTTCTTTCTTTGGCGGAAGAGACATTATAACGCGCACTCCAAACATCGGTAACCACGAAATTTGTCCCGATGCGGTGCAGGCTCCGCAGTTCCACCGATTCAGGAGGATTGCGAGGGTGTGTTCTAGGACGTTGTTTAGGTTGCGCTTGCTTCCGTCTGTGGTATCGTGGACCTCGATGAGCATCAAGCGGAGCGCAGATTCCACCCGAAAGGCGGATACCATCCAGAAAAAAGTCCTGATCGAGGCTGCGCCCGCCTTCATATTTCGGGCACTGACCGAAGCCAAGGAGATCACACAGTGGTTTTGCGACCGCGTCACCTCCGACCCGCGCGTCGGCGGCGAGTTGAAGGCATTCTGGCGAATGGGCAACGGCGGACAGGCGTTGCGCGGCCGCGCCATCTTCACGACCTTGGTCCCGGACTCCCAGGTAGAGCTTCAATGGATCGATGAGGGCGACGGCCAATGCCCGGAAGGCGAGCACCACACCACCAGCTACTCGATCCGACTCAAGAGAGGAATCAGCGAAGTCACCGTGTGCGACGCGGGTCCGCCGCTGGAAGACGGGGAGACGCTCACGCTGCTCGACGAGGGCTGGATCGGTATTCTGCGTGACCTGAAGGAACACTGCGAGTCGAAGCAGCGCTCCTCCAGGCATCGCTCCTTCGAGGAATCTGGCTGGGATTAGCCGGGTAGCGCATCCAAAAATCAGAACGGGTTTCGGAAACGTCCGCACGCGCCCTTCATGGGCGCCGGCCGAGCAGGAATCGCCGGTACTGTCCCAATGCCATCAGCGGCCAATAGTGCCGGTAATAATGGTATTTAAGATAAAAGACGCGCGGGAATCCCGTTCCGGTCCACTCATCTTCCTCCCAAGTTCCCTCCGGAGTCTGGCGCTTCAACAGGTATTCGATCCCGCTGCGCACGCTCGCGCCGTTTCCTTCTCCGGCTGCCAGAAGCCCGATGAGCGCCCAGGCGCTTTGGGAAGGAGTGGAGGGTCCCAGCCCTTTTCGAGCCGGGTTCTCGTACGTGTCACACCGTTCTCCCCAGCCTCCATCCGGCTGTTGCACCGACACAAGCCAATTGACGGCCTTTCTGACGTACGGCTGAGACATGTCCTCACCAATGAGGTTGAGCCCCCGCAGTACTTGAGGCGTGCCATACAAGTAGTTCACGCCCCAGCGGCCGAACCAGCTGCCGTCCTTGCACTGGTCGCGCTTTAGAAAGTCAATGGCACGGCTTACAATCGGGTGCTGGGAGTTGTAGGTCGCTGGCGCAATGGTGGCAAGCATTTCGAGCGTGCGCGAAGTAATGTCGGCTGTTGTGGGATCGATCATTGCATTGTGATCGGCGAAAGGCACTTTACAGAGAAACGCCTTGTCGTTGTCCCGGTCAAAGCTGGCCCAGCCTCCGTCTTCATTCTGCATCCCACGCACCCAGATGAGCCCGCGCGCGATCGCATCCTCGACTTCCTGGCGCGCCCCTGGCGAAGTCGCCCAGCGCAGGGCCATCATCACCATGATCGTGTCGTCCACGTCCGGATAAAACTCGTTGGCAAACTCGAAATACCAGCCTCCAGGGGGCGCCGGGTTCTTGATCTGCCAGTCTCCGGGACGCTTGACTTCCCTGGCAAGCATCCAGTTTACCGCCTTGCGGATCGGTTCTCCATCAGGATCAAAGCCGCACTGAAGCAGCGCATACGTCGAAATCGAGGTATCCCAAACAGGTGAGTGGCAAGGTTGAATGCGGATGGAGTCATCTGCGGGATCGTAAATCTCGAGCGCATCCAGCTCGCGCAACCCTTCGACCATCACTGGATGGTCATCCGCATATCCCAGGACCTTGAGGGCCATGACGCTGTTCATCATGGCGGGTAGGATCGCTCCCAGCCCGCCCGACGCCTCGAAGCGCTCGATGATCCACTTTTCAGCCTTCTTGACAGCGGCGCGCCGCGCCGCCTGAATCGGAAACTTTTCGGCTATCTTAAGCGCCTTGTTGGTAAGAAGGAAAAAATTGGTCCATGAGAGGGCTTCCTTCGTGCGCGGCAGGCTAAGGTCCGCATGCTCCCGGCCGCCCACGAACAGCTCGTCCACGTGGCACTCCGGCGGCAACGGACAGACGGGTTTGAGCGCACAGATCACAGACAGTGACACGAAAATCGTCCGCGACCAGGAAGACATCTCGTAGATATTGATGGGGGCAATCGTCGGGATGAACATCATCTCGGGGGGAATCGCAGGCACATGTTCCCAGCCGTACTGGTCGAACCAGGCCAGATGAAACTTCGTATAAGTATTAGCCTTGGTGGCGCCGCCCAGCCCGAGTATGGCGTCGCGCGCCCGCTGCATGTCTGGTTCTTCCGCCGACACCCCCGCCACTTTGAGCGCAAAGTAGCTCAGCACGGAGACTGAAATTTCCACTGGACCATGGGCATAGTTTGACCATGCACCGTCCGGCAGCATCGACTCGCGAAGCACCTTGGCGTACTTCGGGATCCGCGGATCATCGCGCTTCCCGAAGAATGTGCGGAACAGAATAAAATAGCTCTCGAGCGTCGTGTCGGCCTCCAATTCCGCCACCCAGTATCCATCCTGATGTTGCCGATCCACGAGCCAGGCGCTGCTCCCTGTAATCGCCGATTCGACACGGTCGACGGACGGAGAGGGCATCTGGAGCGCCGGCAGCGCTGAATCGCCGGGCCGCGGATAGACTCCCGGCGGAAGCTGGAAGGACGTCCCGGAAACGCCGTCCCCTGCAGTGCTCATTGCCGCTTGCCACCCGAAACCGGGAACGCCCGCGATCCATTCTTGCAGGCGTTCCCGCCACACACCCCTGGGTTCGCGGATCAAATCTCGACCCGGCTCTCTTGGCAATGCCGAGCCCATGCGTCTCTTCATTGTGGAGTCTCCTCCTCGATCTGTAGCCGGTGTCTGTCGCGCTCGCGGGATCCGAACTCTGCCGCCGCATACCGCATGAAGTTCAGCGCTGCACCTCGACCGACACGTCTATGCCGCTGCGCACGCTCTGCGTGACGACGCAATAGTCTTCGAACAGTTCCACGCAGCGCTCGATTTTGGGATCATCCGCGGGATCAAACTCCGGCGTGATCTCGACCTTCATTTTGCCGATGCGCAGCCGCCCCTTTTCATTGCGTGCATACCAGACCTTCACCGTCGCGTGAATGCCCGTGAGGTTCGCGCGTGCCTTGCGCGCGCTGAACAACAGACTGGCGCACAGGCAGTTGCCGACCGCGGCCGCCAGCAGGCGTGAAGCATTGGGCGCACTGTCCCGGCCTATCGGCGTTGGTTCATCCGTCAAAAGATCAGGGTACTGATCTTTGTCGAATGTAACACGGAACTGATAGTCTTCGATCTGATCCATCGTGATCGAAAATTGCGCCGCGTCGGATTCCTTGTTCGTAACCGGCGAATCTTGCGTCATGGTTTCAAGCCTCCAGGCCCTAGGATATCATGCTTGCACGGCATAGGCACCTGCCGCGGAGACAGAAAAAGCCGCTCGCAAACACGGTACCGCAAAGAAGAGGAATTGTGATACCTTTTCTATTGCCGGGCGATCGTAATTGTCAGGCCCCGGGGTGAGGAGGCCCATGAAAAGATCTCTGGTTTTCGCGATGGCATTTCTGCTTCTCTCCTGTTGTAAGCTGGCGCTTTCTCAAAGCCAGCAGAAATCCGACGATCCCCAGTCCTCTCCGAAAACAAGCGAGGTAGCGGATAGGGTTGTCTCCGCGGCTGTCGTGCTGAAGGAGATCATGGGCACGCCGGACAAGTCCATTCCGCAGGATCTGCTCGACCGATGCCAGTGCGTGGCCGTGATTCCGTCAATGAAAAAGGCTGGCTTCATTCTTGGCGCGGCTTATGGCAAGGGCGTCATCACGTGTCGCAGGGATAGCGGCAACGGCCCCTGGAGTGCTCCGTCCATGCTGATGATGAGCGGAGGGAGCTTTGGTCTTCAGATCGGCGTCCAGGCAACCGACCTGGTCCTGGTCGTCATGAACCTCAGTGGCGTCGACAGCCTGCTTGACAGCAAGTTTACTTTGGGCGGCGATGCGGCCGTGGCCGCCGGGCCAGTGGGCAGAAATGCCTCTGCCAAGACGGATGTACTGATGAGGGCCAAGATTCTCGCTTACTCCCGCTCCAGGGGAGTTTTTGCGGGGCTGAGCCTGAATGGAGAGGTCGTCAGGACTGACAAAGACGCCAATTATGTGCTGTACAAGAAACAGCTGAATGCGAAGGACATCCTGTTTCATCCGGTGTCCGGCGTACCCAAGGATGCTACGATTTTCACCGATGAGCTGACCAAGGTCAGTCCAAAACTGGTGAAGTAAGCGCGCCGTTGCACCATGGAGCGCAGTGCCTTGACGACGCCTGACGGTATCGCAACCCAGGCATGTTGTAGTGCGCTTGGCGGGGCATCGTCGACGAATTGTAGGTCTTGGCCGTGAAATCGGCGTCAATCACGTTGACTCTGCCCGGGATATTTGTTAGTTTTTCCGCGGATTGCAGCTTTTGCCGGCGCAAAGTTGCCTGCTCTTGCTCCTCAGTAGCTCAATGGTAGAGCATTCGGCTGTTAACCGAAGGGTTGTAGGTTCGAGTCCTACCTGAGGAGCCATAATTCCAGCCTGTTTACACTCTCCCGTTTATCGCTGATACCTTTTGATCCCGAGAATTGTATCCTGCAATCGCACGTTACGATTATTTCACTTTATTCTTGACACGCCATTATTGTAGTACTAAGTTATTAGCATGCGACGAAAAAGCCCGATACTCACCGAACAGGAACTCGAGATCATGAAGGTCGTCTGGGTCTATGGCACTGCCACCGTGCGCGACGTCTACGAGACCCTGCTCTCGCACCGCAAGATCGCCTACACGACCGTCATGACCATGATGAAAATCATGGAAGATAAGAAGTACGTGAAGCGTCGGCTCGCGGGGCGTGCTCATGTTTACGAAGCCACTCGGCCCAAGAAGCAGATGATTCACGAGATGGTCAGCGAGTTCATCAATCGCGTTTTCAACGGCTCTGCTGAGCCACTGGTGGCGCATCTCGTCGAGGAGCGCAGCCTGTCGGAAAAGGAATTGAAGCAGATCGCGAAAATGATCCGGGACAACCCATAGGGCCCCAAGACCCGGCCGGTGTCGCATGCCTCCACTCGTGCGATGCTTTCGGCCCTCCTGAATCTATGACCGCTCATTTGTGGCTGGAGAACCTGGCAGCATACAGCTTGCAGGTTGCGGTGCTGATCCTCGCGGGCAGCGTACTCATTTACATGTTCCGGCTGAAAACGCCGGTGGTTCTGATGGCTCTTTGGCAGGCATTGCTGCTGGTCTGCTTGCTGCTTCCCGTAATTCAGCCGTGGCATCACCTGCGACAGACCATGCCGAGCTCCATCCTGCCTGCGGCTCTGACGAGCTTCCCCTCCCCGATTTTCCCGGATGCCGAAATCCTTCCAACGGCACCTTCGTCCTCGCAGGCCTGGTGGCTTCAATTCCCGAGGTACAAGCTCGTTGTTTTAGCCCTGGGGATTGGCGCAGGGCTGCGGTTCCTTTGGCTGGCGCTGGGAATGCTGCGGTTGCTTCGGTATCGGAATGGGTCGCGCAGGCTTGCGGCGCTCCCGGACGTGATTCGCGAAGTTCAATGGCAAGTGGGTGTTTCTCCTGAGATTTTCCTTTCAGCGGAGATCGATACTCCGGTCACCTTCGGTTTTCGTAAACCGGCGGTGCTCTTCCCTGAGTCGTTCGCTGCAATGGCCGAGAATCTCCAGCGGCCGATCGCCTGTCACGAGCTGCTGCACGTGCAACGGCGGGATTGGTTGTTTATTGTGCTGGAGGAATTCCTTCGATCCCTTCTCTGGTTTCATCCGGCCATCTGGTGGGTACTTGGACGCATTCAACTCAGCCGCGAGCAGGTGGTGGATCGCGAGGTACTCAGAGTAACAGGCGAGCGTGACCGCTACCTGGAGTCGCTCCTGCACATCGCATCGCTGCGGGGCCGGCCTGCGGCTGTGCCTGCGCCACTTCTCTTGAAGGAAGGTCATTTGGTCCAACGCGTGACACTCATGATAAAGGAGTCCAAGATGAGCAGATCCAGACTGGTCTTCAGCCTCGGGGCGATCGCGGCTCTTTTGATCTGCACCGGCACATTCGCGGCGGCTTGGTTTCCATTGGCCGGCGCGCCTGATACCGCTTCCCGTGCGGCTGCGCCGCCGTCGGCCGGCACACCTGTTTCGCCGGCGCCCGGCGCCCGCAAGCCCGTCCGCACGGAAAATCCAACTGCCCAAAAGGATCCACGCAAGCCTGTGCGCGTAAGCAGCGGCGTCCAGGAATCCAAGCTGACCTATAGGGTGGAGCCGAACTATCCGGCGTTGGCGGAGCGGAAGCATGTGGAAGGAGCGGTGATTGTCGAGGTGAGCGTGAATGAGGAAGGATCTGTATCGAATGTTCGCGTGCTCCAAGGTAATCAGCTCTTCGAGCAGGCTGCGATCGATGCTGTAAAGCAATGGCGCTACTCTCCAACTTACCTCAATGGCGTGGCAGTTCCGGTGGTCGCAACAGCGGCGTTGCGGTTCGGCCCTTCAAACCCTGCTACCCAGGTGTTCCTTGATGCGCAGGGACTCTTGAAGGATGGCGAAGGCAATCCCATCTCCCTCGAGGAAATGGCATCAGGCAACAACCCCATACGGCTTACGATCGCGTTGTCCGTTCATGGCGCGACGGTCGAGAATGCGATAAAGACCATTCGCGACCGGGGATTCGAAATGAGGAACCTTCAAGTCTCATCCCCGTGCTACGCGTTCGTGGACGGTCGCATCTTCTACAGGACGTCGCTTCCTGACAGCCGAACTCCCAGCTCTCCGCAAACGTTTGCAGATCCGAGCTTCCAGCCGCCGCTGTTGGATATCGATCTGGAGCGCCTGGCTACGATCGCCAAGGCCTCCGGACGTATCAAATTCCCTACTGGGTTTACCGGAGAAATGGACATCTCTTTTATGATGCGTCTGAGCGAGAAAGGTGAAATCCTGTCCGTCCAGGGGAATTCATTCGACATCCCGGAAGTCATTGCCGCCCTGGGTCACACGCGCGTTATCGCGCCGGGACGCTGCCGCAATGAATTCGTTCCTACCGAGATGAGCGTGAGGCTCAACATCAGCTTCTAATGAGTCCATCCGTTTGTCGACACTGTCTGGCGCCTGGGCGCAACAAAAGAGTGGGATCCGACCCATACCACATCAGCTCCTCCGAAAATAACTGTTTCCTTACTATTCGTACTCTGACATATTCATAAGTTCATTGGTAAGTGGACATCTGTATTTAGGGATTCTTTGAGTCTTCGAGTCTTAGAGGTTAAACATCAACCCGCTTCCATTCCATGAATCACTCGGAATCTCCACCAGTCCCTAAGTTGATTCCAACTTGCAAATTCTTCTGACACTGGCTAATCTACTGCCGCGGATGCCTGTTCTACCATTCCGGGAGACAGTCCCCCCTCCGCATCGAAAGGATATAGATGAACAGCAGAGTTCTGGAACTGGCAATTGAAGCACTGGAAGGTCAACGCGCAGAAATTGAACTTGAGATGCAAGCTCTACAAATCATGATTAAGGAAGGGACCACACCACGAGCCGTCGCCGCCAGCGGTAAGCGACCAGGAAGAACCGCGGCACAACGCAAAGCCCAAAGCGAAAGGATGCGGAAGTACTGGCAGCGGAAGCGAGCTTCCAAGGCAAGCGTCAAAGCGCCTGCCAAATCGAAGTCCGGGCCTCAATCTGCTGCCGCGCGAAAAGCCATCAGCGAAAGAATGAAGGCGTATTGGGCCAAGCGGAAGGCGGACGCTGCGAAGAAGGCCAAGAAGACGGCCTGATCGCAAAGCCCATGTGAACACGGCAACCACGAATCGGATACTGACACCTCCGCAGAGGGGGGATCAAAGCCCCGATTCCCATCCCATCATCGGTCATGCGAATCATTGATTCGCCGGGTAGTTGCGCTTGTCGCAAACCTGCGAACAGGCGAATGCTTTGCATCCCGTTGATTCTGCAACAACCCCTGCGAGATGAAGAATCGTGTGTGGAAATGACGGGGTCCTTTGTTTTACCTGAGACAAAAGAGAAAGCGAGAGCGCAAGACCGGCAGAGATAAGATCATTACCTTGTCAACCTTCCAGTTGCCGGCACGTAAATGTAAATAGATATCGCTTCTCAGCTCTTCAAATCTCGCAAGGAGGCTTCCATGCAAAATGGGCCAGGCGAAGCGATCGGACTCTCTTCCAAGCGTCTCGTATTCATCATTGGGCTTGGCTGGTTTTCCGCGCTGGGATTCGACCTGTTTCAGAACGCGGGGCTCTTTGCCAAGCTCTTATTGGATTCTCAGTCGGCATTTTTGCCGCCGGAACAACTGTTCCGCAGGATTCCCATGGGTTACATGGCATTTTTGCTTGCCACTATCCTGATGATCTGGCTGCAGGCAAAACTCGAAACCTATGGCTGGAAAAGAGGAGTGGGTTTTGGACTGAAGTTCGGCCTACTGTCGGAGGCTGCTCTGGTACTCGGGAATTACTCACTGTTCCCGGTGCCTGTTCCCTTGCTCTTCGCCTGGTATATAGGCGGAACAGTCCAATGCTGCATTGTAAGTGGGGTCATCGGAAGCGGTTTAGGTGGTGCGCACCTGGGGCGCTTGTTCGCTAAAGTGGGGCTGTTCGTGCTCGTCATGTTTGCGGCCACAATGGTGCTGCAGGGACTTGGCATCGCACCCGTAATGCGAAGGTCTCGCTGAAGGATCGAAAACTCCCGCATCACGTTTTGTGCGGCCACCGAAATAGAAGATGTTTCCAGGTACGGGATGTTGAGCGCGCACGCGAACTGCCGGAATTATTATCACCTCGGAAGCACTCGACAGCCCGTACCTGGAAACAACGACCAGCGCGCAGCCCTGGCCCAATCGAGGCTTGTAACTTTCTGAGTCGCAGGCGCACCCTGTTAACGCTTGATGTCGGAAACATAAAGCAGCTGGACGTTGTATCGTTTTGCCACCTCACCAAACGCGGCCAGGTCCGTCGATAGCACACCGTCCAGTTTCTTGAGTTGCTCCTCCAGGCGGCCGTTCAGAACCTGGAAGACATCGTATTGCTGCTGAGTCGGCGCGGCGTCGGCTGATTCCACGCTCATGGCAAAGGAATCAAACTCCTCGTTCAACATGTTGGGAAATGCGAGATTGGCTTCCGAGCCTTTCATGTCAACCTGGATCAGCTGTTCTTCAATGGGCGACAGTTTTTTCCCGAGCGCTTCGGCTGCATCCAGGACCGGTTTCATTTTCGCGTCGTTCTGTAAACGGTCGCGCAGCTGCAGAATCTGGGTTTTGAGGTCGCGGATCCGGTTGATCGCCTGGTGGTCTTTGCCGACACTCTGATAGACCTCCGTTGCCAGAGCAAATTGCTTTTCCAGTTCGCCGGGTGCGACTTTCGCGCGCGGATCGGCGATGACCTCGAGAGGCGCCGACCGGACCTGGCCATCGGCGTTAAGCCGCAACTCATACTTTCCCGGCGGTACCAGCGGACCGCGCGGACCTACGCCGCTGTAGAACGCTCCCGGCACCTTAACGGGATCGTCAAGGCGCAAGTTCCAAACACAACGATTCAGACCACCGTCTGCCGGAATCGTCCTGACCTCCATCACCTGATCCGGCCATTCCGGCGGTTGCGCTTCCTCTTTTTTCTCCACGCTGGAGAGTGTCCGCAACACCTTGCCCCGGGCATCCAGAATCTGGAGTGTCACTTCGCTCTGCGGCTTGGCGGCAAGATAATAATCAATGATCGCACCCGCCGGCGAATTGGCGCCCACGGGCCGCCGGCTGTCGACCTCGTCGGGATAGTGCAGCCGGATCGCAGTCTGGGGAACGAACAGGAAGGCTCCCGCTGAGGCGGTCTTTTCATCCATCTGTCGCAGAGGAGTGATGTCGTCGAGCACCCAGAAAGAGCGGCCGTGGGTGGCTGCCACAAGGTCGTCATTCTTGACGACCAGATCATGAATAGGAGCCGTGGGGAGGTTCTGCTGCAGCGTCTGCCAGTGTCCCCCGTTGTCCATGGAAAAGAACACTCCGACCTCCGTGCCCGCGAAGAGCAGGCCCTTCCGCTTGGGATCCTCGCGCACGGCATGAACGTAGGCGCCGTCGGGAATTCCATTGACGATCAAAGACCATGACTTGCCGTAGTCCGCTGTCATATACACGTACGGCCTGTAGTCATCGAGTTTGTGGCGATCTACTGCGATGAAGGCAACTCCCGCATCATGGGGCGAGGGCTCGATGGTGCTGATCATGCTCCACTCAGGCAGTTCCTTCGGCGTGACGTTCGACCAGGTCTTGCCGTCGTCCGTCGTGAGGTTGACCAATCCGTCATCCGATCCGGCCCAGAGCAACCCCCGCTTCATGGGTGATTCGGCGAGGGCGAAAACCGTGTCGTAGTACTCGACACTGGTGATGTCCTTGGTCAGTGGTCCCCCGGAGGGCTTCTGTTTGCTCTTGTCGTTGCGGGTCAGATCGCCGCTGATGGCTCTCCAGCTGGACCCATGGTCTGTGGATTCGAAAACCACATTCGCAGCGGTATAAAGCACGTCCGCGTCATGCGGTGACAGAAACATGGGAGAAGTCCACTGAAACCGGTATTTCAGATCTTCCGCGCCATGACCCGAGACGTCCAGCGGCCAGACGCTGATATCGCGCGCCTGTTCGCTACGCTTGTCAAAGCGCGTCAGATTGTATTCGGCGCCGGCATATACGATATTGCTGTCGCGCGGATCCACCGCAATAAAGCCACACTCTCCGCCTCCGACCGGGTACCAATCTGGGCGCCCGATCACCCCCTCGTCATCCATGCTTGCGATGGCAATGGTGGTGTTATCCTGCTGCGCCCCATAGATGTAATATGGGAAGCGGTTGTCCGTGGTGACGTGATAGAACTGAGCAGTCGGCTGGTTCTCCTGCGTGGTCCAGGTTCTGCCGCCGTCGATCGAAATCGTGGCGCCGCCGTCGTTGCCGTTGATCATGCGTCTGGGGTTGGTCGGATCAATCCACAGCGCGTGATGATCGCCATGAGGCGCCGGTAACAGACCAAAGTTCCTTCCTCCGTCGTTGGAGCGCAGCAGGCCCGTGTTGAGAACATAGACGGTGTCGACGGATATGGGATCCGCGAAGATGTGAGTGAAATACCAGGCCCGCTGGCGAATCCTCCCCTCGTCGCTCACCCGCGTCCAGTTATCACCGGCGTCATCGGAGCGATAGAGGCCCCCTTCTTTCGCTTCGATCAATGCGTAGACCCGGTTAGAGTCTGCCCCCGATACTGCAATTCCAATCCGCCCGAGAATGCCACCCGGCAAGCCGTGCTCTTCCAGCCTTCTCCAAGTAACGCCTCCATCGGTGGATTTGTATAAGCCGCTTCCGGGACCGCCGCTCGAGAGACTATAAGGCGTGCGGGAAACCTCCCACAGCGACGCATATACGATACTGCTGTTCTTAGGATCGAAGACGATGTCGGAGGCGCCAGTCTTCTCGTCCTTATATAAGACCTTGCTCCAGGTGTTGCCTCCGTCGATGGAACGAAAAACGCCTCGTTCTGCATTGGGCCCGTAGGCATGCCCTAGGGCGGCGACAAGAACCAAGTTAGAATTCATGGGATCAACGAGAACGGCGCCGATGTGCCGGGTATCCCTGAGCCCCACGTTTTTCCAGGTTCTGCCTGCATCGGTCGATTTGTAAACACCATCACCGTAGGAAATGTCCCCGCGAATGCAGGCTTCGCCACTGCCGACATAGATAATGTTGGAATCGGAGGGTGCTATCGCGATGCTTCCGATGGAGGAGACAGACTGATGCTCGAAAAGAGGGTTCCAGGTACCACCGCCGTCAGTGGTCTTCCAGACTCCGCCGGCCACCGCGCCCATGTAGTAGACATCCGGCTCGCCGGCCACTCCAGTGACCGCGAGAACGCGCCCGCCACGAAAGGGTCCCACCAGGCGCCACCGCATTCCCTGAATGAGTCGCTGATCGATCTGCGCCACGGCTGCGCCCGTGCTTTGCACTCCCTGGTCGCGCGCCGACATGGTGCCCACCGCTATACACAGGAATAACCACCAGAATCTTCTCATGGCACTTCCCTCCCGAATCACGTCATCTTGTCGCTCTATGAAATGCAAACCCGAACGGGCCGTACAGCATGGTACACCCCAATGGCATTGATCATATCAGCGCCCGCGAGACTCGGCAATGCAGCGAAGGTGTCAAAACGTCCGTGCATGAGCGCTGCGTGAGCTTTCTGTCATCAGGGAGGATTTGCTGACGCCTCGCGTGGGATCTTCCCATGGTGCAGACGCTCGGGTATGCTTGCGAGTCGGACCGCGGTTATATGTTGCCATCAGATGCCAAGATTGGAGGACCCATGACCCGTTTTCCACGTAGTTCACAGATCATTCTTGCAGTCTGCTTGAGCCTCTTTGCGTCAGTATTTGCCTCGTCAGCAGCGGCGCAAACCAAACTGCTTCGATTTCCCGCAATCTACCACGACAAGGTCGCATTCACTTACGCAGGCGATATCTGGATCGCGCCTACCGCCGGCGGGACCGCCACGCGGCTTACGGCTCATCCGGGCGTGGAGGTATTCGCCAGGTTCTCTCCGGACGGCAACTGGATCGGCTTCACAGGCCAGTATGACGGCGACGAGCAGGTCTACGTCATGCCGTCAACCGGAGGCATTCCCAGGCAGCTGACTTACTATCCCGCACGCGGTCCTTTGACGCCACGATGGGGCTGGGACAACCAAGTGTACGGCTGGAGCCATGATGGCAAATCTATCCTCTTCCGGTCTGCACGAGATTCGTGGACGCTCGGGTCCTCTCACCTGTACACCGTGCCCATGACTGGCGGCCCGGCGGAGGTGCTGCCGATGCCCGAATCGGGCGCGGGTGACTATTCGCCGGACGGAACCAAGATCGTCTACTCCCCGAGATTCCGCGATTTCCGTCCAGAGAAGCGGTACAGCGGCGGCGAAGCCAATGACCTGTGGATTTTCGATCTCAGGGCCAACGACGCCAAGCGTGTTATCTATAGCCCGCGTGCGGATCGCGACCCGATTTGGATTGGGAACACAATCTATTTCACCTCCGATCGAGATGGCACCTTCAATATCTATGCCTATGATATGCCCAGCGGCAAGACCACACAGATCACGGCCAGCAAGACGTGGGACGTCCGCTGGCCGAGTTCCGACCATGGAACGCGGATCGTTTACGAGCTCAACGGCGAGTTGCAGATCCTGGACATCAAGACCGGCAAGAGCACACCGATCTCGATCACCGTGCCGGACGACGGACTCTGGGAGCGTCCGTCGCGGGTGTCCGCGATAAACCAGATGGAAGACTATGAGCTCAGCCCCAAAGGAGAGCGAGCGCTCTTCAGCGCGCGCGGTGATATCTTTACCGTACCGATCGAGAAGGGACCTACACGCAACCTGACGAACTCCTCCGGCGCGCACGACAAGTGGGCGCGCTGGTCTCCCGATGAATCCAGGATCGCGTTTATTTCGGACATGAGCGGCGAGGAAGAACTCTATGTCATTTCCGAGGACGGCTCCGGAAAACCCGAGCAACTCACGACCGGCGGCCACGCCATGCGCTACCAGCCGGAGTGGTCGCCCGACAGCAGGCGTATTGCGTTCAGCGACAAGGACGGAAAAGTGTTCGTCTATTCCTTCGATGACAAAAAGCTCAGTCAGATCGTCGATGCGCCGCGCGGGCAGGTGGGAGATTATGCGTGGTCCCCCCGCGGCCACTATCTCTCGTTCAGCATGGACGGACCGAACAACTTCGGAACCATTTACATCTGGAGCGAAAAAGACGGCCAGCTTCACAAAATCACTGACCCCATGTTCAATTGCTCTAATCCCGCTTGGGACCCCGAAGGCAATTACCTTTTTTACCTGAGCGACCGGGAGTTCGCGCCGCAGCTCTCGACCGTCGAGTTCAATTACGCCACCAACCGCACCACGGAAATCTATGCGCTGGCGTTGCGCAAGGACGTTAAACACCCATTCCCACCTGAAAGCGATGAGGTAAGCACGGGCGAAAAACTGGACGCCGCAAAAGCCGCGCCTGCCAAACCCGATGATGCAAAGCCAGCCGACATGTCCATTGACTTCGACAAGCTCGCCCTGAGGGTTGTGCGCGTGCCGATTTCGGCTGACAACTATCAAGGATTGACGGCGAAAAAAGGATTTCTGATTTATGCCACTGTTCCGGCCGGCTATTACGGCCGGGAATCGGACCGCAAGGCTTCCCTGCGGATTTTCTCTCTCAAGGACCGCAAGGAAACTACGCTGTTCGATGACTTCGCCGGCTATGCACTTTCCGCGGATGGGTCGAAGATGCTGGTGCGCACAGGGGCGTCATTTGTCGTCTGCGACGCAACTCCTGGCGGCGCGAGCGCCAAAAAGACCGTGTCTACAGCAGGCCTGATGGTCGATCGCGTCCCCGTCGAGGAGTGGCGTCAGATATTCAACGAAGTGTGGCGCCGTTATCGCGATTGGTTCTACGTCGATAATATGCATGGGTACGATTGGGAGGCACTGCGAAAACAGTACGAGCCCTGGCTCCAGTACGTGGCCCATCGCTCCGACCTTAACTATGTGATCAGCGAGATGGTCTCGGAGCTGACGATCCAACATGCCTATGTCGAGGGAGGGGACTTCGCGATTCCGCCGCGGCCGCGCGTCGCGCTTCCCGGCGCCCGGTTCGAACTGGACAAGCAGACAAACCGTTATCGCATCAAGACCATATTCAACGGCCAAAATGAAGAGGAGATCTACCGGGCCCCACTCACGGAAATCGGCGTCAATGTTTCGGTGGGCGACTATCTGCTTGCCGTCGACGGCGTGGAACTGAGTCCGTCCGAAGACCCGTATCGCCTGCTGCGCAACAAGGCCGACAGGCCGGTCCAGCTCACCGTGAATTCCCGGCCGACCCAGGAGGGAGCCTGGACGGTCTCGTTCAACCCGATTACGACCGAAGAGCATCTGATCTACTTCGACTGGGTGGATGCAAACCGCAAACGGGTCAACGAACTATCCGGCGGCCGGATCGGCTACCTGCATGTGCCCGACATGGGTGCCAGCGGCATCTACGAGTTCATCAAGTGGTATTACGCGCAGCTGGACAAGGAAGCGTTGGTTGTCGATGAGCGCGCCAACGGCGGCGGCAACGTGTCGCGCATGCTGTTGGAACGCCTGGGTAGGAAATGGTTGGGCCTCAACTATTCCCGCACTGATGATCAGGCCCGCACTTATCCGGATGGCGTGTTCATCGGCCCCAAGGTCGCGATTCTCGACGCAAACGCGGGGTCCGACGGCGATATCTTCCCGGCCATGTTCCGAGAGGCGGGTCTCGGCCCGCTCATTGGTCAACGTTCCTGGGGAGGTGTCGTGGGTATTTCCGGACACGGGCCGCTCATCGATGGCGGCATAATCTACGTGCCGGAATCGGGTTTCGCCAACACCCAGGGTGAGTGGATCATAGAGGGACACGGAGTCGATCCGGACATTGAAGTGGTGAACGACCCGAAATCGGTGATCGAAGGGAAAGATCCTCAACTGGAGCGCGCCGTGGGCGAGATGATGAAGAAAATCCAAGCGAGCCCGATAAAACTTCCCCCCAAACCGGCGGGACCAATCAAAACGGGAAAAAAGTAAGGAGCCTGACCGCGGATGAATGCCGATAGAGGCTGCTTCACCTGAGCTTTTATCGGCGTTCGTCCGTGACGCCTTCTCACTTTAAGATAGCGTTTCCGCTTGCTACGCAGGTGCATCCTGCGATAAAAGCTCCCATAGTCATCCGGGCGCGTTTGATATTGGCTACGTGGTCCGGCCCATTCGTTTACGCATTTGTGCCTGGAGAATAGCATGATGAGCATGCGAGTTTCGGTTGGTGTATTGGCGATCTGTCTGCTGGCATGCGGCTGCGCGTACGCCCAGAAGTCAGGCTGGGCCGTCGTGGCCCAGGTGGGCACTGAAGGAATCGGCGCGAATCTGCACAGGGCCCTGGTTGCAAATCGTCTTGACCTCAGGGTTGGAGGCAGCTTCTTCCGATATTCTGCTAGTTTTACAAATAAGGACATCGACTACTCTGGCAAGTTGAAGTTAGGGTCTGTGCCGATCGTCATGGACGTATATCCGTTTAAGAATTTCTTTCGTATTGGCGCCGGCGTTTTCGTCAATCTCAATCAAGTGGATGGCACGGCCCAACCCCAGCAGGGGCAGATCACCATCAACGGCCACTCCTACACTCCGGGGCAGGTCGGTCAGTTGAACGGGTCCGTCAAATTCAAACGCGAGGCTCCCTATTTCGGGCTAGGCATCGGCAACCCCATTAAGCAGGGCAAGCATTGGGGCTTCTATCTGGATGTGGGTGCCTTGTATCACGGACGGCCGGAAGTAGCTCTGTCGGCAACAAACGCAACTTTGCCCCAATTGATAAGTGACGTAAATAGCCAGCAACAGAAGGTTATAGACCAGACGAAGAAATACACTTTCTTCCCGATCTTGCAATTGGGCATCAGCTATCATTTCGGCCGCAAATAAGTAAAGATGTGGCTTGCTGACCATTCAGTCGTGTGAACGCAGACCTTCATGGTTTGCAGCTTACCTTGTATGGAATTCATGACGTCATAGATTCATAGGCCGGGTCGGGGTGTGCACGGCAGGCTCGCCCCGAACGCAATCACGGAGGTTTCGATGAGAGGAAAAGTCAGATTGATTCAGGCGGTCGCCGTTTCCCTGGCACTGCTTCTTGCTGGTCCGAGGTTTCTCACACGTACCGCCGGGGCGCAAAGCCAAGTGACGACACCAGACAAGTTCTTTGGATTCCGGCTTGGCACGGATCAAAAAATGGCTCGCTGGGACAAGATGGTCGAGTACTACAGGCTCTTGGAAAAAGAGGGCGGCGGCAAGCTCAAGGTGCTGGAGATGGGACCGACCACAAAGGGTAATCCATTCCTTCTGGTCATCATCACCGCGCCCAACAACATGGCAAAGCTGGATCGGCTGAAAGAAATCAATGCGAGAATCAGCGATCCGAGGGGACTCTCTGATCAGGATGCAAAAAACCTGGTCAGCGAAGGCAGAGCGGTCATATGCCAGTCCATGAGCCTTCACGCCACGGAGATCGGAGGCTCTCAGATGGCGCCGGAGCTCGCTTTTGACTTGCTCAATCGAAAAGACGAGGAGGCGCAACGGATCCTCGACAACGATGTGTTCCTCATGGTTCCGTCCTTCAATCCCGACGGCGAGATCATGGTCACAGACTGGTACAACAAGACGTTGGGCACGGAGTACGAAGGGTCCAATCCCCCGTGGCTGTATCACTGGTACGCAGGCCACGACAACAACCGCGATGCCTTCCAAACCAATCTGGTCGAATCGCAGTATATGGCCCAGATTATGTTCCATGATTGGAGCGTCCCGCAGGCCTACGTCGACCATCATCAGATGGGCAGCAATGGCGCTCGCATTTATGTCCCCCCTTATGCCGAGCCCATCCGCCCCTATGCCGATCCGCTCCTCTGGCGTGAGCTGAGTTGGTATGGAGCGCATATTTCCTACAAGGAAGAGGAGGCCGGCTTATCAGGCGTCCTTAACGACGCGCAATATTCCGGCTGGGGGCATTTCGGATTCCACTGGATGGTTCCCTTCCACAACATCGCCGGCATGCTCACCGAATCTGCGGGCGCCCGGCTTGCGAGTCCGATTTATATCCATCCTGACCAACTTCAAGGAGGCACGCGGAACCTGCCCACGTACGAGGCCGAGACGATCTTTCCTGATCCGTGGCCGGGCGGCTGGTGGAGGCTCCGGGACATCCTCGACCGCCAGAAGGTTGCTGCCTGGGCGACCCTGGATCTGGCAGCCCGGAACAAGGAAACCGTGCTTTGGAATGCATACCAAAAGGCCAAGCGGCAGACCGAAAGGGGCGCCGCCGGCACGCCCAAGGCGTACGTAATCACATCCGTCCAGCATGACGCGCTCACCGCGGTGAAGATGGTGAACAAGCTGCTGGTCCAGGGCGTCGAGATCAAGCAGAGCCCGAAGGGGTTCACCACGCCAGAAGGCGAGAGTTATCCGGCAGGCTCCTATGTGATCTCGCTTGCACAGCCCAAGATGGGATTGATCCACTACCTGCTCGGCAGGACGAATTATCCCGACAATGAGTGGACCCGGAACCGCGACGGGTCGCCGATGCGGCCCTATGACATGGCAACCGACACCATGTTCGAGTTCATGGGTGTGCGGGTCGATCCTATCGATGAAGCAATCCCCGGAGACCTGCAGAAACTCAACGGCGCCGTGCAGCCCGTGGGGAAGGTGGGCCAAGGCGGGGCGGGCTATAAGTTCGATGGCAGATTAAATGACAGCTTCAGGGCACTGAACATGCTGTTCGACAAAGGCGTGGCCGTGCGGCGCGTCGACAAGGCCGCCGAGGGCTTGCGGCCGGGCGATTTCATTGCTGCTGCGGGATCAGAGGCGGCTCTCGCAGACGTTGCCAAACAGACAGGCGTGGACTTCGTGCCCATAAAAACCGATCTGAAGCAGGGAATCCACGAAGCGAAACGGCTGCGCGTCGCCATGTATCAGCGATACGGCGGCGGCAACATAGACGAGGGCTGGACGCGTCTTGTCCTGGAGCAGTTTTCTTTCCCGTACAAATCCATCATGGACGCGGAAATAAAGAAGGGCGTTCTCAACGACCAGTACGATGTCATCATTTTGCCCGATGATTCGACGGCCACCATCACAGGCGAGCGCGGAGCAGCCCCAGCGGCAGCAGCCGGAGCTCCGCAGGCCGCGGCCGCCCGTGGGCAGGGCGGAGGTGGCGGACTCGGTGGCGGATCCGTTCCACCGGAATACCGAAGCGGCATCGGAATCGATGGCGTCAATGCCCTCAGGGATTTCGTGCAGAAGGGCGGAACCCTGGTGACTCTTGCAGGCGCGAGCAACTTCGCGATTGAGAGATTCGGCCTGCCTGTCCGCAACGTTCTGGCGAACAAAACCTCGACGGAATTCTGGTGCCCGGGTTCTACCCTGAACGCGACATTCGACAACACAAACCCCCTGGCTTATGGAATGCCCGGACAAGGCTTGGTTCTGTATATGAGCGGCGCCCCTGCCTTCGAGATCGGTTCGACTAGCAGCGGCTACCAATATGAGACCATCGTCCGGTATGCTGATCACAATCTGCTTCAGAGCGGCTGGCTGCTGGGTGAGGAGAATGCGGCCAGGAAAGCCGCAATGGTTTCCGCCAAGTTGGGCGACGGACGCGTCATTCTCATTGGCTTCCGCGTTCAGCATCGGGCCCAAACCCACGGCACGTACAAACTGCTCTTTAATTGCCTTGTGAGGTAAGGGCCCGTCAATGAATGACGTTTACACTGACAGGCCCTAACCGCAGGAGTACCGATGGAATATTGTTTTGACGAGATTGTGGACCGGCGAGGCACCGACGCCATCAAATGGAGCACATATCCTGATGATGTAATTCCGATGTGGGTTGCAGACATGGATTTCCGCTCCGCGGAGCCCATCATTCGTGCGTTGCGCGAGCGGATCGACCATGGAATCTTCGGATACACACGACCCACACAGGATCTGCGGCGCGCTCTGCAGGACAGGGCGAAAACGGTTTACCAGTGGGAGATCCATGAGGAAGAGATTCTCTTTCTCACCGGGATCGTATCTGGCCTCAACATCGCCTTCCAGGCTTTCGCCGGGCCCGGAGAGGCGGTGTTGGCGCAACCGCCCGTTTATTTCCACTTTCTGAGAGATCCCGTGCAGCACGGTCGCGTGCTTATAGATCCGCCTCTCGTGCGCAAGGGAGACACATACGAGATCGACTTCGAGAGATTTGAGAAGGCGACTACCGAGCGGACGCGGCTCTTTGTCCTTTGCAATCCGCACAATCCCGTCGGCAGGGTCTACACGAGGAGAGAACTGGAGAAAATTGCCGAGATCTGCCTGCGCCACCGACTGGTCATTTGCTCGGATGAGATCCATTGTGATCTCGTGTATAGTGGATTCCGGCACATTTCCATTGCGACGCTGAGCTCCGAGGTGGCGGCCCAGACTATTACGCTGATGGCGCCAAGCAAGACTTACAACGTGGCCGGTTTGGACTGCGGCTTCGCCATCATCAGAAACGAACGGCTGCGCCGGATCTGGCAAAATACGTCCTACGGCATCATCTCCGGAGTCAATATCATGGGTTACGTCGCCGCGCTCGCCGCCTTGCGCGACGGCCAGGAATGGCTCAATCAGGTCATGGGTTATCTGGAGTCAAACCGGGATCATCTGGCGGCGTACATCAGAGAGAAGATGCCTTCCATGCGGATGTGCAAAATGGAGGCTACATACCTGGCATGGCTCGATTGCAGTCAGACCGCAATTCCCGGAAATCCGGCTCAGTTTTTCCTCAAGGAAGCTCGCGTCGGCCTCAACAACGGCCCCGATTTCGGCAAAGGAGGTGAAGGATTCGTGCGCCTGAATTTTGCGTGCCCGCGCACAATCCTTAGCGAGGCCCTGGAGCGCATGTCCACGGCCTTGGGCAAATTATAGGAAATTGGGGAAATTGGGACACACCTTGTTTCGCCGGGACAATCTCGTCAGTTTCGAGAAGTCATGGCGAAACAGGATGCGTCCCCAATTTCCCTCATCGAAGATCCGTCACGAAACCGCCGTGGGCCTTGAAGTAAGGAACCAATCCGCCCGCACTCAGGATGTCGAGCATGATGCCAGGCAACGGCGATCCCGAAATCTCCGTGCCTGTGCTCACGTTCAGCACGCGAACACCGGAGTCGTCAAGCAGCACGCGCAAGCGCTGGCCCTCGCAAATTGCGCTCGTATCGCACTCGACGGGTATCAGGCCATTATTGACCGCGTTACGATAATAGGTACGCGCGAAACTCGCGGCCACGACGGCCTGGATTCCCGCAGCCAGAACAACAGAGACCGCTACCTCCATCGCCGACCCGCACCCGAAGTTCTTGCCGGCAACCAGCAGATCTCCGGGCTGGATCGAATTTGCGAAGGATGGGTCCACGGATTCCAAAAGATATTGCCTGAGGACTTTCGGATTCAGGGTCTCCTTCTTGCGGCTGGATTGGACAATGTAATCGGTGTTGACGTTATCCCCGAACACCCGAGCCCGCCCTTGGATGTCTATTCTCATCGCGAGCTTCCCATGAGCAAACGCGGATCGGTGATCCGGCCCGTGATGGCAGCGGCGGCGCATGCTGCCGGAGAAGCGAGGTAAATCGCAGCTTTGGCGTTTCCCATGCGCGCCTTGAAATTCCGATTCGCCGTGGAGAGAACATTAACGCCATCCGCTGGGATGGGGCCGGCCGTGCCGCAGCAGGATCCGCAACCAGGAGGCGTCATGATGGCGCCCAGATCTATCAGCTTGTCGAGTGTGCCGTCTTTTCTCAACTCTGCTTCAACCTCTCTAGAAGCAGGCGTAACCAACAACTGGACGCCCGGCGCGATCCTGGGATGCGCTTTCAAAATCGCCAGGGCCTGGTGAAAGTCGGGGACGCGGCCGCCCGTGCAAGTCCCCAGATAGACCATCTGAATCGGTGTACCCGCAACCTCGCTAATGTTGACGACATTGTCAACCGCATGCGGGCATGCAATCAGAGGCGTCAACTCCGAAAGGTCCAGCGTGATTTGACTGAAATAGCGGGCATCAGGATCGGCATCCACCTCTATGATATCGCCGGCGCCGCGCGGCGCCAAATAGGCGCTCGTTTTCTGATCGGCGCGGAAAATGCCCGCCTTCGCCCCCATTTCGGCGGCCATATTGCTGAGCACGAGCCGATCGTCGATGTTCATGTCTCCTGCCGCCTGACCCTGGAATTCCAGCGTCATGTAAGACGCGCCGTCGCTCCCAATGGCGCGGGCAAGCGCAAGAGCGACGTCCTTCGCATGGACACCCTCTTCGCACTGCCCATCCAGGATCACCCTTATGGATTGCGGGACCTTCAGCCAAATTCTTCCACTGATCATGGTGGCTGCCAGATCGGACGAGCCAATTCCGGTCGCAAACGCGTTCAGCGCGCCTCCCGTGACCGAATGGCTGTCCGCGCCAACCAGCAGGCGGCCTGGTCCGGTCCGCCCGGATTCCATCATGATTTGATGAGAGATGCCTTCGCCGGCGTCGTATACCGTAATGCCGTGCTGCACAGCAAATTCCTTTATCAGTACGTGCAGATCGCCAGCCTCGGGTTGCAAACGGCAGGCGTAGTGGTCGAGCACAAACACGATTCGTTCAGGGTCGAACACGCGCGTGCCACCCATTTGCCTGAAGAAGTCGATTGCCATGGGTACGGAGCCATCGGTACCCATGGCAACATCCACCTCGCAAATTACCAGATCCCCGACGCAGGCGTCCTGGCGCGACTTTCTGGACAAGATTTTTTCGCTGATGGTTTTGCCTGGCATCACCTGTCGTTCGCGACCTCCCGCAACTCCGAAACGACCTCTTCAAGCAGATTCAGAGTGCGCCGCACATCTTCCGGACGGATATCGCCCATGTGTCCGATGCGAAAACTCGATGGTTCGTATCGGCCAAGCCCGCGCGCGGTCAGGATGCCGCGCGATTTCATGCGCTCGCGAATCGCCTGCGGCGCGATGCCTGCCGGTCCCGTGATCGCCGTCAGCGTCGGCGAGTATTTTCTCAGACCTGGGCATTGCAGCATCATTCCGAGTTTTTTTATTCTCTCGCGCACCAGGCCGGCCATCTCCTGGTGGCGCTTGTAGACGTTCTCGGCGCCTTCCTCTTCGATCATGGCGAGCGCGGTGTTGACCTGCGCCATAAGGTGCACGGGCGTCGTTCCCGGAGTCTCAGGCTTGCCGCGAGCCAAGGCTCGCCTAATGGCCTCGAGATCGAAATAGGAACGCGGCAAGCGAGCCTTTTCACGCGCTTTCCAGGCTCGGCCGCTCATCGCAATAAAGGAAAGGCCGGGGCTCGACATCAGGCACTTTTGCGAGGCAGTCACGGCCACGTCGACGTCCCAATCGTCGAAGTGAAATGGCGTACCGCCGAGCGAGCTGACCGCGTCGACCATGACCAGGGCGCCCGAATGCCGGGCGGCGCTCGCAATGGCAGCCACGTTGTTCAGGCCGCCTGTCGATGTGTCGCTGTGGGCGAGAAGAACGGCGCGAGCATGCGTGTACGATTCTAAGGCGGCGGCAATCTGCATCGGATCTGCGGAAGCGTCCCAATCGCAGCACAACCGGCGCACAACGACACCAAACTGCTCCGCGATCCCGGCCCACATTTCCCCAAAGAGGCCGTTGCAGCAAGCGATGACCTCATCACCCGCCGACAATAAGTTGGTCACCGCCGCTTCGAGAGAGCCTCTGCCGGTTGCATGCACGGGGAGAACATCTCCCGCAGTTCCAAAGAGCGGCCGCAGCCGCGCAATGGTAGACGACAGGAGGGAGGAGAATTCTCCGGTGCGATGGTGGATCATCGGAGTCGCACCGGCCGCGAGCACCCGGTCCGGGACGCGTGTCGGCCCCGGGGTCATCAGCAAAAGGCTCATGAAATCACGCCCTTTGCGCGAAGCGTGTCGTTGATCTCGGATTTGAAGACTTTTCCGGAGCGAATCTCCGCGATCCTCTTGGTCTCTCGCTCCTTGAGCCCTTGCACAAGCTTCAGGACCTCTTCGGCTTCTTCCCGGGGAACGATGGCCACGCCGTCCGCGTCGCCGACCACAATGTCGCCAGGCATGACCACGGTGTTTCCGCAGGCGATCGGCACGTTGATCTCTCCGGGGCCATCTTTGTCGCACCCACCGGCACAGACCGAGCGGCTGAATACCGGCAAGCGAAGGCCCGCAAGTGCGGCCACGTCGCGCACGGCTCCATCGACGATAAGGCCTCCGAGCCCTACTGCAACAGCTGAGTTTCCCATGAGCTCGCCGAAGACCGCGCTGGTAACGTTGCCGCAGGTAGTCACGACGATGATATCGCCGGGACGGGCAAGCTCCAGCGCCTTATGAATCATGAGATTGTCCGCGGGACGGGCGATCACGGTCAGAGCGACACCGCACACAGGAAGGCCGGTCCTCATCA
>Ga0187861_10001069_pt1 | contig 29450 bp, 35 predicted proteins | sample June2016WEW_10_1_3_FD_132986 | JGI IMG/M metagenome (GOLD analysis project Ga0187861, IMG submission 132986) | Peatland microbial communities from SPRUCE experiment site at the Marcell Experimental Forest, Minnesota, USA - June2016WEW_10_100 | ecosystem: Environmental > Terrestrial > Soil >...
CGCTGTATGCAGGTGCATGTTCCCGATCCTGCTCCGACATGTGAATATCCCCCTGGAAAATATTACCATCATCGATTTCAAGGACAAGTCGGCGGATCTCAAGGCATGGACCACGCGGGGCCTCCGGTTCTTCAAGAGACGGGTCACGCCCAAGAACCTCAGGGAAGTCCTTGCGGAATACCTGTCGCCCGGCGACATATTGATCGACCTTGCCTGGAACATCGACTGCTGCGAGCTCGTGCAGTGGTGCCACGAGAACCAGGTCCTGTACGTCAACACCTCGGTCGAGGCGTGGGACCCGGATGCCGTCAAGCAGACCGCCAGCCCCTACGAGAAGACCTTGTACTACCGGCAGATGAGGCTCATGGAGCTGACAAAAGACTGGAAAGACGCCACCACCTGTGTCGTTGACCATGGCGCCAACCCCGGCCTCATCTCGCATTTCGCCAAGCACGGCCTCGTCGATATCGCGGATCGGATGATTGCCGATGGGATCGCAAAAGACCCGGACCGGATAAAATCCTTGATCAAGCAGCAGAATTTCGGCGGGCTTGCGATGGAGACCGGCGTCAAGGTAATCCACTGTTCGGAACATGATACCCAGATCTCACGCTCCCCGAAAAAGGTGGGCGAATTCGTCGGCACCTGGTGTATCGAAGGGCTCCAGGAAGAGGGCACCGCCCCTGCCGAGATCGGCTGGGGAACGCACGAAAAGACCCTCCCCCCCATGGCAATTATTCCTCCCGTGGGCCCGAAGAACGGGATACTCCTCCCTAAAATGGGGATCAATACCTGGGTCAGGTCCTGGATCCCCAACCAGGAGATCATCGGCATGGTGATCCGGCACGGGGAGGCATTCGGCATCTCCGACCGGTGGACGGTCTGGCAGGACGGGAAGGCAATCTACCGCCCGACCGTCCACTACGCCTACATGCCCTGCGATGCAACGATCGCGTCCCTTCACGAGCTCCGGGCACGCAACTACGAGCTCCAGCCCAAGATCCGGATCATGAGCGACCGGGAGATCGTGTCCGGCGCGGACATCCTGGGAGCGCTCCTGATGGGACATCCCTACAAGTCGTGGTGGACCGGCAGCATCCTCCCCATCGACGAGGCAAAAAAACTCGCGCCCGGCCAGAACGCGACCACGATCCAGGTCGCGCTCGGCGTGGTCAGCGCGGTGATGTGGATGATCGACAACCCGAAGAAGGGTTTCTGCCTGCCCGACGACCTGCCGCACGAGTTCGTGCTCGACATCGCCAAGCCCTACCTCGGCGAGTTCTGGTCGGGACCCTCTGACTGGACACCCCTCAAGAACCGCGTGGTCTACTTCAGGGAGAACCCGGAGAACAATTACGACCGCGAAGACATCTGGCAATTCAAAAACTTCTTATTCGTGCAATAAATCAATCATATAATGACAAAAACTGCGGTCGACACCAAGAAGAAGCGGAAGAAGAAAGGAACGGACGAGCCGATGACGGTCCACCATATCGGCAAGGCACGCCTCGAACTGCTGCAGGTCCTTGCCCGCGAGCACGGGACCCCCATTTTCGTTATCGATCATGAGAAAATCCGGGAAAACTACCGGGAATTCCGGGTGCACATGCCGGATGTCCAGGTCTATTTTGCCGTAAAGTCCAACTCGAACAAAGAGATCGTGAAGACGCTCTTTGACATGGGATGCAGTTTCGACGTGGCGTCCATGCCTGAATTCATGATCGTATACGAGAACATCAAGGATATGCCCAAGAAGGAGCGACTGGCGTGGATCTGGGATAAGGTTATCTATGCCAACACCATCAAGCCGATCGAGACCCTCGAAGCCCTCGACCAGTACAAGCCTCTCGTCACGTTCGACAACATCTTCGAGCTTAAAAAGATCAAGGAGCACGCACCTCACGCCGGCCTTGTCCTGCGACTCCGTGTCCCGAACACGGGCTCGATGGTCGAGCTCTCCTCGAAGTTCGGGGCACACCCGGGCGAGGCGGTGGACCTGATCATCTCGGCATTCGATATGGGTCTCGACGTGGAGGGGTTGAGCTTCCACGTGGGGAGCCAGTGCACCAACTTCGAGAACTACATGCAGGCCCTGCAGTTGTCGGCAAATATCATCCATGAGGTGGAGTCCCGGACCGGCAGGAAGATCCGGATCCTCGATATCGGCGGGGGCTTCCCGGTCAAGTACCACCCCGGCATCCGGTCCATCCGGACACTTGCAAAGAAGCTGAATGCCGAGATTGAACGGCTGTTTCCGAAGGACATGCAGATCCTCGCGGAGCCGGGCAGGTTCCTTGTCGCCAACACCTGCACGCTCGTTGCAAAAGTGATCGGCAAGGCAGTCCGCGACGGCAAGCCCTGCTATTATATCAACGACGGGGTCTACCACACCTACTCGGGGCAGGTGTTCGACCACATCAATTACCCGGTGCTGCCCTTCAAGGGTGGGGAGACCCAGATCTCCGCGGTCTTCGGGCCGACCTGCGATGCATTCGATACGATCACGCTCTCCGCGGAACTGCCGGAGCTGGACATCGGCGATCTTGTCTATTCTGAAAATATCGGGGCATACTCCCACGCCTCGTCCACGTACTTCAACGGTTTCCCGCCGGCAAAAGTCGTGCATATCAACAAGTGACGGGGCCGGCCCCGAACCAGACCTCCCCCTTTTTTCCGGCTGTTACGACAGACACTCTCATATGCCTCCGGTGCCCCTCCGAGCGAGAGCCTCCGTGTTGATGAGACCGTATGATCCATGGTCCCCTCAGATGCCCGTGCCAGCCATTTGTACATCACCGACACGCCCGCTGACATGAAACCCGACAACGCCCGGGGCATGGTACGGGTTCTTTGCGACACAGAAGCCCGATCATTTATTTACTCCCATGGACTCGCTGCGACACCGGGACCTTACACCCTAACGTGATACCGGGAAAAGACCACCCTGTTAAGAGTGAGAATACTCCTGCTGAACCCGGGATAAATAATTCAGAAGTACGACATTGCGGGGTTTCAATCGTTGGATCGGTAAGGATCAGGCAGTATTCGGTATCCTGCAGAGCTCGTCACGGTTCTTTCCGAACGCATCTTCGGATCGGGACAGGAGGGTACAATCAAGAAAGGAGGCGATGCTCCGCCCGGTTGTGGGGATGATCGCTACGGTCGCTGAAAATTTCCTGATACGGTGGTCTTTTGTAATGAACTGGAACTCAAACCGGTTTATCGCAGGAATCGATCCCCCGCGCAGGAGATGATAGCGCTCCAGCAGTTTTTTACTATCGTCACTATCAATAATGTCGGTCCAGCGCAGAACACCCTCAACCTCATCCTTTGAATATCCGGTCAAATGTGAAAACTCGGTATTGACACGGGAAATCATCATGTCATCATCAAGAACCATGATCGCTGTCCCGGAATATTCAAAGAGAGTCCGGAAATGCAGCACGGTCTCCCGCAGTGCCTCCTCCGCCCGTTTATTTTCGGTGATATCCTCGTAGGTTCCGAGGCTGCCGATAATTCTCCCGCCCGAATCCCGCAGCGGGACTTTGCTGGTCCGCAGCCAGATCCGGTTCCCGTCCGCCGCGGTCTGGGGCTCCTCGTACCCGATTTTCGGTATACCGGTATCAATCACCTTCCGATCATCGGCACGGTACAGCTCAGCCTGCTCCCTCCATGCCAGATCGAAATCTGTCTTCCCGATCAGGTCAGCAGGATCTGAGAAACCGGCGTCGCGGACGAAGGGTTCGTTGCACCCCAGGTACCGGAGGTCCGTATCCTTCCAGAATACCCGGGCCGGAACAGTATTGAGCACCGCAGTAAGCATCTGCTGCGATTCGGCGGTCTGGTGCTGCAGGGAGACCATACGGTCATACTGCCGCCGGAGCTCTTCCTCCTGTGCGGCGATCTGTTTGTATGCCTCCCGGAGTTCTGTCTCTGACTTCTTGCGTTCGGTGATGTCCCGGATCGACTCAATCGCACCGACAACATCGCCCTGCCGGCTGTAGAGTGGGCTCGCCATGACCATGAGCGTTGCCGGCTGTCCTTTCAGGAAGGAAAGAGATGTATCGGCGATCAGGGAATCCTTCTTGTGAAAGATGTGTGCATATTTTTTGGCAATAACATCATCAGGTTCGAAGATCAAATCGATCAGGATTGGTTGCCGCTGCCCGTAGAACGGGATGGCGTACTCGTAATCCCCTTTTCCCAGCATCACCGCTGCTGGAACACCCGTCACCTCTTCAATAGCACGGTTCCACGCGATAATTTTACCGGACCGGTCGATTGCAAAGGTCGCATCCGGCAGGAAGTTGATGATATCCGCCTCGCGCTGCTCATGGTCCCGGATGCTTGCCTCTGCACGTTTCTGCTGGACCGCGTAACGAATCTTGTTTGAAAGCTCGGCAAACTGGCTCCTGGGGTCCCCGCCTTTCTGGAGATAGAAATCGGCTCCTTCATTCAAGGCCTGGATGACGACTTCTTCGCGTCCTCGTCCGGTGAAGAGGATAAACGGGATGGTATTTCCCGAAGATCGTATCATCTTTAAAAATTCGATGCCGTCCATCTCAGGCATCTGGTAGTCGGAAATGATGGCATCATAACTCTTTGTATTCAGATGGGAAAGTGCGGCTGGAGCCGCGGTGACGGTGTCAACGTTGAACTGCCCGCTTTGCTCAAGGAAGAGTTTTCCGATCTCAAGCAGGTCCGGTTCATCATCAACATAAAGGATTGATATCGGGTGATCCGGGTTTGAGTGTGTACGTGAGGGGGGAACGTCGGGAGATGCAAGACCCATAGCAGTTACCGTTGACCCTGGTTTTTATTACAATTACATTCGTTCGGAGAGCACTTACTGGTAAACGCGAAGGAGTATCCGATCTGTAATGGGTGTGAAGTGGATGTGATGCACGCTCAAGAGAGATCGATACTCCAGCAGAATACTAGGAGAGAGATTGTATATTATTATCCGTTCAACGATTACAACACCATTATAATTTTTAATGCCATTATAATGGTCTCCTCGAAGACCCGGTCAGGGATGAATTGTTCCGGAACAGTACCAGAAAAAGCCGGACCGAACGGGATAACTGGAGTTTTCCCATGGCGTCCCGTCATTGTCGTGAGATCTGAGGTACGCACGAAAAAGGAAGGTCCTGCCCGAACGTAAATGTGAGAATGAGATATTTTATATCACAATAAAGATCAAATGGTCGTTCAGGAGGCTTTTTCCCCCCGTTTAACAACCTCATTACAATAAGAATGGTGGAGTATGAACGAGCTCCTGAACGTCATCTCGGCATCGGACAAACGGCGTAATCTCCTGATCCTCCTGAACAGCGGGCCGAATGAATGGGATGATATCAAGAAAATACTCAATGTCACATCCACGGGGATGCTCCCCCAGATAAAAATTCTCGAAGAGGAGCACCTGATCGAACGTGACGGGAGGAAATTTTCACTGACTCCGGAAGGCAAAGTGCTTGCAACCCAGATGGAACCTCTTATCAGGACTATGGAAGTCTTTGACAAGAACCGGAAATTCTGGCAGGAGCACAACCTTGGCGCACTGCCCCTGGAGATCCTCATGGATATCAGAGAACTGGGCGATTACCAGATCCTCGAGAACACTGATGAAGAGATCTTCGATATCAACACGTTTTTAAAAAATATATCGCATTCGACCACGATCAAGGGTATTTCCCACACCGTGCACCCGAAATACCCGAATTTTTTCCTGAACCTCGCAAAGAAGGGTGCCGAATCATCGCTGATCCTCACGCCTGGAGTCTACCGCGTCGTGAAGGAAAAATACCGTGACCTTCTCGAAGAATGGCTGGAGTACAAAAATGCGCATCTCTACGTGCCGGCGAGAGATATCAAATTCTCGTATGTGGTCTCTGATTCGTATTTCTCGATCTCGCTCTTCTATAACAGCGGGGTATTCGATTCGAAAAATGACGTTGTCAGCTTTGACCCGTCGGCGCGGAAATGGGGCGAACGCATCTTTTCCTATTACCTGAAACAATCGAAAAAGATTGAGTCCCTCGATTAAACCGGCACGCAGACCCGGAGCACCAGCCCGACAACCGTTTCCCAGCTGATCACAAATTCCCGCATTTTACGGAACACCAGCTGCGAACTGTTCTCAAACGACGGGGAATAGATCATCAGGAAGACGAGAGTGCTCAGGAACCCGAAGGCAAGGAGGATGCACTCATTCCGGATGAGTGCCTGGAGCAGGGCGTACACCATTACGCAGTAAGATACGAGAAGGATCCCGATCAGGACCCTCTTGGTCTGGCCTTCCCCGAGGCTGACCGGCAGGGTGCGTATACCGGCAGCCAGATCCCCACGTATATCTTTGAAGTCGTTTATGCACGAGGTGATGAAGACCTTCAATCCAAAAAACAGGAAGATCACCGTGACCGCGGCGAGGCTGCTGCACCACTGGCTGACGATGAGGGCAATGGTACCACCCCAGGTCAGCCCGATCACGACATTTTTGACGCCGGCCCCTGCCTTGAAGCGGAGGTTTATTGGGCCAATCCGTATACCGCGGGTATAAATGTACCCGACAATGAAGGGAAAGAACGGAGCGGCCCAGATGCCGTCATGCAGGAGGATCACCGTACCGATCAGGAATGCTGCAAGGCAACCAACCATACCGGCCCTTTTATCGGCGCCGGCCAGTTCGCCCCGGTTCAGGACATCTTCCTTGCACTCAAGGGTGCGATCCAGGGTATACGTTGCATAGACGATCAGGGAGAAGGCGATATACTCGGGGAGTCGTATGGCAATACCCGTGAGGAGAAATGCGACATGCAGGCGCAGCCCCCCGGATATGGCGACAACAGTCGATGAATTCAGCAGTCGTATAGTCGGATTGTCAGAGAATTTCACACCTCATCAAATTTTCACCGGACGCTTTATTATAATCGCATGAAAAATTACAACCCCATTAAAACTCGTCCGGCAGGAAATTGCACCAGGTTTTTTTAGCGTCTGCTGCGTAAGGGTGAAAAAACGCAAACAAACGTTCAGGAATGATCCCTTCAGGGACAACCTTTATCCCGCGGTACCCGGTATTAGTCTCATGTTGGGAGGGAGAAGACGATGGAGACCATGATTGGGAGGGTAACCCACTATTACCCGAGAGTAGGTGTCGCCGCGATCGTCCTTTCGGACCATATTGCCAAAGGTGACCGGATCCACATCCACGGGCCGCATGACGACATTTACCAGACCGTGACATCGATGGAATACGACCACCAGCCGATCCAGGAGGCAGATCCGGGACAGGACATCGGCATCAGGGTAAACGAGCGGGTGCACAACGGGGACCTGGTGTGCCGGGAGAGCTGAGGGCTGCCCGTAGCATTTCTTCTTTTCTTTTTCTGGATAGTTTCGTCACCAAAGGGTTGATGCAACAACCCGAATCTCCAAACTTTATTGCAGTCGGTGTTATTTACATACCGGGAGGGGGGATCCGAAGGGGGATCACCGGCTCATCCAGCACCCATTTTCCGGGAGGTGATGGCAGGGTGGGAAGGCGGTGCGTGATCCGGGCAGCAGGTGATTCCTGCCGGTCCCGGAAGCGTTGGACCCGGAAAAAGGTGGTGGAAAACCGGGACTTCATCTCATTTCAGATGGCGATCTTCCTGAACAGGTACGCCCCGAGCACCGCCATTGCCACCGAAAAACCGCCGATGACCGCGAAGCTGATGACGGGGTTGATCTGCGAGACGCCGGTCAGGCCGTAGCGGATCCCTTCAACCCCGTACGTGAGAGGATCGAGCATCGTGATGGGCGAAAGCCACCCGGGCAGCGAGCTGATGGGAAAGAGTGCCCCCGAGAGCCCGAAGATCGGGAAGATGACGAAGTTCATGATCAGCTGGAAGCCGTTCATGTCCTCCATGGTCGATGCGATCGCGATGCCGAACGCGGTGAACCCGATCCCGATAAGGATCATGAACCCGATCGCGACGAGAAACCCGGCGATCGTTTTGACCGAGAGGCCGATCAGGAGCGACAGGACGAGGATTATGACGCCCTGCACAACCGCGGTCGTCGCCCCGCCGGCGGTCTGGCCGAGCATGATCTCAAGCCGGGTGACCGGGGCGACGAGGGTCTCTTTCAGGAACCCGAACTGCTTGTCCCAGATGATCTGGATCCCCGAGAATACCGATGTGAAGAGGACGCTCATCGCAACCATGCCCGGAATAAGGAACTGGGTGTAGTTCTGGCCGAACCCCGGAATGCTGACCACCGAGTTGAGGCCGAACCCCAGGAAGAGGAGGAAGAAGAGCGGCATGGCGATGCTCCCGATGATCCTGCTTCTCGACCGGATATACCGTTTCATGCTGCGGAGCCAGATGGTGTAGATAATATCCATGTTCTAGTGCCTCCGCATCATCTTCATATGCTGCCTCATGATCTCCGTATTGCCCGCTTCCTGCTCCCGGATGGTTTTTCCCGTGAAGGAGAGGAAAACATCCTCCAGTGTCGGCTTGTGGATCGAGATCGAGCTGATCGGGATCTGCCGGCTGGCAAGAGTCGTGACAATCTCACTGATGTGCTGCTCCGCGTTCCGGAGGCTGATGACCACTTCACCGTCGTTCGTGTCCATGCGGTTGATCCAGGGCTCCTGAAGGGTCCGGGCGATCGCAGCGGTATCCGCCGAAACAATCGTGACTACATCGCCGCCGATCCCGTCCTTGAGGTTCCGGGGGGTATCGAGCGCGATGATCTTCCCATGGTCGATGATGGCGACCCGGTTGCAGAGCCGGTCGGCCTCCTCCATGTAATGCGTGGTGAGGATGATCGTGATCCCCTTCTCCCGGCTCAGGGTCGCAATATACTGCCAGAGATGATTGCGGGTCTGGGGGTCGAGGCCGAGTGTGGGTTCGTCAAGGAAGAGGACCAAGGGGTGGTGGAGCAACCCCCGTGCGATCTCGAGGCGCCGGCGCATCCCGCCGGAGAAGGTCTTGACGATGTCGTCTTTCCGGTCAGAGAGCTCGACCAGTTTCAGGAGCTCGTCGATCCGCTCATTCCGTACTTCCGTTGGGATGCGGTAGAGCCGGCCATGGAAGTCCATGTTCTCCCAGGCCGTGAGTTCTTCGTCGAGGCTCTGGTCCTGGAAGACGATGCCGATGGACCTCCTGACGCCATCCTCGTCACGTTCAACATCGATACCATTGACGGTGGCGGTACCTTCGGTCGGCTTGAGCATGGTCGCGAGCATGGAGAGGGTGGTCGTCTTGCCGGCGCCGTTCGGCCCCAGGAGGCCGAAGATCTCGCCCTGCCCGATCTCAAAGGATATGTGGTCTACGGCGACGAGATCGTTGAATCGCCGGGTCAGGTTCTCTACATGCACTGCAACGGTCATGGTTACGCAATCCTGTGTAAGTCTTCGCGGCACGGCAGGGCAGGTGTTGTTAATCGTGCTTCCGGTCACCGGTCCGCCGCGGGGAATCGGTGATCGCAACAGCGAAGAGAGCCTGATGGCTCTCTTCTCGGGTTCCTGTGTCACACAGCGATGACTGATGGGAGATGAATGCATCAGAATTCTTCGACTTCTGAGTGGTTCATCAGAACCACGACGATGAAAAGGCTGCAAACCTTTGACTCCGCCCCGCTGGAGACAGCCGAAGGCTGTGGAGAAGATATCAATCTTCGACTGCGGCAGCATTCATCGTAACATAAGATATAGTTGTATCAACCCCCCTCATTAAAGGGGCAGGTCTGGTGGCGGGGCACTGTCCCCTCCGTCATCATGTGTTTTTAAAAAATCAATGCAAACGAAGGTTTTTTCCAGAGCCCGTTTCTTTACCGAAAAATAGGGGTTCAGGTCGCGGTACGATAAACGGGCTGCTGCTCCTCGCTCATTGCAACAATATTCCCGGTTTTTTCGAGGAGCCCCGCGAGGTAAGTTGCTGCCCACTCTTCTTTCTCGTATTCCTGGAACGGGCGGTAAGACCCCTGGACCGAACCCTTCTCCTTCTCAAACCGGAGCAGCCCTACCGGGAACCCGCCGGTCTTCACGAAACCATTCAGCTCGGCGATGGGTTGCTTTGAGGAACTGAAGACAAACTTCGTATCATCATAGAAGCCGACCGCTATCGCGACCAGCCATGCCCCCTTCGCCTCGTCCAGCATCTCCTTCACAAGATCGGCAGTATTTCTCATAGTTCAACCACCACAAAATTGCCGTTCATCCTATAAATATGCCGGTGAATGCCTGCAATACAGAACCGTGGCAGGATCGGCCCCGGCCCATCGGGGGAGTCTGCGGGAGATTCCCCCTCCCAGGTGGATTTTTGGGCGGGTTGACCCTCCCTGATAAGAGGGGGGTACCCCTTCTGAATGGGGGGTCCCTACTCCACCACCACCCGTGCCCCTTCATCGAACGGGTTCATCCGCATCGCGAGACTGAAGAGGTAGGGATACGAGCGCTGCAAATATTCCATGTATTTCAGCCACTCGGGCACGAGCCGCGAATAGACTCGTTCCATATCACCAGTGAGATGGGCGATGTCAGAAAGGGGAAGCTGCGAGAGATCGCCCCGGGCCTTCAGCTCCGCCACGAGGTGCGTGACCGCGAGGATCAGGTCCGTGAAGGTTTCGTGCTCGTAGACCATCGGGTTCTCCACAATGCGGAGGAGGAAGTCCTCGTTCTCCCGGAAGAAGACCCGCAGCGCTTCGCGGTCGATGCGGGCGGGATCGATGGTCCCGTTCCAGCCGGTGAGGCTCCCGTGTGCTTCCCGGAACCGTGCCTTGTCCCAGACAAGGCCTGCCGTGATCTGTGCCTGCAGGGGCAGGTCGTGCGGGTCGGCCTTCGCGAGCCGGGCGAGGAGGGGTGTCCCGATCCGGGAGAAGAAGATCCCGATCACCATGTTCAGCTTCTCCAGCCGCTGCCGCCGCTCCCGGGACGAGAGCATCGCATCGATGATGAACGTCACACAGAGGACTTCGACCGGGATAAAGGCAAGGTCAGCGAGGAGGTAAGTGAACAGGTAGTGTGAGTCCTGGAAGATCAGGAAATGGGCAAGCATCAGGAGAAGGGTCAGGGTTACCAGTGCACTACCGGCAAATAATTTCCAGCGGATCTCTTCCTTCATGAGGATATATCCGGTACGGGAGGAGATAAAAAATTTGATAGAACCAACAGTTGACTCATTAAAAACGAGAGAGAAGGTGATAGTTTGTGAAGCTCCCCCGCATCAGGGCCTCTCCGGGGATTGAGTGGTTCATCAGAATGTCGAAGGTCGGCCGATGCCTCGCTTCTCCTCATCGAGGTTCTGACAAACCTCTTCGACCATGAATTCGAGAAGGTCGTGAGAACTTCGAGTCACGGCGGTGCAGGAAGTTTTTTATTGCCGTATTAGTCACAGATCCGCCGTGGGGGCGCCCCGCCGGGGGCGGCCGAAGGCTGTGGAGAAGATTTTCTTCAGAAAATCTTGGACTGCGGCGGCGTCCCTCATAATGGGAAGATATCACTCTCTCAACGAATGCTGAATAGACTCCCCAAGGATATCCTCCGAGGTTTTCAAAAATCCTGCAAAAACAGGAAAGAAATAAAGAAAGTTTTACTCAGCCTTCACAGCCTTGATGCCATCGATCTTGATGTAGCGCCGCTTCAGGTTGTGCTTGCTGCCGATGACGGTGAAGGTGCGCTCCTGCGCCTGCTTCTCGTTGGGTGCCTCGACGATCTTCGTGTAGGGCATCCAGTCCTCGCCCATCCTGAATGTGCCTTTCACTTCAAACTTCTGATCTGCCATAATTCATTCACTCCAGAAAACCAAATACGTCCTCAATCCTGCCCAGTTCAAACCCGCTCGTGGCATTGCCCGCAAGGTACCCCTTCTCGTTCACGAGGAGGCCGGTACCCACGAGGCCGCTGCCCATGTTGATCGAGCCCGTCCCGACCGGGACCTTTGCAACCGCTTCGACCCGTGCGATCTGCTGATCGGTCGCCCGCGGGTGCAGGATCACGCCCTTGTTCGTCGCCACACCTGCCATGCCGACGGTCTTGACACCGCCCAGCACGAGGGAAATGACCTCGACGCCAAGGAACTCGCCGATCGCGTGCATCACGTCGACCGGCATGTCCGGGTGGACTGCGGCAAAGCTATCGTTTGCCATGATCACGTTGCCCGCGGCATTCATCGACTCGTTCAAGAGCATCACCTTGCGGTACTTCTCCAGCATGCCGACTTCCTCTTCCGTGGCAAGCCCCGAGACAACGATCCCCCGGCTGTTGCCGGCAACGAGCGAGCCGATGATGGCGCTCCCCTGGATCGTGGTCTCGACAAGCGTAACGTCAAGGGCCGCCTTCACAGCTGCCTTGAAATCCTCCGGTGCTTCCGGGGGAACAATGGCGATATCGCCGAACACCCGGGCAAAGACCCCGATGTTCGGATCGCCGTTTAACGTGATCGTCCGTTCCATCTTACGATTCCGGTGCAAGTTCTGCCTGGACCTGCCCGTCCTCCATCTTCATGGCACGGACCCGGATCTTTGATGGCGGCTTGGAACTGCCCCGTGCCCATACCTTCTCGTTGATGCCCTGGTCGATCTTGACATCCTCGCTCTTCATGTGCTTGGCCAGGTACTTCCTGATATCCTTGATCGCACCGTTGGATCTCTTCCAGCGGGGCATGCGGCGTGCATCCCTGAGAGGGATCACATAGACGTGCTCTTCCATCTTCTCTGCCATTGTCTACACCTTCAGCGTGCTCTTACGCCAGTTGCGCCGTTTCGGGTGCGCAACCACCGAGCGCTTGGTCCTGACCATTACCCACTGGGGCACGCGCCGGTTCTGGTCGCATGCCTTCGCAAGCCGGATTTTCCTGCCTTTGCTTAGTTTGCTCATCTCTGTTCACCTTGTTATTTATCTTTCCTGCCCACCACGAGCGACTGGTCGTGGTGCTGCGGGAACAGGGAAGCGCAGTCGAGCCCGCGGGCCCGGCACGCCTCCCGGATCTCTGTCTCGTAATCGCCGTTCTGGATCGTCCCCGTTTCCCCGTATTCCACGATGAGAAAACGGTCCACCAGCCGGTCGACTTCGGGCCTGACATAGCCAAGCAGGGGCCGCACGTACGAGCACCCTGTCCGGTTACCCAGGCTCTGGACCGCCGCACGCGAGAGCATCGGGACCCGGTCATTAAACCGTGTGCCGTCCCCGACCACGTTATACTCTCCCGCGAGCGATTCCACGGCCGACTGGTGCACGCGGTTGATGGCATCGTTCGGATACCCCTTCTCCATGACCAGGTCGACCATTTCGTTCAACAATCCTTTCTGAAATACTCGTTTCTTTATGGGAAATCCCAGTGCTTTTGCCGCAGCCTCAACCGAGGGGATCAGGCGGTCCGGGTCGAACACAAACGTGTTGAGTTCGACCTGGTAATACGTACCCAGCATGATTGCTGCAAGGGAACTGTCCTTACCGCCGCTGTACAGCACTCCGGCTTTCATTATTTCCTTGTTATGGAGTAATCCCGCTTGGCAGGCGCGAGCTGCCTGAGCAGCTCCTTGAACTGTGCATCGGTAATCTTCTTCTGCAGCCGTCCGCTCTGTGCGAGCTGGATGAGCTGCTGCTCGACCGAACCGGCGAAATCCGGCTTGGTCAGCTTGATGGTATTCAGGCGTTCCCGTGCATCCGGCTCGAGAATCTGCATGAGTATCATCTGGATCTGAGACTTCTGACGCTGCTGGCGTTCGAGCTCTTCCTGCATACCCTGTTGATCGCCAGCCTGCTGCTGCAGCTGCGCCATCCTGCGTCTGCGGATTTCGTTAAGCTCGTCGTCTCCCATACTGCTACCTCTACTTGGGGGCTTCAGTTTTTTCTGCTTTCTTGCCTTCAGCCTTCTCTTTCTTGGCTGCCGGCTTCTTCTCGCCCTTGGCACCCTCGGCGCCTTCGGCTGCTGCCTTGTCGCCGCCCTTCTTCTTGCTCTTGCCGTCAGCCTTCTTGGGCTCTTCGACAACCGGCTTGGCGCGCTTCGGGACGGGTGCGGGCGGGTTCTTCTTCACATCCTGTGCAAATGCATCGAGGAAGGCCATACCTGCAGGAGAGACTTTCCGGCCGGTCTTGTCGTGGACAAGGAGACCTGCTGCCTCCAGCTGCTGGACAGCCTTGCGCAGGATCGACCCGCTGCCCTTGCGGAACGCGTTGGGCTTCGAGCCGCGGTTCTTGTTACCGCCGTAAAAGCTTCGCATCCTCTCGACGCCCAGAGGGCCGTCGATATAGACGCGTCTCAACACTGCTGCTACCCGTATGAACCACCAGTCGGGGTCTTCCGGCGGCATCTCTTTGTGCACGCCGGTCTTTGCGAAGGCTGCCCAGGCGGGAGGAGTGATCTCCTTCTTCTTCTTGAGCTCCTCGGCAACCCTCCGGATGATGTGGTCAGCGGGGACATCGTATACTGTTGTCATCTACTACCTCACTGTTGAATAATGAAATAACAGTCTTATATTATTTGTGAGGATGGTTCTTATATATTTCCAAGGACATAGGCCCCGACGGATGGGGAAAAGAAGGTGATGGGTGTCCAGCTGTTCCGATAACAGATATTTAATTGCAGTGAAAGCCTCTGCGTTGAAGATTCCTTCGATATCATTATTTCCATTAAGAGGGCTCCCCGCCTCAGGGCCCCTTCGGGGCACGGCGGGGCGAATTACCTGAGTCATCATGAATCTGACCAGCAGGGAAACGCCTCGAGGATTATCACCCGTACTCCCATCCGCAGCGAGAGGGGATGTCAAGAGGGACAATGTCCCGAATGATTGGAGAAATCATCGAAGATGATTTCGTATGCTTGTCAATCCCCACGAGCCGTTATCACAAGGTGGGGTTTGGGGGGAATCTGCATTGTCCACAGGGACAATGCGGGTTCGAGAAAATAATCCGCAGGATTATTTTCGAGTATCAGCCCCCATCAGACCAAGATACCAGTCAGGATACCGGCCTTGATCGCACTCACTTCTCCGCCCGTTTCATCATGCCGATCTGCCGCGGTTTTGCAGGCTTCGTATCCTTTGCAACGTCCTTTCCAGCGTCCTTCGCTGGAGCCTTCTCCGGCACTTTTTCCCGGGATTTGACAGAAGCCCGGGCCGCTGCCTTTGCCGTGACTTTCGCGGGGGCCTTTGCCGTAGTTCCCGGGGTTCCCGGCGCCCGGCCCTTATCCGCGAGCACCATCGTCCTGCCCCGCACTTCGACGAGCCGGGCCTTTGTCTGTGCAGCGATCGCCTCCGGGTCGACCTCCGTGTTCTGGAGCCACTTGACCTTGATCAGCGTGCGCTTCCTGAGCTGGGATACGATCTCATCGATCATCGTCTTCGTGCATCCCTGTTTCCCGATCCAGACGGTCGGCTTGAGGTCCTGCATTGAGTTATTGTTCGGTTCCGGCATCTGGTCTCACCACGCGGTATCGCGTCTTCTTGTTGCAGGAGAGGCAGGTGACCACGACATTGCCACGGTGCACCCGCACCCGCATGTTGCTGCCCGGTACAAGGAACGCGTAACAGTGGTGGCAGTACTGGCGGCGGAATTCCCGGTCGATCCGGACCCGCTGGCGCATCGCGATCTTCCGGGCAAGTTCCACGTAACGGTTGCTCCGTTCCGGGTGTGCCGGGAATGCCTGCCGGGCCTGTTCGAACAATATACTGATACGCTCCCGGGCGATCTTTTTTGTCGCCGGGTTCCTGGATTTCTCTTTCATGTTCCCTGTACCGGCTCCCGGTTGTGGTATACTATCAGCGTCCTGCCTAATAATCTTCAGGATCGTAAAAATCCCGTACTATCGGAGAACTGCTGGTAAGAATGAAGAAAAGAGGGCCTACTTCCGCACCCGCACCTTCCGTCCCACGATCTCCAGCCGGTCCTCGCAGAAGAGCCGGATCGCCTCGGGGAAGCACTCGTGTTCCCGTTCGAGGATGCGGTCGGCAAGGCTCTCCTCGTCATCGTCGTCCTGGACCGGGACGCACGTCTGGAGGATGATGGGACCGCCGTCCAGGCTCTCGTCCACGAAATGCACTGTGCACCCCGAGACCTTCACGCCGTGGAGCACTGCCTGTCGCTGGGCGTGCAGGCCGGTAAAACTGGGGAGGAGAGCCGGGTGGATGTTCATCATCCTCCCCGGGAAGGCCCGGACGACCTCCGACCCGAGGATGCGCATGTAGCCGGCAAGGACATAGAGGTCCGCCCTGGCCTCCTGCATTGCGACGAGCAGGGCCCGCTCATATGCCTCCCGTGTGGGAAACGCAGCAAAATCGACCATCCGGACCGGGATGTGTGCCTTCTCTGCCCGCTCGATCGCGTAGGCCTTCGGGTTGTCTGTGATGAGCGCAACGCAGCGTGCCGGTACCTTCCCCGCGGCGATGGCATCGATCACGGCCTGGAAATTCGAGCCCCGGCCGGATGCGAGGACTGCAATACGTTTTTTCATGCACTCAATCTCCTGCACTTCACGTCTGGCTGCTGCCGCTCCCGTTCGCAGCACGGGTAATGATCTTCACCTTCACGATACGCCGTCCGTGCATCTGCATGACGACAAGGGTCACCCGCCCTGAATCGATCTCCACCTTCTCCCCGGGGTGTTGGGGCAGGTGGCCGAGCCGGTCGATGACGAGGCCCCCTACGGTCTCGTAGGATTCATCCACCGGCAGCCCGAGGTCCATCCGCTCGTTGATATCCTCGACCCACATCTGGGCGTCCACGACAAAGACGCCCGGCGAGAGTTCCTGCACCTCCGGCTCCTCCTTGTCGTACTCGTCCATGATATCGCCTACGAGCTCCTCGAGGATGTCCTCAACGGTCACAATCCCGACGAAACTGCTGTACTCGTCGATCACGATCGCCATCAGCACCCGGTGGACCTGGAGCTCCTTCAACAGGTCGTCGATCTTCTTGGTCTCCGGCACGAACATGGGATCGAACATGATCTCCTTGATCGTGGAGCTCTTCCGGTGGGAGACCATGGCAGAGAAGACATCCTTGACATTCAGGATACCGGTGATGTTGTCGATGCGGTCGTGGTAGACCGGGATCCGCGAGAAACCCGTCTCGTTGAAGATCCGGATCGCCTCCTCGAACGTCACGGTGTCCTCCATCAGGATCACGTCGACCCGTGGGGTCATGATCTCGCGTACCGTGGTGTCGCCGAACTCGAGCACCGAGTAGAGCATGTCCTGCTCGCCCTGCTCGATCGTGCCCTCTTCCTTGCCGACATCGATCCACTCCTTGATCTCCTCTTCCGTGACCGCCGGTTCCGAGACTTCCTTGCCGATCCCAAAGCTCGGGCTCACCCGCTCCACGAGCCAGACGACCGGGGAGAATATGCGGGAGAGGAAGAGGACGATGGGGGCAATCGTGAGCGGGAACGAATCGGATGCCCGGGCCGCGTAGATCTTGGGGCCGATCTCGCCAAAGATAAGGAGGACAATCACCACAAAGCCGGTAGCGATGCCAACCCCGATATCACCAAACGCCTGAATCGCGATTGCTGTTGCGAGCGATGCGGCCGTGATGTTGACGACCGTATTGCCGATCAGGATGGTGATCAGCAGGTGTTCGGGCGACTCCTTTAAGGCTGCAACCGCCTTCGACCCCGGCTTCCCCTCGTTGACGAGCGTCCGCACCTTCGCACGGGTGATACCGATAAGGGCGACTTCAGAACTGGAAAAAAACGCGGAGAGAAGGATACAGATGATGAAGAGAAGAATTTCTAGGGCATCCTGGATCATCGGGTTTCACAACGTGCGGGTGCACGCATATCTTTACCGCGGGAAAGCGGGGGATTTCACAATCATATTCGGGAGCGAATTTAATAAAACCAGCGCCTAGTCCATGCAGTCGTGCATGAAGGCGCAGTCCTGCGTGAGGAGGGCGATCTTCTCACCGGACGAGTAGGGCCGGCCGAAGTTCAGGTCCTCGATCTCGAGCGTGAGGCTGCCGGCAAAACCGTGGTCCCCTAAGGAACGCATGACCCGTGCCATGACCGGGCTTTTCGCGAGCGGCAGGTGCAGGGTCTTTCCCTCGGCCCGGCTGATATGCACGTTCACGAGTCGGTCATGGCAGAGCTCGATGTACCGCTGCGGCTCGTCTTCCGACTTTGAGAGGGCGTGGGCCACATCGAGCGTGAAGAAGAGCCACGGTTCGTCATCGAGGAGTTCCCGCATCCGCTCGGGTGTGCAGAGCAGCGAGTTGACCGTCGGCTCCATGTTCTCGATGCAGACCCGGATCGAGTCCCGCATCGCCGCCTCACGGAGGACGCTGATGTAATGGTCGAACCGGGCGAAATCCGCATCGCCCGGGGGACGCTTTGCCGTCCTCCGGCCGGGGTGGACCGTCAGGACTCCCGCACCCATCTGCCCGGCGATCCCAAGCGACCGCACGGTATACTCCACGGAGACCTCCGCCACATCCGGGTTGATGGAGCACGGGTTGAGGTCGAGGATGGGGGCATGCACGGTAAAGGTCGACAGTTCCGGGTGCTGCTTCCGGCATGCAACCACCTCGTCCACGGGCATGTCCCGGAGCCAGAAATGCGGGGTCTCCAGCCAGAACTCGATCCCATTGAGGCCGGACCGGGAGACAAACGAGAAGATCTCCGGAACAGTGTACTCGTGGAAGAACATGCTCGCGACGGAAAACGACACCATGGTAGTACTATTTGATATGCGGTTTTAGCCTAATAATTGTTGATGGACTGGTTCAACACCCCGGACGAACCACCTGCGGGAAAAAGTGCGCCACTGCGGGTATCCGAGCTCTCGGCAATCATCACCGGGCTCCTCGACGACCCCCGGCTGCAGGATATCCGGGTGCGGGGTGAGGTCACCAACTACAAGCACCACGGGAGAGGACACCGGTACTTCTCGCTCTCGGAGAAGGGCGGCGGCTCAACCGCAGCAGTGATCAAGTGCGTGATGTGGCGGTCGGATGCGGACCGGCTTGCGTTCACGCCGGAAGAGGGGATGGAAGTCGTGGTCTCCGGTTCGGTAGTCGTGTATGCCCCCCACGGCGCCTACCAGCTGCAGGTCCGGGCTATGGAGAAGGCCGGCCTCGGGGAGAAATACCTGCTCGTGGAGCAGTGGAAGAAGGAACTTGCGGCACAGGGGCTGTTTGCAACAGAGCGGAAACGCCCGCTCCCTCTGTTTCCCGGCCGGGTCGGGGTTGTCACGTCCGAGACCGGCGCGGTGATCCACGATATCCGGAATGTGATCGGGCGGCGGTACCCGGTCGAGATCATCATCTCGCCCACGGCCGTGCAGGGCGAGGACGCCCACCGCGAGATAGCTGCGGCGATACGGCGCCTCGCGGGGCTCGTGGATGTCGTGATCGTGGCACGGGGAGGGGGAAGTTTCGAAGACCTCTTCCCCTTCAACCACCCGGATGTGGTGAAGGCGATCGCGGCCTGCCCGGTACCGGTCGTGAGTGCGATCGGCCACGAGGTGGATGTTACGCTGGCCGACCTCGCCGCGGATGTCCGTGCGCCAACACCCTCCGCTGCTGCCGAGCTTGTCGTTCCGGACCGGAACATCCTGCGCATGCAGCTGCAGGAACTCCTGCTCCAGATGGGCTCCGCCCTGCTGGGAAGGGTTGCGTGGGCAAAGGAAGAGTGTACCGGCCTCCGGGACCGGCTCCGCCCGCAGCGGTTTCTCCGGAAACTGGATGAGCGCAAAACCGATCTCGCCGATCTCGCTGACCGGCTCGATCGGGGGTTCTCCACCCGGCTCGACCGCGAGCGCCTCCTTCTCGCGGAGATGAGGACGGCTCTCGTTGGCAGGAGCCCCCGTGCGGTGCTGGCCCGGGGGTACTGTGTTGCAGAAAAAGACGGCACGGTCGTGCGGGGCGTCAAGAGCATTGCACCGGGCGATCGCATGAAGATACGGTTTTATGACGGGAACAGTCTCGTGAACGTGGAGCGTGTGGACCATGACGGAAACGTTTGAAGTGAAGATCGAACAGCTGAAGAAGATCATCGAAAAAATCGAAGACGGGAATACCAGCCTCGACGAGAGCATGAAACTCTACGAGCAGGGAGCGGCCCTCGTCAAGCAGTGCGAGGGCATGCTTGCCGAGGCGGAAGTGAAGATCACGACGCTCAGCCGGGACAAGTAGCCGTCAGGGTCACGAGCATCTCTTTTCCCAAAGCAAGATTCCGGATCAGCTCTTCCGGGAGCGTCGCTGCCACGAGGTCGGAGTGAATGCCGATCGTCCTCCCGCAGACAAATGTACTCCGGCGCCAGACCATGTCAGCGGGGTGATCGAGAGTCATCCGTGCAGAGCCACGGGACGTGATATCCGCAACAACCCCGCCGCATTCCAGCCGTGTCACGAGGATCGCATCGTTATGAGCAAGCACCCGTTTAAAATCTTCCGACAGCCCGGCACAGCCCTTGTCCGCGGCGATCCCGATAATACAGTTACCATTCGCCGTGAGGTGGTCCTCGCGGGTCACCTCAAACGTGGTCGGATGCGTGCCGAGGACCAGCGGGTGTCCCCGGCACCGTACGAACTCCTGCGCCTTCATGCTTTATCATGTGAGGGTTGCCATAGATATTCAATGTTTATCACCGCCAACTGCCCCGAATGCAAAGACGAGACCGAGCACGAGGTCGTCGCCGAGTCCCGCGACCTGCTCATCCGGTGCACCACCTGCGGCCATCACCAGCGGGTCCCCAAAGAACGCGAACCGCAGGCCCTCATGATCAAAGCAATCGTATCCCGCGAAGGAACATCGAAGGTCTGCGGGATCGAGCTTGCGGAAGAGGACGAGTGCAGCGTGGACGACCACCTCGTTGCCGAATGCGGTGATGATGCCTTTGGTGTCGAAGTGACCTCTATCGAGTGCGGAGGAGAGAAACGGGTAAACCGGGCGAAGGCGACCGACATCACGACCCTCTGGACACGTGCGATCGAGAACGTCGTGGTCAAGGTCTCCATCCACGATGGCAGGAAGACGATCCCGGTCTACATGGAGTGCGACGGCGAGCAGCCGTTTGTTGTCAACGACATGTATGTGGCCTCCGGGAAGAGGTTCCGGATCTCGCACCTCAAGCTCCGGGACGGCCCGCTCATGCGGAAAGAGGGATGGAAGACCGTTGCCCACCGCATCAAGCGGATCTACGGCGTCCGATCATAGGTATTTTTCGAGGGCGGATTCCAGCTGTTCGACATGGACAACGCCTTCAAACCGCTCCTTTTCCACCCCGTCCACCAGTGCAAGAATGGTGGGTGTCGCTTTCAGATGGTATTCACCGATATACTTCGGGTTTTGTACCGCGTCGATCTCCTCGATGGTAACACCGAGCTTCTTTGCCACTTCGGCATTGATCGGCGCCTGTTCCATGCAGCCCATACATCCCGGCTGGAAAAAGCAGAGTACACGAAGAGCCATGAACAGGAATCGGCCCCGGCGATAAAAAGAGTATGGGTCGTTGATCACTGCTTGGTAACGGAAGCGACCGTGATATCGGCATAGGGATAACCGAAATCAACCACGACACCAGCAGGGGATTTCCGGGTAATTTCCCCGAGCCGGATATACGTGACCGCCGATGTGTTGGATGCTGTGGCATTGGAGGGTTCTGATACTCCCATCGCAAGTGATTCCCCGACTTCAAGGGTACTCATGTTGATATTCTCTTTCAGGAGGTCTTCCGGTGTGAACAAGGCACTCAGGGTATTATTGGACGTGAGGGTAACCGTTTTCTTGTCGTTGTTCCTCATGCCGACAATGCTGCTGCTGATCGCGTTGTATTCCGGATTGTAGAGGGCGAACCCTTCCACACTTCCATTGCTGGAACCACCGACATATACCTGCACCGGGTAGATGGCCTGTTTCCAGCTCTGGTTTGCTGTCAGGGTGATCTGTTTTGCATACAGAATCCCCTGCCCGTTTCCGGTCACCTGATTGTACAGCTGCTGGCTGGTGGTCATGATGGGAGTGCCTGCTGCATCGTAGATGGTATAATCGATTACCACCTGGTCTCCGGCTTTGATCGGGGCAATCGCAGTAACCAAGTTCGTAAGGTAGGAGCCTACCATGGCGAATACAAACACCAGCGCGACAATGACGAAAATGACTTTCATCCATTTCTTCTGGGATGCTTCCTTCTGTTTTTTAGATCCCATACGTAACGATCCTCCTTACTACATCGTAACCACTCGGTATAAATTATTCCGATTCAACCGGGGTTTGTAGGGTTCTGATAACTCTACGGGACTTCGGGACTTTTGGGAGCGCATGATAAATGGCGGGACTTAACCAATGTCTTTTTTATTGAGGGGGTAATAATTCAAAAACATACAATGTCATGGAAAAACTGGATAACTTACATACGATTATGCTTATTCAATCGCTATTTTGAGGGCACTCCCAGAATTGGATCTCACACAAAGGGTGTCTGGAGATATAAAACAACATGGGGGGATTGGGAATCGATGGGTGGCCAAGGCGGGGATTCGTTTCTTGTAAAGAATCCAACGGGTAAACTCCGAAAATTTAGAAAACATGCCTTGAAAAAAATGTCGGGGTTATACCCTTGTTCTAATGAAGAACACGAAAAATTGTGGGAAATTTGGCATAACCGAAAATAATTATTTTGTTGGTGCTAATGCGATCATCGTTTCCCATCTGTTCCCCATCAGATTGATCGGGATATTCGCCATCTGTGCTGGTGTCATTCCGTTGATTCCCATGTGGGGCCTGATGTAGTTGTAATATGTCTGCATTCCCGCTGCGAACTCTCCGGCACCCGCGCTGCTATCGAAACTCCGGATAACCTTTGTCCTCTCCCTGAAAGTTCCGTTTAATCGTTCTAGGATGTTGTTGTTAGGCTTTGTCTCAAAGTCTTTGAGCCTGATGTGGGGATTCTGGATAAATGCCTCATTGTCGTAGAATTCTGCTTTCACCGCTTCTTTGTATGCTTGTAATCCATCAGTGACAATCGCGTCGGGTCTTACGTTAGTAACGCTCTTTGCCTTCTGTAATGGATTGCGTGCGTCGTTCACAAACCGGTTTTCGGTAACCTGACAAGCGAGAAGGTAGCGCGTCTTCGCGTCCATTACGTTCCATATCCATTGATAATATTTCTTCTCGCCTTCTTTCTTGATGAACACTGTCGTTTCGTCAGAATGCCAGATATTACCAACTTCGACTTTGTATTTCTCTGAATACTTGCCAAGAAGCCGGAGATACTTCTTGATCCAGCTCAGGATTGTGGGCTGTGTAACTTCGACGTTCTCAAATTGTTTCAAGTGATCGGCAATCTTGCGCTGCGATACTCCTTTGAAGTAAAGGTCAAGGGTGAGAGTGATTACTTTTGGGTTGAACTTCATACGGCAGAATCCCTTATCTACAACAAACCGGTGATCACAGTCTGTGCACCCGTACCGCTGAACCTCTCCAAATTGCGTCTTACGGATACCGCGTTTTACAACGTTGCCACTCTTGCAGGATGGACAGAGAACTTTTATTTCGGTTTCTGCGATTGTTGCGGGTGTGCTGTGTTCCTGTATGTCACCGGAGAGTTTCAAGGAGAACTGTACCGCGTGGATATGCTTGCAGGGCATATTTCTGGTTGCGAAGTCCGGGCATGTGCATTTCCAATCGTGCAGGTGTTGGGGGTCGCGACCCTTTACAAAAGTTCGGGTTACTTGATAGTACGCATTCTTTGATTGTGATCGAACATCCCATTCGTTCTTCCCGGTCTGAATGATCGTGTTTGGTTGGCTGAGGATTGCCAGACCTCTTAATTCTCTTGGGTTGGTTAATTGTTGCATTATTGTTCACTCTCATTTGGTGTATACTATAGTATATACCATTGTATGTATTTATACTTATGTGTGCACTTTGGTGTATACAAAAGTATTAAGTATTTGATACACCAACATATCTTTATGGTAAACCACGCAAAGGTCAAATTATACGCTGTAAAATCACGACATAGCATTAATCTACCCAGCGACTTTGTTAGGGATAGTGCATTTCCATTCTCTCCGAATGATAACTTAAAAATGAAGATTGATGGGAAGAGGATTGTAATCGAAAAAGAGAGTGAAGATTAATCAATTACAGGATATTTTTTTCCGATTACGCCTTTGTTTTTCAATTACTTCTGATATATTACGACGCACTCTCTCTCTTAGTGAGAGGCGATCTTGTTTTTTTTCTGTTTTTAACATAACTTACACTCCTTCTCTAGATTTAGAGTCTTTAGCCTTTTATCTTTTTTACTATATTTCAATTCGTCTTGGTATACTCTCCCAAGTATCTTCATCATATTGGTGCTAGTCTTATAGCAACCGTCTTTTTTCAAGATAAGAAGTTCCGTCTCTTTCCCAACACCTTCATGAACTTCTGCGTTAGATTTTGCCTTAAAAACATTGTATATAGTTTCCTTCAGTGAATTTTGCTTTGTGTGCTTTTGAAAAAATAATGTGTTTGTCGCTTGTAAGTAGCCAGAACCAATAGTACCAAACTGGATGGATGTTTTATCTATAGTTGCATATTCATCAATTTCTGTAATCTTTGCTTGATTCTTTTGATCAAACCCGATTAACAAAATTCTGGTATTCGTATAGTATTTATTAATCGAATCCACAATTGCTTCTGTTATCGAATTCATAGGATTTGTTGTGTTTGATTCCATTATCAATTTTAAAGATTCTTTATCTAAATTGAATGCGTCGAGAACTTCATTTTTTATAACTTCGTCCCGATATTTTTTGAAATTTTCAAATATTTGGATCTTTATCTTATCATAATCCTCCATGTAACTGGGGATTTCTGTTAAAATCCCAAAAATGTCCATCTTACCAGCTAACATAGCAACGGTATTTGGAGGAATGTGTTTGTATTTTTTAATATCGTGTTCAAATTTTCCAAGGATTTGTTCTCTTCCCAGACCAATATCAATTGTGACCATATGATCTGTTGCAAAAACTATGCACTCTTGTCCTCTCTCTTGTCCTATTGCGGCTATACAGATGGTCAATGGATTTCGCCCCAAATGAGAATAGGAATCTCCCGTTAATATAATATCCTGATTGTAGCAGTGGTATTGTTTAGAAGTCCCGCCATTTATCAGCGCGTTTGTTTTGTTTGAAAGTCCCGTCATCTTATCAGAACCGTTTGTAGAAATATTTATAATAAATAAATACTAACTATCGGTTAATCCATTAACGGATGGGTACACGAGAAAGGAGGGATGATCATGGCATGGAGACGATACCCGTTTGATTCGATCTGGCATGAGATGGACGAGATGCGGGCGGAACTGGACAGCATATTCCGCCAGGCATCAGCCGGCGGCAGGCTCCTGCCGGCCGGAGGGATGAGCGACCGTATGCTTCCGGCACTCCGCGGGGAGTTCCGGGTGGATGTCAGGGAAGACGATGACGAGATCATTGTCGTCGCCGATCTCCCGGGCGTCGACAAGGAGGCAGTCGCCCTGCAGCTGCTGAACCCCCGGGCTCTCGAGATCACCTGCGAGCGCACCAAGGAGAAAGAGGAGAAATCCGAGGGATTTTACCTGCGGGAACGCATGTCCGGTACCATGAGCCGGATCGTCGCACTCCCGTCGGATGTCAGCGAAGACGGTGCAAAAGCAAGCTTCAAAAACGGTGTCCTGGAAGTGACACTGAAAAAGACAAAACCTCTGAAAAAAAGCCGCATCGAGATCGAGTGACCGTCAGGAAAAACCAAAAAATCATCTTTTTTATGCACATTCTACCGATGTTTTAACGTGCAGGACGCAGTAAAGCTGTACCGATGGAGAAAAAAAAGGTCAAGGACTATATGACCTATGATGTCGTCAGCGTGGACCTCCACGGTACCGCAAAGGACGTCATCGACAAGATCCAGAAGACCCACCACGATGGTTTCCCGGTTGTCGACGGGAACAGCGTGGTCGGGTACATATCGGCCCGCGACCTGCTGTTCGTCCAGCAGGACACCCCGATCGAACAGGTCATGTCCGCCAACCTCATTGTCGCCGACCCGGAGATGGATATCAACGATGCCGCCCGGGTGATCTTCCGGAGCGGTATCCAGAAACTGCCGGTGGTCGATGAAAAAAACAACCTGCTGGGCATCATCTCCAATTCGGATGTCATCCGTTCCCAGATCGAGCACGTATCGCCGGAGAAGGTCTTCAACTTCATGACCACGCTCAAGAAACTCTATAACGTGGATCCCACCCTTGACCGGGGGACCGTACCGGTCAAGGACCTGCTGCCCACCCAGTCGAAGATTTACGAGGACGAACTGGAGGGACGGATCTATGAGATCAAGAAAGGGCTGGCCGAGCCGATCATTGTCGTGAAACGCCCGGGCCGTATTATTCTTGTCGACGGCCACCACCGCGCCATTGCGGCAAAGAGACTCGGGATCTCGGCGCTCGATGCGTATATCATCGGGATCAAGGAGGATATCGAGCTCGGTATGGAACGCACGGCACATGCGATGAACCTGAAGTCTCTTGACGATGTGCAGGTGCTCGACTATGCCCGCCACCCGCTCGTGGCGATCACGCACCGTCTGGTTAAACGTGTCTGATGACACGTTAAACCACTCACAGGTCTGATGATATGTTCGTTCGTGAAGAGGGTCTAAAGACCCTCTTCTACACTCACAGGTCTGGCGACCTGTTCTCATGTCAAAAGGGCCGGATAACTTTTTCGTACGTACCCGATATTTCATCAGTTCCAGATGGCGCTATGCGCAAAACGACTCGAAGGTTTCATCTTCTCGAATCCATCCTCGCTGTGTGGCGAAGGAACACGAGACGAGAGCCATCAGGCTCTCTTCGCTGATGCGACGACTGATCCCGGTCGGGTTTTGCGCTGGCGATGACGTTGTCCGGCCCCGATAATCAGATATGATATATCGGTTCTGATGCGTCTGCGGTTGATGGCCCATGTTTCATCTCGTTAAAATTTTCGAATCAACCGCCAACCTATCAGAACCCACGTTCCTTATTTTTATGGATGATCTCCATCACACTGCATCAATTCGCAGGTTTCCTGTCCGATAAAAAATTTTTAATGGTGGTAATAAGCTTGTCGATATGCTGGTCTAGGGGGGGTGATATCGCATCCAGCCAATGGGGTGTGCCAATAAGATAATCCATCGATTTTGTAGGCTGCACATCCTCAATTCTGAAGGGGATAATAAGCAGTGATTTACTGATTGCCTTCGTCACTTCACGAATCACATGCTCTGATGCGTTCGAATGAGATGAGAAGATGAGCACCATTATTTTGCTTCCTTCAATCCCATCGATAATGGCCTCAGGGAAATTTTTTCCGGGAGGTACATCCCGGGGGGCAATCCAGCATCGGATATTCTGGGATTCAAGTCTGGCACATACCGCATCTGCTGTAGGTTTATCGACATGTGCATAGCTGATAAAAACATCATGATGGCCGTCATCGGATGGGATCTGCGAATCAAGTACCGCCGGTTGAGGGGCAGAGATTCTGGATTTTTTACGATATTTGTAATAGCCAACAGCACTTATACCAGTAACCGCCAGAACTACGACAACGACCACCATCAAGAGAGATATCGGGATACCCTGCTGCTGGGCAGCCGGTTGCTGGACAGCCGGTTGCTGAGTGGTTTGGGCAGCAGTTGTAAGCGCAGCTGGTGGCTGAGCAGAATAGAGAATCCGTATTTTCCAATCAATCATGGATGGGGGAATAGTTTTATTGGGTCCGATATTGACATCCTGCACCCTTTTATTATTACCCCCCGAAAGAATGTGCGAATGCCCTGATTTTGTTGATGTGTCATACCCGATAGAAACTCCGCCGCCAGTATTACCCTGCGGGGCTGATTGAGTGAAAACACTAGCGTAAAAATCACCGGTTCTCAATAATGGGGGAACCGGAACAGTTATCCAACTGGCATCACTCTGAGGGAAATCCTTGTAGGTAATATCATAGGCATATATATTATTGAAATTTTTATCCCAGAGTCTCACATGGACCGGGTTATCAGGACTATTTCCATACATCTTGCCAAAAATTTTTATTCCTGTTATTGTGATACTCCCCGGATTGTCAAAATAAACTGCATGACCCCCATTACCAAGGCTGTAAAAACTGTACGAAGCAGAATCACTATCATATTTGAGTTCAAGGGAACTGTTCTGGTCGGTGACGGGTTCAGCGAATGAGTGGGGGATAATGAGAACGAGGAAAAGTGCACACACAATATAAAAAAGGGGCATTCCTTTTTTTTCTGGCATTAATACAACCTTGATTTTATCTCTATTATAGGTAATCACGACTTTTTTTACCGGGAAAAAAAGGACGGGTTTCTGTTTTTATCAGCACACGTTTTTGAACGACGTGCATTCCCGGGATGTGAACGTATGATTCCTTGAGGAACAAAATTTGAACGGGGTTCCCCAACTCTGGAGTGCCGCAATTAATACCCCCTCACGCACCAGAATCTCCACAACAATTATTTATAGCGAATCTGCATTATTAGCCTCCAATTCACCGTGCTGTCCATGCGCGACCAGGCAGGTACTCCGGTCGATCGGTTTCGAACCATCCTTGGCCTTCCGTCCCTTCGTAAACAAATTTTTTGCGGTATTTTATGCTCGTAATGATCCACGGGCTGATTTTAAAAAAAAGTGAGTTTTCCTAAAGCACGGTAATGGCATTGGGTTTTGTGCCCACACCGCCATCGACAGTAGTTACGTTCACCTTCCACGATCCGGTCGTGTTACCTGCCGGGATCGTTACCGTCCCGGTAATCTGTGATGAGAATACGGATGTCAGAGTAGTCTGAATATCGGTTTGGCCGGCTTTAGTCAGGTTTACCGTAGTCAGTCCACCGGGCTGGAAGTAATTGCCGTTTACGATAAAGGAGACCGGTGTTCCCCGATAAGCAGTTGATGGAGTAAAGGAGGTGATGGAGGGTACCGGTAACGTGTTGACGGTGAATGCGGAGGGTTTACTGGCAAGACCCCCATCGAGAGTACTGACATTGAGTCTCCATGTACCGGTCGGGGTTGTAGAGGAGATGCCGAACGCACCGGTGATCTGGGTGGATGTGACAGAATAAACCGTGGATGCCAATTCACCAGATGTGGAGTTACTCAGGACTACCCTTGTCTGGCCGGGCTCAAAGTTGGTACCGGTAATTGTGTATGAAACCGAAGTGTTCCGGAATCCTGAGACCGGTGTGATTGACGTAATCGTGGGAGCAGGGAACGTGCCAACCGTAAATGTCGATGCTTTCCAGATCGTGCCGCCGTCGAGTGTTGTCACGCTGACGTTCCAGGAGCCGGTCGGGGCGTTATAGGGGACGACGACTGTGCCGTTGATGGTGGTCGCAGTGACGGTATTCACCGTGAACCCGTTCGTTCTGTTGAGGGCGGTGCCATTCGACGGGTAATTGAACGAGACGGTAGTCTGGCCGGGCTGGAAG
>Ga0187861_10001070_pt1 | contig 29432 bp, 21 predicted proteins | sample June2016WEW_10_1_3_FD_132986 | JGI IMG/M metagenome (GOLD analysis project Ga0187861, IMG submission 132986) | Peatland microbial communities from SPRUCE experiment site at the Marcell Experimental Forest, Minnesota, USA - June2016WEW_10_100 | ecosystem: Environmental > Terrestrial > Soil >...
CCCGGTGATCAGTATCTTCATGGTCCCCCAGCGCTGTGGTCCTCATGGGTTACTGGTGGTTCGCCGTTCCACGAGTCAGACGTTGACTCCAAGAGGCCGCGATCTCCTCCAATATCTGTGGCAAGGTCTTGGTAATTGACCATGATGGATAGTGTTCCTTCATCTTGCGCAGGTCACTGTAATAGCAAATGTGGTCTCCAATCCGGTTTTGATCGACGTATTCGTACACCTGCTTTCGTCCGCTCAGTTTCTCCACAAATGAAAACGCCTCAAGAACCGAGCAAGAATTCTCGACTCCCCCGCCGATGTTGTAAACCTCCGCCACCCGCGGTCGGCGATAGAACTCGTAGATGAACGCGGCCACATCCTCGGAGTGGATGTTATCGCGGACCTGCTTGCCCTTGTAGCCGTACACCTTGTATGGCTTGTTCTCGTAGTTGCACTTGATGAGATAGCTGAGAAAGCCATGCAGTTCCACCCCGGAATGACTGGGTCCGGTCAGGCAGCCGCCTCGCAAGCAGCAAGTTGGCATCTTGAAATAGCGTCCGTATTCCTGGACCAGCGTATCCGCCGCAAGCTTCGAGGCCCCGAAGAGCGAGTGCAATACCTGATCCACGGGAAACGTCTCCGGAATCCCGTGGGAGTATCGAGGGTCGTCGTAATCCCAGCGCGTCTCGTGCTCTTTGAGGCGAATCGTGTTGGGCCCGTCTCCGTAAACCTTGTTCGTCGATAGATAAACAAACGGGGTGTCCAGACAATGTCGGCGGGCCGCCTCGAGCAGATTCAGCGTGCCAACGGCATTTGTGTCGAAATCCTCAAAGGGCATGGAGGCGGCCAGGTCGTGTGACGGTTGTGCGGCCGCATGCACGATTAACTGGGGAGAGACTTCCTTGATCGTCTGCTCGATGCGACCACGGTCCCGCACATCGACTTCGTAATGATGGAAATCAGGGATCGCCTTCTGGAGGCGGCTTTGGTTCCAGCGCGTATCCCCTTGGGATCCAAAAAAAACCGCCCGTTGGTTGTTGTCGATGCCCGAGACAGCGAATCCCCGCCCCGCGAAGTACAGGCAGACCTCTGACCCGATCAGGCCGTTCGACCCGGTGACGAGAATCGCTTTCGGGCTGGAGCTTGTTCCCATCAAGATCATCCTTTGTGGGCTGTAAAAATTGCGGCTCTCACCAGCCCGGTTGGTTGCAGGCCACCGTCAAGACGATCCCAGTTGTGTTCACTTTTGAGCACTCCGTTGCTTGCGCGAACAAAGAAACTTGCCATTGCGTCGAACGGACTTGCCGCTCGGGGCTCGCAGTATCAAGGGCTGCAATCATCCATTTCCGCATAGACCTCGTCAACCACATTTATAAGTCCTTCTGTTCTCGCTATCCTCCCTCCATGCCGAGTTGCGTTCTCTCCTGTTGCGAGGGTGCCAAGCGCTGTCAATCGAGACACGTTTACGATCTGACGAGCCTCGTGTCGATTCAATCTTGTCCATGCAACTCGGCGCGTTTTGAAGGAGTGGACAAGGCTGTCTTGCTGGTGCCGGCGTTCTTGACGAGCATTATCCGAGCCGGTATACTTGCACTTTCTTCGTCATCGCGCAGATGATGACGGGTGTTCATGACGAAAACCAAAGTCGCTATTATCGCGGGCGCTGGCCCCGCCGGGTTGACCGCCGCATACGAATTCCTCAAACGCACGGATATCACACCCATCGTGTTTGAGCAGAGCGGCTCTTTGGGTGGAATTGCCCAGACATACAACTACAAGGGCAATCGGATTGATCTGGGCGGGCACCGATTTTTCTCCAGGAGTGATCGGGTGATGAATTGGTGGTTCAACATTCTGCCACCACAAGGCGCACCGGCGGCCGACACCCTTGAAAAGGGCCACGAGGTGAAGTACGCCACGGAAGTGGTGCAAGAACTTCTCGGTGCGGCTTGCCTACCCAAGGGAGGCACGGCTACGGGCACAAGAGTCAGGCGGCCGGCACCTGACCCGGAGAAGGAAGACGAGGTAATGTTGCAGCGGCCACGGCTGTCCCGGATCTTCTTCCGTCACCACTTCTTCCCTTATCCGATCGGGATCACGTTGACGGTAGCGAAGCGGCTCGGTTTTTTGAACACCCTGCTCATTGGATTGAGCTACTGCAAAGCCCAACTGTTTCCCATCAAGGATGAGACGTATCTCGATGCGTTTTTCATTAACCGCTTCGGTCGCCGGTTGTATCGGACCTTTTTCGAGAAATACACCGAAAAGGTCTGGGGATTGCCCTGCAGCCGGATTCGCGCCGATTGGGGCGCCCAGCGGGTCAAGGGGCTGTCGTTACAGCGCGCCGTGGTTCACGCGATCAAGGACCTCCTCAGCAGCGATTTCCAGAAGGCGCAGGAACAACGCGAGACGAGTCTGATTACCAGGTTCTACTACCCGAAGTATGGCCCCGGTCAGATGTGGGAGACGGTCAGCCGCCAGATCCAGCAGTGCGGCGGCGAAGTGCATTTGCATCATCGGGTCGTCGGCGTGCATCTGGAAAATGGGAGGGTCTGCCGCGTACTCGTCCAACATTCGGAGACCGGTCAGGTGAGGCAATTGGACTGCGATTTCTTTTTCTCGACGATGCCCATCAAGCACCTCATCGGAATGATCACACCGACGCCTTCCGTCGAAGTCGTCGCCGTGGCCGAAGGCCTCGTATACCGTGATTTTTTGACGGTGGGACTGTTGCTGCGGAAGATGTGCGTCCAGGAACGGGGCAAACCACCCGCGTCGAGCATCCCGGACAACTGGATCTACATTCAGGAACCGGATGTCATGGTGGGACGCGTCCAGATTTACAGCAATTGGAGCCCGTACATGGCAGCGGACCACAAAAACACGACGTGGATCGGCCTTGAGTACTTCGTGAATGAAGGCGATGCACTCTGGGTCATGCCGGATAAGGAACTCGTGGCCCTCGGCATCAGGGAAATGGAGAAGATCGGGATGATCAAGGGCGAAGACGTGTTGGACGGATGCGTGCTGCGGATGCTCAAGGCGTATCCGGCCTACTTTGGCAGCTATCCACAATTGAGCGTCGTGCGCAAGTATGTGGACGCCATCCCCAACCTGTTTCTGGTCGGCAGGAACGGCATGCACCGTTACAACAACCAGGACCACAGCATGCTGGCGTCAATGATGGCCGTGGACAACATCCTCGAAGGCCGTACCGATAAAACCAACCTCTGGGACATCAACCTGGAAATGGTTTACCACGAAGAAAAGGAATGAGCGCAGCGTATGCGAACAGTAGTCCTTGGTCGAGAGGGCGTCTGACGCAGGCTGACATGAATCAATCACGACTTGCTTTACGTGGACGACGTTAGCTTTCGCACAGGATCTGCCCCAGCCGGATATTATTAGGAAAGCAGGTCTCGCCCGCGTTTCTGAATGATGCCGTGACGGTTTTCAACGACACGGGCAGTTTGACGCTGACGAATTTCTCCTCGTGGCGGGTCCTCCAAACGAAGTAATATCCGGCTACTCGGGCACTGGTCACGGCTCCCAAGCCCCGCTTCCGATCGGCTACCGATCATCCTCACTCGCGAGCTCCGCCGCAATGACGTTGCCCTGCTCGTCGAAGACGACCTTCGCAATGACGAACATCCCCTCGCGCACGCCGCCCTGCGGCATCGGCGAACGAAATCGCAGATCGCGGTACCGCAGTACCGTGTGGCCGTTTCCCTCGGTTTTCTCCACAAGGGGAAACACCGCAAACCACCGGAATAGCTTCACGGCCTCCGTCGCCTCCGCCTTCGACAGCAACTTGTCATCGTGAAACTGCGCGAACCTGTCGTCGCGCGAGCCGCTCACCCAGTGCACCGCGACGCCGTCGTCGCGCACAATCGTCCAGTGCAACGGATCCATCGGTTGCGGAAACGCGCCGATCCGTCCCGACGCACCGCCCGCTTCGTACCGGTGCAACGCCTGCGCCCGCGAGACGCCGCAGAAAAGAAAGAACACCCCGACCACCCCCAACGCCGTCGTTGCCACCCACGCGCGCTGTGTCCAAATCGCCGCCACCGTCCCGATCAACAACACGGCCCACACATACACGTCCACGATGAACACCCAACTCAGAGCAAATCGCCGGTCCGTCAGCGGCCAAAGCAGTTCCGTCCCGTAGTTGGTCAGCCAGTCGAGCAACAAATGCGAGGCGATCCCCGCCACCGCCGCCCACCACAACAACCGAAAGTTCCTGCGATCTGACCATTCCCAAAACACCCACGCCAACAGAGTTGCCCACACCGGCAACATGATTGCCGAATGAGTGAAGCTGCGATGCCAGCGAAAGAATGTATCGCGGCCCAAAAACCCCAGCACGACATCCATATCGGGAAACTCTGCCGCCGCAATACACGTCCAGAGCGCCGCCCGGCCCGATTCACTCCCGCCCCGCTGCCGAAACCCGCAATAGCCGATCAGCGCCCCCGTCAACCCGTGTGCAATGCTGTCCACGAGTGGCACAGTATCCGCCGTTGGTCCGTCGAGCAAGCGCCCGTATGGCGCGGCACGCGACTGGCAAGAACGCTCAACGACCGCGCGGCGCGTCGTGGGTCGCCATAGCCGAAGCGCATGGTTCGGCCTCGGGACTTGTCTTACACTGGCAGTCCAACCAAAATAAAATGGCGATAAGTCCGAAGATCACCGATGGATAGTAGAGCACAGTTACATGCTCCAGCGTCGCAATGCCGCCAAAATGCCGGTTCGCGGCCGTGTCCCACAGACCGGAAAGGCTGAGGGTTACGACGAGTTGTGTTAGTGTCCTGCCTTGCTTGATCAGCAACGCCACTACTGGAGCAGCCACGAACATATCATAAGTGTGGTGATGGATCGGCAACGTAGCGAGCAAGAGGAGACAGGATAATTGGATGAAGGCGTTGGTGACACGGAGAAACACAAATACGAACAAGAATGCCCATAGAATCCAGAGCAAGATTGTCCCGGGCGTTCCCAGTGGTTCGAACAAGGGCACCAGGGAGACGCCCGGCGATTCGTGCATCCACGTTGTGAGAAGTTGATTCCCTCGCTGAAAGTTCTGCAGCATTGTGTCTGGGGCAATGTGGGCCCACCACATACTCACAACTAAAATGCCTGCAACAGCAACCCCGGTGGGAATGACTAGTCGAGGTCGCTTGAAAAGCAGTGCCAAAAACACCGGGAACACTGTGATATGCTTGATCGTGCTGATAAACAAGAGACATTGCTTCTTAAAAGGCGCAAACCGCGTTACAGGGTTTACCGAAGCTTCCGGCGCGAAGGGAAAGGCGGCGAGAATCGCAGCGAAACTGACGATAACAGGGTTACCCAGAGCAATCGTCAGCCCGACGCTCAGAAAGCAAAAATATAGGATAAAAAACTGGCGCCGTTCAGGTCTGCTCAACCCACACAGGCTGGAAATGCGATGCCAAATATAGATGTGCAAAGCGAAGCAAATACAACACCACACCCATTTCGCGATCGCCCACTCGAGACAATGCAGAGGCGTCAGAAGCAGCCACGCGTGCGGTAAGTAGGTGGGATGCGATAACAGATCGTTTGCTGTGTCGCGATGCATCAACCCCGACCATGCGGTATATTGTGTGTAAAAATCATGCTGAAACATGGCCTTGCCACTCAGAAAACCATAAAGGGAACTGCCTGTGCGAAGAGCGGCATAGGCTCCACAGCAGAGCAAAACACATCCAAAGTGGTTGCGTAGTGATGCGCCCAACTTAGCTGGATTCATAAGCAATGGGCAGGGGTGCTAAGAAGCCGGACATGGATCCGATTCCCTAAATGGCGCAAAAATGGTCGCCACACCGGCGTCTATCTCCGCTAACATTAGGAGTCATCATTTGACACGTCTTCCTTGACGGCGTCCACTCTAGTGTCCACTCCATGACCACGCAAGTGGAAAATGAAGGAAGCATGAGGAAAACGCGCTTGACGTGCCGCCGGTGGCGTAGGATGAAAGAGTCGCAAAAGGGCGACTGGAATGAAATCTGTTCGATTGGGAATTGTCGGCTTGGGCAACATGGGCTTGGGGCATGCCGGGAACATCCTATCCGGCAAAGTCAGCCGTTGCGAACTCACCGCCGTGTGCCGTCCCTCCCCGGAAAAGTTCACGCGTTTCCCGAACGCCAAAGGCTTCACGCACAGCGAGGAACTTATCCGCTCGGGCGCGGTTGACGCCGTCCTCATTGCGACGCCGCATTTCAGTCACACCCCTATCGGCATCGACGCGCTGCAGCACGGCCTGCACGTACTGGTGGAAAAACCGATTTCGGTCCAGAAAGCCGACTGCGAACGGTTGATCGCGGCACATCAGGACCCGAAGCAGGTCTTCGCCGTCGTGTTCAATCAACGCACGGATCCGTATTATCGAAAAGTGCGAGAACTCATCCAAGGCGGCGAACTCGGCCCGATTCGACGGATCAACTGGATCATCACGAACTGGTTTCGCCCGGAGGTGTACTTCAAGCTCGGCAGTTGGCGCGCGACCTGGGCCGGTGAGGGTGGCGGGGTGCTGCTCAACCAGTGCCTGCACAACCTCGACCTCTTCCAATGGCTCTTCGGGATGCCGAAACGCGTGCGCGGCTTCTGCCGCTTCGGCCGCTACCACGACATCGAGGTCGAGGATGACGCGACCGCGTATTTCGAATACGCCGACGGGGCGACTGCCGTGTTCCTCACCTCCACCGGCGAAGCGCCCGGCACCAACCGCCTCGAAATCGCCGGGGAGAACGGAAAACTCGTGCTCGAAAACGACGCGCTTGTGTTCATCAAAAATGAAATGCCCATGAGCGAATTCAGCCGCACTGCCACCAAGGCGTTTGCGGCGCCCACGACGCAGGAACTGAAGTTCACCTTTCCCGACCATGGTGGACAGCATGTCGCCGTGCTGCAGGATTTCGTCGATGCGATCCTTGACGGCAAGCCGCTCCTCGCGCCCGCCCGCGAGGGCATTCGCTCCGTCGAACTCGTCAACGCCATTCTCTTTTCCTCGGCGCTCAACCAAACGGTCGAACTGCCGTTGGATTCCGCCGCGTATGAGAAGTACCTGAAAGAGAAAGTCTCCAACTCGCGGTTCAATAAAAACACGGTGCGTACTCCAAGCGTGTTGGCGGACGACTTTGCCAAATCCATACCACGATGAGAATTCAGCAGATCGCTGCCCAATTGTACACCGTTCGTGATTTCACCAGGACGCCAGCCGAGATCGCCCGGACGCTGAAGAAAATCCGCGCCATCGGCTATCAGGCTGTTGAACTCAGCGCGCTGGGTCCGGTTGCGGACGATGAGTTGGTGCCGCTGCTCAAAGGCGAAGGTCTGACCTGTTGTTCCACGCACGAGTCCGGCGATGTCATCCTCAACGAACCGCAACGCGTCGTCGATCGGCTCCGGAAACTTGGCTGCCCCATTACCGCCTATCCCTGGCCCAGCGGGGTGAAGTTCGACACGCTCCCCGATGTGAAGGCGTTCGCCGTCAGGCTCAATGCCGCGGGCAAGCTGCTGTACGAGGCGGGACTGGCGCTTTGTTACCACAATCACCATATCGAGTTTCGCCGCGTGGCCGGGAAACCCGTGCTGGAAATTCTGTTCGCGGAAACCGACCCTCGTTATCTCCAAGCCGAACTCGATACCTACTGGGTGCAGCATGGCGGCGGCGATCCCGTCGCGTGGTGCCAGCGGCTCAGGGGCCGATTGCCGGTCCTGCACATGAAGGATTACACCGTGACGAACGGCAATCAGGCGGCCTTCGCGGAAATCGGCAACGGCAACCTCGATTGGAAACGGATCATCCCCGCCGCGGACGCCGCCGGCTGCCAGTGGTATTGCGTCGAACAGGACACCTGCCCCGGCGACCCGTTCGATTCCCTGAAGCAAAGCTTCGACTACACCAGGGAAAACCTCTGCGCCATCTAGCGTTCCCGACTCAACCCTGGCTCAGCCGTTTCTTCGGCTCCGCGTACAGCATCTCATGGGCTTCGCGAAGAATCTGCGGAATCCGCGCCGCAAACGGACTGCGCGCGACCGCCGCCAGCAGCTTCTGTTCGTCTTCGATCTTGTTGGCCATCTCGCCGGGAAACCAGTGCCCGCCGTTGCCGCCAAGCAGGTTGTAGCGCATCCTGCCCCATTCGACGAGATCGAGGGACTTCGCGTACGTCCACAGTCGCAGAATCTCAACGATGTTCACGTTGTGCGGCGCTTCCGAGTACTCCGGCAAACCTTCCCACCAGTGCGCGCACCAATCCGCCCCGAGCACGCGCTCCATCTCCTCGCGCAGGCCGTGCTCGATGGGCGCGATGGTTTTTGCGGCGCGATCATAAAACTTCAGCGCCTCGATATGGGCATCGAAATCCGTCGGGCGCGCTGCTCCGCAACTGAGCGTGTGGACTTCGGGCCGCGCGAGGCAGTAGAGATCGTTGAATTGCATCGGCGAGAGCGGCGCGCATAACCCGGCCATCTTGGTCGGCCGGTTCTGCAGCATGCCGCCTTTGTCGTTCGGGCTGATGAGGAACACCCCCATGTCGCGTTTCGCCGCGGCCTGCACCGCCGACCAATTGAGCGGATTGACGAAGTACCAGTGCAGGTTCACATAGTCGAATTCGTCCGACTCGATGGCCCCTAGGATCACCCGCGGCACCGCGTGCGTCGAAAACCCGATGAAGCGGACACGGCCATCCTTTTGGAGTTGGCGCGCGGCCTGGAGGCAGCCACCACGACGCAGGGTGAAGTCGAGCAACTCCTCGTTGTTGATGCCGTGGATGCCCAGCAGATCAACGTACTCAAGCTGCAAGTTGCGCATCGACTTCTCGAACGTCTCCAGAAACTCCTTCGCGTCGGCGCCCGGGCTGACCTTGGTTTGCACGATCAGGCGCTCCCGCGGGAGGCGCGGGAGGATTCTGCCAAGCTGAAGCTCCGACGTGCCGTACCCGCGGGCCGTCTCAATGTGATGGATGCCCAGTTCGAGCGCGCGGTGAATCGTGGCCTCGAGGTTCGCCTGACCTTCCGCGGTGATGCCGGCCGCCTCTTCGTCTTTCCATGAGTGTTGGTAGCGCATTCCCCCGCAGGAAATGACCGGCATCGAGAGATTCGTGCGGCCAAACCGGTGGTACTTCATCGGCGTACTCATTCGGTTGGGCCGCCTTGGTCGGTGCGACCGGCCGCCACGTCGTGCTGGAATTTTTTGCGGCGCTGGAACGCCTTGAGCCGGTCGACAAAATACGGGCCGAAGAACAACAGGTAATTCGCGTACATCGTCAACAGATAGAGGCGCCCCAGCCATGTCCCGAAGATCAGCTCCCAGATGATCGTCGCCACGGCCAGCCAGGCCAGCCATTTCATTTTCACGGGAAGCACGAGGAACAACAGGATCTGGTATTCGGGCGCGATGGTGGCCGCGGCCAGAAACAGCGTCGATTGGAGAGTCCCGACGGTCCCGATAGGCATGTGGAACGTAAACGAAAACGCGATGGTCAACAACACCGCCACCAGCACGTATAGCGTCGTGCGAAACTCGCCCCATTCCTCTTCGACGCCGTTGACAATGAAGTACAGGAAGTAGAGCACGAACACCATCCACAACGGGCTGAGCGATAGTGGCATTGCCAGAAACGTGACGAGCCGCCACAATTCTCCCTTGAGCACCAGGTCCGGATCGAGAGGCAGAAGCAGCAGCGTGTGTGGATCAAACAGGGCGAACAAGAACCCCAACGCCTGCGCTCCCACGAGATAAAGGGCGAGGTTGGGAATGCCCAGGCCGGGCAGCAGGCGTTCCAGCCGGTCGATCCACTTCGGGGTTTGGCCGTAAAGCATGGCCGCAGTTTACCCACCGAAGTGGGCTTGTCACGACAGGAAATTGCGGCAGGGAAGCCCCAGTTGGGGCGCGGCGCTAACCGGCGTGTGGCTCTCCCTTGGCGCTGCCGTTGCCATTGCTATTTCCGTTGCCGTTGTCTTCGGCGCCGTTTCGGACGGCGACCGCAACGCCGACGCCTTCAGACTCCTGCAACAGTTCGCGGGCGATGCGGGCGATTTTCTTGCGGTGCTTGATGACCGCCGGGTGGGTGATGCCCAGTTCCCGGGCGGCTTCGCGGACGCCGCACCCCTTCATCAGCAGGAAGAGCACTCGTTGCCGCATGTCGGAGAGAAGAGGGAGAATGAGGTTGAGGACGTCGCTGGTGATGAGTTCGCCCTGGATTTCAATCGGACCAACCGGCTCGGCGGAGAGACGTGTGCCGTTGCCCGGGCCCATCCTGCCGGGGGCGGTAACCTCGTCGCCAAGCACGCCGTTGCCGGCGCGCCGGGGCGCGTCGACGCCGGGGCCGGATTTGAGGTAATTGCGGGCGCGAAATTCACAGCTTTTCAGGTACCAACTGAGCGCCTGGCCGGGTTCGGCGGTCTGGACGCGGATGAGATGCACAAACATCTCCTGCATCAGGTCCATTTGCTGATCGGGATCGACCGTCAACCTCGAGGCGATCCCCTGCAACTGTTTCACAATCTGGTTCTCAGTCATTTGACCACCCTCGTCGTCTGCGCTGGCGTTCCAAGTCGGGCGCGACAGATGGACGCACCCTGTGTTCAATCCACAACCTACCCACTCACTTCTCCAAGTGACTTCCCTATCTAGCGTCCGCTATGCCAATAAAAACAAGCCTTGGCGGGTGGTTACCCTGCACGCAACGTAACCAGCAGCCGATGAGTGGATTGCGACATCGAAAAATCCTGCGGGAAACGAAACAACGTTTGAAACGAGCCGGGCGAGTGTTCACCAGCCTTTACACTCTGGACACTGGTGTCAAGGTCACCTGAACACTCCGAGTGTTCAGTGGACTGGACAGTGGCCGGTAACCGGCCGGGGAGAGGAAAGCAACCGAAGAGCGCAACTCACCCGGAAACTCACGCTCCTTATCGTAGTCATTCCGAGCGAAGCGAAACCCGAAGGGGCCGCTCGTCGCGTAACGGCAACTCTCGCCAGTTAGCGCACCACCTGTATCAAGAGTTCCTCCGCGACTCTCTGAAAGGCCGCCTGTAATTGAGACGCATCGGGCGCGGGGACGTACGCGCCGACTGGCAACGAGGGGTCGTAGGTTGTCGAATGGGGATCATTGGCAATCTGCCTGAGGAAGTCTTCATTGATATCGCTGCCCAAGCCGATTGAGTAGACAATAATACCATTCTGGCGCATTGCGTTCGCCACTTGGACCGCCTGGTACTCAGCCTCCTCGCAAATGTTATCGTAGTTGAGAGTCTTCAGAGCCCCACCGTACTTGGAAGATGGGAAATTCGTGGAGTTCTGGCAGTAGTTGCCACTGTTAACGTTATTGGGGCAATGGCGTTCGCCGAATCTTTGGTATGTAGTGCCGGAGGCACAAATGTCGAAGCCCTCGTCACTGGCGCAATCATCGCGTCCACCGACAAGCACGTTGGTGGCACTCATACTGGTGGGAGGTGAGCAGTTCAGTACCTGCTGTATGATGTTCGCATGACCATCTGTAAAGAAGACGACCGCCTTTTTTACGAAGCGCCCGGTAGGCACGCTGATGTTGTTTTCCATGACCAGCGCGTTGGTCAGACCGCCCTGCGAGAATGTTCCAACAGTGTAGCCCGCGTAATTGTTGTCGGCTAACTTGCTCACGTTAGTACGGATTGTTGTGACAAAGGGGTGTGCTATCGGTGCATCTATGCGTGCTATCGTGGCAAAGGTCACCAACCCCATGTTGTCGCGAGTGTCATCGAAAAAGGCCGTGAAATTCGTCACCGCATCGAGCATGTACACGGCCCCGCCGTTACCAACTGGATTTGGCGGGTTGGGTTGGAGGGAGCCGGACCGGTCCTGAACCATTGTCAAATACAACGTGGCGCGCACGACTTGGGCGGTCTCGCCGATTGTCAGCGTGGTCCAATTGGGCATTCCCGGAATCGCCCCCAATACGCGAACAAAGAACGTATTCATATGCGTCACGGCGGCCATGGAAAACGTCGGGTTGCCGCCGGAATCCGTGCCGAAGTAGTAGCTCACCGTCGGCGTATCGGTGAGAGACGATTTGCCGATCGCGTAGTTGGCGGCGAACGTAGCGGAGGCGACGTTGCCGGCGTTGACGAGATTCAAGTTGATGTTGTTCATCCCCGCGAGGGCTCCGGCATCGCAGGCCTTGGAGAGTCGCGCCTTGGTCACGTACGCAAATCCGAGGTCGATTGACAAACCAATCAGGGCAATCAGGGCCGCCCCCGCCAGCGCGATCAAGGGCAACATCTGGCCGCGCTCGCTACGGCATCTGGCGTTCCACTGAATCATGGATTTCTTCATGGCTCGTCCTTGAATTGCTAAAAGTACGCGACGTCATACAATTGGTTGGTCATTACATATGACACCAATCTTCCCAGCGGCGAAGCTGGTTTGAATCGATAATACACTTCGGTAACGTACAGGGTGCTGTGGCCTGCCGGGATCCGAGGCGACGTATTGGGTAAATTGCTTGGGTATATCCGGCCCAGTCCATTAGGACCGACCTTGCTGGGGGCGTCGGTAGACGAGAGTCCCCCCTTCGCCACTTGAGCAGTCACCCGATACGTGGCGTTATTGCTGCTGATCACAGCGGATATGATCACCCTTCCCATGCCCTTGTCTGCGGCAGTACCCATAATCAGGAGCGGATGGGCCGAGCTAACCACCGCGTCGAGCGCATTGCTAATGGCTTCTTCCTGCGTGCTGCCGGCTCCCCGGGCGGCTATGTTCGAGCCTTCGCGTGAAACATTGATCATGACCTGCCGGTAATAAATCGCGATCGCGAAGTCGATCAGGCCGAACAGCAACAGGATCAGAAAAACGGCGGGAACCACAAACTCGACCAATGCCTGCCCCGAACGGTCACGACCACGCCGTTGTAAACGTCCTCTAATTCCCTGCAACAAATATCGCATGATTTAATTCACCTCGCCTGACCGGGATTCGGATTCGGAACTTGACTCACAAGGTTACCATCCAACGTCGGATGGTGCGACAACATCATGAGCCCAAGCTCGCATTGGGTGTCAGGAGAATCCTTGGCTTCTGGACCCGCACCACTTCAGGATGGCTCTTCGGCTTACGCGACCGTTTACAGCACGACCCTGGTTTGATTCTCGCCCGTTGACAACACCCCATATCCTTCCCTTCAACCCATTACCCTATACCACAAACGAACGTCACCTTGGAAGTGAGCCTCAATACCCACTCGAAGGCGCTTCTCCAACGATGCCACCATCAAGCGCCTTGTATGCCACAAAGAATAAGGCTTGGCAGGCGTCGAAGTCAATCAAAATGTAACCACTAGGGAGACTGGTACTTGGTGGATACCAGCCACAGAATAAGGCATTACCAAGGGGGAATCTGGACATGTCGGGAGTGTCCAGTCCGCCTGACATGCTAGACACTCGTGTCCAGCGGCCCTTACAGCACGGCCTGACGCCGTGACCATCTTCATTCACAAGAGTGTGATAGGGCGCGTCTTGCCGAAACGCTAGTCCAACTTCGTTGCCAAGTCACCGAAGTTGGCGTTGGCGGAAGCGGAGCGCACCACGGCAGCGATTTCGGAAAGCGTCTGCTCGACTGGTTCCGAACCCGGCCGCTTCAACTCGTCGGAGCAGGTTCCGTCATTCGTGCGCACGACGTGCAGCACGTCGGCGATGGTGATCGATTCCGGCGGGTGCGCCGGCTGCAGACCCCCTTCGGCGTTGGCCACTTCGACGAGCACGCCGCCCTCGACGAGTCGGTGCGCCAGTTGGTTGAGTGACTGCAGCGGCGCGCGAAGCTGGCTCGCCAGTGTTTCCGTGTCGGGTGGCGGCGCGCCCCGCAAAAAGCTGTGGCATGCCTGGAGGACAACCCGACAGGCGAGCAACTCGCGCCGGGCCTGGTCCATCCGTTCGCTCGCGCGCTGCTGCAGGTAGAGGTGCACGTTCTGCGCGGCGAACGATACTTGCGCCCCGAGCAGCACGATCAACCACGAAAAATAGAGTCCCAGCAGGAAGACCGGCACCACTCCCAGCCCACCGTAAATCTTGCTGTACGTGACCACACGCGACAGGTACATCGTGTTGAGCTGGCTGTTCAATTGCCACAATGTTCCCCCGACAACGCCGCCAATCAGGGCGGCATGAAATCGCACGCGCGTGTTCGGCATCAGTCCGTACATAAGCGAGAAACCGGCCCACAGAATGGCGTAGGGCGCCAGTTGCAGCAGCCACCGTTGAAGGCCCGGCGCGAACGACAACCGTCCCACCACATTGGAGAACTCCGCGGTTCCGGTCACCGCCAATGCGGTGAACAAGACGATGGGCCCGAGGGTGATCGAGGTCCAGTAGTACACCACTTTGCGCCAGATCGAGCGCCCCCTCTGCACGCCCCAAATGTCGTTGAAGGTTTGCTCGATGGTCATCAACAACCGCACGGCCACCAGCGCCAGCAACACGCCCCCGACTGCGCCCAGCTTGCCCCGGTCAATGTTGCCGATGAATGACTGGATATTGTCGACAACCTGTTGCCGGGCCTGCGTCGAAACCACGATACGGCCCCTGCCTGTCGAGCCTCCCGTTGGGGCCTGGCCGTCGGCGGGCACGTACTCGAGTTGCGGCGCCACCTTCCCCACAATCGCGTCAACCACCTTCGGCGTCAGGTCCGCGCTCGTGGTTTGCAGGAAGCTTTTCGAGATGCTGAACACCACCGCCAACAGCGGCACGAGCGCCAGGAGTGTTGTGTAGCACAATGCCGCCGCCCGCATCGGGCAGCGATTGTTGACAAACCCGCGAATGATGAGCGTGATGAAGTGCGCCGCCGTGTGCAGCTTCTGGATGATCGGGCGCGCCCCCACAGCCTCGACCGGATATCCCTCGAGGAACTGCTTCGTCCTCGCCAGCCAGCCCGCGAGCGCCGTCGGCTTTTGCTTGGCCATGGCCGAAAGTTTACGGTTCGCCGGCAACCAAGTCAATTCGTTGCCTTCACGAGGGCCTTTTGTTACGCTGTACGCGATGTCCATTACCGTTCACGCACTTGCGGCGCGAATCGGCGGCCAGGTCGAAGGCGACGGGAACATTTCGCTCAGTGGCATTGCGCCAATCCCTCGCGCCCGACCCACCGACATCACGTTTGCGGAAAACGCGAAGCACAGCGCCGCCGCCGAAGGCTCCGCGGCGGCGGCGGTCATCGTACCGCTCAACACGCCCGCCTTACACAAGACCGTGATCCGCGTGAAAAACCCGCGGGCCGCGTTTGCGCGGGCGCTGGCAATTTTTTATCCGTCGCGCCAATACCCCGCACGCGTTCACCCGACCGCCCAGTTGGGTCGCGACGTGCGGCTCGGCGAGGGTGTGTTTATCGGCGAGTACGCGGTGCTGCGCGACCACGTCTCTATCGGCAACCGCACGGTCATCGACGCGCACAGCGTCGTCGGCGAAGGCAGCACCCTTGGCGATGATTGCCTGCTGTACCCGAACGTCACGCTCTACCATGACATCCATCTCGGCAACCGCGTCGCCATTCACTCTGGATCGGTCATCGGCAGCGATGGTTTCGGCTATGTGCAGGACGGCGCGGAAAGACTGAAGATCCCACAGACCGGCAACGTGATCATTGAAGACGACGTCGAGATCGGCGCGAACGTGGCCATCGACCGTGCGACGATGGATTCAACCATCATCAAGCGCGGGACCAAGATCGACAACCTCGTGCAGATTGCCCACAACGTCACCCTCGGCCAAAACTGCATCGTGGTCTCGCAAGTCGGCATTGCCGGCAGCGTGCAGATTGGCGATAACGTGACGCTGGCCGGGCAGGCCGGTGTGGCCGACCATCTCAAGATTGGGGCGAACTCGGTGGTGGCCGCGCAGAGCGGCGTCGCGGAGGATGTGCCGCCGGGCTCGGTCGTGTTCGGCAGCCCTGCGCAACCGGCGATGCAAACCAAACGCCAGATCATCGCGTTGAGAAAATTGCCGGATCTGCTGAAGAAACTCGGGAAGTAAGGGCAGGTTGCCACCGGCCCTGGCGTCAGTGATGAATCAGCTTGTACGCCAACAGCGCCGCGAACCCCAGAAACAGCACCCCACAGCCGCGCACAAGCACCGTCAAGGTTTCCGCTTTCACACGGCGGTGCGCCCGGGACACGAAAAAAGCCAGCAGCAAGAACCACGTCGAGCCGCCACCGAGCACTCCTGCGGCGCACAAGATCCGGCTGGCGCGGGTCGGCATGACCCATTCGTGCGCGAACAGCAGTGTGGCCACCGTCGCCCACACCACCACGAGCATCAGATTTGAGATCGTTAATGCAAACCCCAGGAAGAACGACTGCGGATGATGCCAGCGTTCATCCAACCGCTGGGCTGTGGCCTCGCTGGCCTCCAGTCGTTCGGCCTTGAAGAGCAGGTAGCGCACGCCCAATCCCGCGATCACGACGACGGCCACGATGCGCAGGGCCAGCGCCACCTCTTTGCGCGGGATCCCGAACACCCGCGGCTCGCCGAGGATCGACGTGTGTCCCCAGAGCATGAGCGACGCGTACACCGTCTCCGCGAACATCGCGCCGAGGCCCATCAGAAACGCGGCGCCAAATCCCCGGCGGAGCGCCTGGTTGATGACGGTGAGATTGACCGGCCCGACGGGCACGGCCACGACAAACCCACTGACGAAACCTGCGAGGAACGGTTGAAGGAGATTTTCCACCGCGCCGTCGTCTAGCCCTCCGCTGAATCGTCTTCGTCCTCTTCGTCCGATTCGATCTCCCGACGCCAACGTTTGCTCACCCACGGACGCGCCAGCCCGTACAGCAGGTAACTCACAAACAACCCCGCCAGCGTAACCACAAAATACGACACCAGCAACATCGCCACCACCGCCGCCCCTGCGAACGCCGCGACCGACCGCGCGGGCGTCCAGTCGATGTACTTGAACGTCGGATAGCGGACGTTGCTGACCATCAGTCCTGAGAGCAACAGCATTAATGCGGGCGGCACAAACCGCAGGTTGCCCAGTGTTCGATCGTGTCCCACCAACCACATCATCAGCATGGTTACGCTCACCACCAGCGCCGCGGCGGACGGAATTGGAAACCCGACGAACTCGCGCCCGTCCGAATTCCCAGGTCGCATGCTCACGACGTTGAACCGCGCCAGCCGAATCCCGCCGCAGATCAGATAGGTCGCCGCGACCATCCAGCCCGGCTGGAATTCCTGCAGCACGATGCGATAAATCAGGAACGCGGGCGCAACCCCAAAGCTCACGATGTCGGCCAGCGAATCGAATTCACGCCCAAACCGCGATTCCTTGTGCGCCCAGCGCGCCAACCGACCGTCAAACAGGTCGAATGCAAACGCTCCCAGAATCAGGCGTATCGCCATCTTGATGGGCTCGAAGTCATCACCCTGTTGGTACTTGAAAATCCACGTCAGCGCAAAAAAACCGCACGCCAGATTGCCCGCCGTCAGCAGGTTCGGCAAAAAATAGATTCGCACCTTCTCTTCGCGGTCCGTCGAGGCGGCAGCATTCAGTGCGCGGGCTTCCGCGCGCGATCGAATGTCATGTTCTTCTGGCAAGGATTGTCTCACCACCTTTCGCGTAATCGCCCACTTTCGCTGCAATCTCCGTGCCGCGCGGCAGGAACAGTTCCACGCGCGAACCAAACCGGATCATCCCGAGCCGCTCGCCCTTCGCCGGCGCCGCGCCCTGATCAGCCCAGCCGACGATCCGCCGCGCAATCAGCCCGGCAATCTGGCGCACCATCACTCGAAACCCGTCAGCCGACTCGATGCCGACCACGCGGTTTTCGTTTTGGAGCGACGCGTTCGGATCACGCGCGTCGAGGAATTTACCCCGGTTGTATTGCACAAACTTGATCTCGCCGCCGATCGGCGCCCGCTGTACGTGCACGTCGAAGACTGATAGAAAAATCGCCACCATCGTCGCCTCGCCGTTCAGGAAAAGCGGTTCCTGGACGGTCTTGATCTCGACAATCTTCCCAGTCGCCGGCGCGACAACCAGCTTTGTGTCCGGCGGTACGTTCACCTCGGGGTCACGGAAAAATGAAAGCGTAAAGGCCAGCAGCGCCAGCGGAATGATCGGCGCCCAGCCTACGGGGCACCATGTCCGTGTCGCGACCGTCAACGCCGCAAAAACCAGGATCGGCCATTTGCCTTCGAGCAATGTGCGTGCGGTAAACATGCGAAGTTGACCACGTTTTACGTGGCAACCCTCATCTTATCCCAACCCACCCGCTTGTGAACAGATTTCTTGCAACCGCCGACGTGGACCTTTTTCGGGTTGCCCTCAAGAGATCGTTCGCCAACCAGAAGCCGTGAGCTTGCGTTCCCTCTTGCGCCTGTGCAACTCGAACGCGCGAAACCCGATTCCGTCCCCGTGCGGATTCTCATTGCACTGTCCCCCCGTCAAGGTCATCATTTGACATTCCCGACTGTCGACATACTTTGAACCCTATAGCCGGGCACTGGTGTCTGATGTTAAGCTGTATCAGGCAACGCCAACACGGAGTCTCTCGGGTATGCTGAAACACGACGAACTTCAAGACAGGCAGGATGTGGATCGGGCCGAAACAGCGCGGGCGGGCGGCTCGTTGAAGGGTTTTCGGCCACAATCTCAGCCTCAACTGCAACAAGAAAAATCCCCTGCTCATAAAAAACTGATCGTCGGCGTTGCCTGTGCGGTGCTGGCCGTCGGGATTCTCGGAGGCCTGCATTACTACCGCGCAGCTACCGCGAAAAAGGCGGCCGCGCACGCTGCCTCGGGCGGGCCTCTCGTAGCGGTTGTCGAGGGCGCGGTACAGCAGAAGGACGTTCCCATCTATCTTGACGGACTTGGCACGGTCCAGGCGTACAATACCGTGACTGTTCACGTTCGAGTCGACGGTCAGTTGCAGAAGGTCGCCTTCATCGAAGGACAGGACGTCCACGCAGGAGACGTGATCGCCCAGATCGATCCCGCCCCGTTCCAAGCCCAACTCGGACAGGCCGACGCAAAGAAGAAACAGGATGAAGCGCAATTGGCCAATGCCCGTCTGGATCTGAAACGAAATGCCGATCTGCTCGCCCAAAAAATCGCCACGCAGCAGCAGTACGATACGCAAAAAGCCCTCGTCGACCAGCTTGAGGCAACGGTGAACGCCGACCAGGCAGCGATCGATAGCGCCACGGTTCAACTCGACTACACGACCATCGTCTCCCCCATCGACGGTCGCACCGGTATTCGCCAGGTGGACCAGGGAAACATCGTTCATGCCGTCGACGTCAATGGCTTGGTGGTGATCACGCAACTGCGGCCCATCTCCCTGATCTTCACACTTCCCGAGCAGACACTCGGCCAGATACAGAAGGAAGCTTCGTCACACGACATCACGGTGCTCGCCGTGGATCGCGACAACAGCACTCTTCTCGGCGAGGGAAAACTGGCTGTGATCGACAACCAAATCGATACCACGACCGGCACAATCCACATCAAGGCAAACTTCCCGAACGACGACCTCCGGCTCTGGCCCGGCCAGTTCGCCAACGCCCGCCTGTTGTTGCGCACGCGCAGGAATGGCCTCGTGGTTCCCGCATCCGTGATCCAGCGGGGACCTGAAGGCCCCTATGCCTTCGTCATCAAGGACGATCAAAGCGTCGAGGTCCGTCCCGTGAAGGTGGCGCAAATCGAAAAAGACGAAGCGTTGATTGATGAAGGGCTTCAACTCAATGAGCGGGTCGTGGTCGATGGGCAATACAAGCTGCAGGTCGGGTCGCACGTGAAACCAGCCTCCTCCGGGAAAACTGGTGGCTCCGGATCCTGACGGCCAACAGCTGTGAACATTTCGGAACCTTTCATCCAACGCCCGGTGGCCACGTCGCTGCTCATGGCGGGCGTGGTGCTCACGGGGTTACTGGGCTATCTCCTGCTACCCATCTCCGCGTTGCCGCCGGTTGATTTTCCCACGATCCAAGTGACCGCTCAATATCCCGGCGCGAGTCCGGAGGTCATGGCTTCGTCGGTGACCACCCCCTTGGAGCGGCAGTTCGGCCAGATCAGTGGTTTGGCGCAGATGACCTCCCAGAGTTCCTTCGGCACTTCAACCATCATCCTCCAGTTTAATCTCGACCGCGACATCGATGCCGCCGCCCAGGACGTTCAGGCCGCGATCAACGCCGCCAGCGGCGTTCTACCCAAAAACATGCCCAACCCCCCGACCTACAACAAGGTCAACCCCGCGGACACGCCCATTCTCACGCTCCAGATTACCTCCGACACGCTGCCTCTGGAAAAAGTCAACGATCTCGCGGACACCGTGCTCGCCCAGAAACTGAGCGAGGTCAGCGGCGTTGGCCTCGTCACCATCGAAGGCAACCAAAAGCCCGCGGTGCGTGTCCGCATCAATCCGGCAGCCATTGCCTCGCTGGGACTCAGTCTGGAGGACGTGCGCACCGCCCTCACGCAAAACAACATCAATGCGCCCAAAGGCAGCTTCGATGGGACCCGTCAATCGTATGCCATCGGCGCGAACGACCAGATCCTGTCCGCGGCGGAATACCGCCCCATCGTGGTCGCCTATAAGAACGGTTCACCGATCCGGCTCGGCGACATCGGCTACGTAATCGACAATGTGGAAAATGTGCGCCTCGCCGGCTGGGTCGGCGACAAGCCGTCCGTGATTCTGGACATCCAACGCCAGCCCGGCGCCAATATCATCGAAACGGCGGACCGCGTGAAGGTGCTGCTGCCGAGGCTCCGCGCATCCATTCCGCCATCCGTCAAGGTTTCGATTCTGACGGATCGCACCGAGACCATCCGCGCGTCAGTCCACGACGTCCAGTTCACGCTGGTTCTCACCGTGTTCCTCGTCGTCATGGTCATGTTCGTCTTCCTGCGGAAGTTCTGGGCGACCGTCATCCCCAGCGTCGCGCTGCCGTTGGCCATCATCGGCACGTTCGGTGTCATGAAACTGGTCGGTTTCAGCCTGGACAATCTTTCCCTGATGGCGCTGACGATCTCCACCGGCTTCGTCGTGGACGACGCCATCGTCATGATCGAAAACATCGTCCGTTTTATCGAAGCGGGAGACCCACCGCTGCAGGCCGCGCTCAAGGGAGCCAAACAAATCGGTTTCACCGTCATTTCGCTGAGCGTCTCGTTGATCGCGGTCTTTATTCCGTTGCTGTTCATGACCGGCATCGTGGGCCGGCTCTTCCGGGAATTCGCCATCACCTTGAGTGTGGCGGTGGCGGTATCGGCCATCGTCTCGCTCACGCTCACGCCGATGATGTGCGGGCGGTTGCTGAAATCCGAGAAGGGACAACAGCACGGTCGATTCTATAAATTGACCGAGCGGATGTTCCAAGCCATGCTTGATTGGTACGAGCGCGGCCTCCAGTGGGTACTGCAACATCAGCTACTGACGTTGATCGTCGCCGTCGCGACCCTGATCGTCACCATCCTGCTCTACATCATCGTGCCCAAAGGCTTGTTGCCCCAGCAGGACACCGGTCTCATCGTCGGCGTGACCGACGCCGCGCAATCCATCTCGTTCCAAGCCATGGTCGAACGCCAGCGCGTCATCGCCGACATCGTGCGCCAGGATCCCGACGTGGTTGGCGTGGCCTCGTTCGTCGGCGCCGGCACGGTCAACGCCACCGTCAACACCGGCCGGCTCTACATCAATCTCAAACCGCGCAACCAACGCCGCGCCAGCGTCAGTGAAGTCATTGACCGGCTCCGCGAGGCGACCAAGGACGTCCAAGGCATCTCGCTGTTCATGCAAGCGGTGCAGGACGTCCAGATCGACAGCCGCGTCAGCCGCACCCAGTATCAATACACGCTGGAAGACGCCGATGAAACCGAGTTGTCGCAATGGGCGGCGAAACTGCTCGCCAAACTGCGCACCCTACCCGCTCTGGTCGATCTCGCCACCGACGAGCAATCGAACGGCCTGCAACTGAGCATCGATGTCGACCGCGCGACCGCTTCGCGCCTGAACATTCTGCCACAAACCATTGACGATACGCTCTACGATGCCTTCGGCCAGCGCCAGGTGACGATCATGTTCACCCAGCTCAACCAGTACCGCGTCATCCTTGAGGTCGAACCGCGATTTCAGTTCTCCCCCGATGCGCTCGACAAGATTTACGTCAACTCCAGCACCGGCCAAATGGTGCCGCTGAGCGCGTTCGCCAAACTGCGGACCACGACCGCGCCGCTGGCCATCATCCATGAAGGCCAGTTCCCGGCGGTAACGTTGTCCTTCAACCTCCAGCCCGGCAGCTCGCTCGGCGACGCCGTCACCGCCATTCAGCGGGCCCAGAAGGAGATCGGCCTGCCGGAAACGGTCGCGACGACGTTCTCCGGCAGTGCGGCGGAATTCCGCTCGTCGCTGAAGAGCGAGCCGTTCCTGATCCTGGCGGCGATCATCGTCATCTACATCGTCCTCGGCGTGCTCTACGAAAGCTACATCCATCCGCTCACGATTCTCTCCAGCCTGCCCTCCGCCGGCGTCGGCGCCCTGCTGGCGCTGATGCTCTGTCACACGGAGTTCTCGATGATCGCCTTGATCGGGATCATCCTGCTGATCGGCATCGTCCAGAAGAACGCGATCATGATGATTGATTTCGCGCTCGATGCCGAACGCACGGAAGGGTTGCCGCCCGAGCAGTCGATTTACAAAGCCTGCTTGCTCCGGTTTCGCCCGATCATGATGACCACGATGGCCGCGCTGCTCGGCGCGCTGCCGCTGGCCCTGGAAACCGGCGCCGGTTCGGAGCTGCGCCGGCCGATGGGTATCGCCATCGTCGGCGGCCTGCTTCTCTCGCAATCCCTGACGTTGTACACGACGCCGGTGATTTATCTGTACATGGACCAGCTCGGCAAGCGGATCCGCCAGTGGCGCACCGCAGCCGGTGTCAGGGCGGTGGAACCGTTGGCTGCCGGCGAAGACCCATTGGCGCCATGAACATTTCCGAGCCATTCATCCGGCGACCGGCGGGGACGTCGCTGCTGGCGGCCGGACTGTTTCTGCTGGGCATCGTCGCCTACCGGTTCCTGCCGGTCGCGGCGATCCCGCGGGTGGATTTCCCGATGATCTCGGTCTCGGCCTCGTTGCCCGGCGCCGATCCAGCCACGGTCGCTTCCTCGTTGGCGGCGCCACTCGAACGCCGGCTGGCCCAAATCTCCGGCGTCACGGAGATCACCTCAGTGAGCACGCTCGGCGGCACGACGATCACGATCCAGTTCGATCTTGACCGCAACATCGACGGCGCGGCCCGCGACGTGCAGGCCGCCATCAATGCCGCCGCCAGCGAGCTGCCGCTGAACCTGCCGAATCCACCCACCTATCGCAAGGTCAACCCGGCCGACGCGCCGATCATGGTGTTGGCGATGACCTCCGACACGCTGCCGCCCTCCCAGATTTACGAATACGCCGATACGATCATCGGCCAGAAGCTCAGCCAGGTCGAGGGCGTCAGCCAGGTCGCGATCAGTGGCGCCGAAAAATCGGCCGTCCGCGTCCAGGTCAATCCGGCGGCGCTCGCCTCTGCCGGGCTCAGTCTTGAAGAGGTCCGCGCGTTTCTCGTCCAGGCCGCCGTGGACCTTCCCAAGGGCAGCCTCGATGGCGACCAGACCTCCTACACCCTGGTCAGCAACGACCAGATCACCGATGCCCGTGAGTTCCGTTCGCTGATCCTGACGCAGCGACACAACATCCCGATCAAGCTCAACGCGTTGGGCAAAGCGGTCCAAGGCGTCGAGAATACGCTGCTGGCCGGCTGGGCTGGAACAAAACGGGCCGTGCTGCTGATCATCTTCAAACAGGCCAGCGCGAACGTGATCGAGACGGTGGACCGGATCAAGGCGGTGATGCCGCAACTGGAACGTTGGATCCCGCCGTCGGTGAAAATCGCAGTACTCAGCGACCGGACGACGACGATCCGCTCGTCGGTACACGATGTCGAGCTTTCGCTGGTGGTGAGCATCAGCTTGGTGGTGATGGTGATCTTCCTGTTCCTGCGCCGGTTCTGGCCGACGTTTATCGCCAGCGTGACCGTGCCGCTGGCCCTGGCCGGCACCTGCGCCGTCATGTACCTGCTGAAATACAGCATCGACAATCTCTCGTTGATGGCGATCACGATCTCGGTCGGGTTCGTCGTCGACGATGCGATCGTCGTCATCGAGAACGTCTATCGCTACATCGAGCAGGGCCAGACCACGATGCAGGCCGCGCTCAACGGCGCCCGCCAAATCGGCTTCACCGTGATCTCGATCAGCACGTCGCTGGTCGCGGTCTTCATCCCGTTGCTGTTCATGGGCGGCCTGATCGGCCGCTTGTTCCACGAGTTCGCCGTGACACTCAGCCTGGCGATCCTCGTCTCAGGCGTGATCTCGCTGACCTTGACCCCGATGATGTGTTCGCGCTTTCTCAAGCCGGAATCGGCGTACAAGACGGAAGGGCCGTTTTACCGCGCCTGCAAATGGGCCTTCAACCGGATGCTCGCCACCTACGAGCACGGCCTGAAATGGGTGCTCCAGCACCAGGGGTTCATGCTGCTGGTCGCCCTGGCCACGTTCGTCGCGACCATCGGGCTGTACGTGGCCGTGCCCAAGGGATTCTTCCCGCAGCAGGACACCGGCGGCATGTTCGGCACGACCGAGGCGGCGCAAGATGTCTCGTTTGCGACGATGGCCAAGCTCCAGGATCGGGTCGCCCGGATCGTGCTCGCCGATCCGGCGATCGACACGGTCGGTTCCTTCATCGCCGGCGGCACCGCCGGCTCGACGGTCAACAACGGCCGACTGTTCATTTCGCTCAAGCCGGTGGGCGAACGCAAGGTCCGCGCCGACGCGGTCATCGCCCGGCTCCGCCGCAAACTGGCCGACGTGCCCGGCATCACCTTGTTCCTGCAAGCGATCCAGGACATCCGCGTCGGCGGCCGGCTCAGCAAAGCCCAGTTCCAGTACACGCTGCAGGATGCCGACTTGGACGAGCTCAACTACTGGACGCCACGGCTGGTGGCCCGACTGCAAAAGTTCCCGCAGCTCGCCGACGTCAGCAGCGACCTGCAAACGCGCGGCCTGCAGATGAACGTCGTCATTGACCGCGACGCGGCCGCTCGGCTCGGTGTCTCGCCCCAGGCGATTGACGACACACTCTACGATGCCTTCGGCCAGCGCCAGGTCTCCACGCTCTACGAGCGGTACAACCAACACCACGTGATCCTCGAAGTCGATCCGCAGTATCAGTTGGATCCATCGGCGCTGGGTAAGATCTACGTCAAATCCAACGCCGGCCAACAAGTGCCGCTGGCCAGCGTCGCGAAGTTCACGACCAGCAACACCAGCTTGTCCGTCAACCATCAAGGCCAGTTCCCCGCCGTGACGGTTTCGTTCAACTTGCCGGCCGGCGTCTCGCTCGGCCAGGCGACCGAGCTGATCCAGAAAGCCGCGGAGGAACTACGGATGCCGTCGAGCGTGCGCGGCAGTTTCCAGGGCACTGCCCAGGTTTTTCAAGCCTCGGTGGCCACGCTGCCCTTGCTGGTCGTAGCGGCGTTGCTGGCGGTGTACATCGTCTTGGGCATGCTCTACGAGAGCCTGATCCATCCGCTGACGATCCTCTCGACGCTGCCTTCGGCCGGCGTCGGCGCGCTGGTGGCGCTGATGCTCTTCCGCATCGACCTCGACCTGATCTCGTTCATTGCCATCATCCTGTTGATGGGCATCGTCAAGAAGAACGCGATCATGATGATTGATTTCGCCCTCGATGCCGAACGCACAGAAGGATTGAAACCGGAAGACGCGATCTATAAGGCCTGCATCATCCGGTTCCGGCCAATCATGATGACGACGATGGCCGCGCTGCTCGGGTCCGTGCCGCTGGCCCTCGCCCTGGGCGCTGGCGCTGAACTGCGCCGGCCGCTGGGCATCGCCGTTGTCGGCGGCTTGTTGTTCTCACAAGTCCTCACACTCTACACCACCCCGGTGGTTTATCTGGCGTTCGAACATCTGCGCCAGAGGTTCAAAGCCCGACGCCGCCACGGAACAACGGAACTCGCGACCGCGCGTTAGGATGCGGCGACTATCCCGCCAACTCGTTCTGTGCTTGCGCAGAGCCACCAACTTGGTCATTAATCTCGTGTCATCGGGGAATTCTTATGAAAACAACGGTCCGCTGTTCGCATGCCTTGGTTTTGTTGGCCACTGTGCTCATGCCGTTCATCGCCTTCGCGGCGGGAGGCCACGAATCTCCGCTTCACGATGAAATGGAGGGGATCAACCAGGATTTCCGCCTGGTGAACCGCCAGTATGCCGACCCGGCCCAGAAAGCATCCACCTTGAATTTCGTGGCCGACATGCAAAAGCATGCCCAGAAAGCCCGGACACTCACCCCCCCCAAGGCGGATAAAATGCCCGGGGCCGACCAAACCAAGTACGTCGACGCGTTTCACAATGACTTGGACGCATTGATCAAGGAGATTGGGGCCTTGCAGCAAGCCATCGCCGCCGACAAACTGGACGTCGCCAAGACTGAGATTGCCAAGATCGCGCAATTGAAGGATTCGAGCCACAAGGAACTCGGTGTGGGCGGAGGCGGAAAGCATCGGGGCCCGCCACCACCGACGCAGTAACCGTGAGACGCGGCGTCGCTGGGGCGCTCGCCCTGGCTTTGATTCTCTCGACCCCTCGCGCGTGGGAAGCCGATAACCGCTCACTTGACGAACCGCCGTCGCTTGCCACCCAGGTTCACGCAATCTTTCAAGCCAGATGTGTGGAGTGCCATGGCTCCGATCTCCCGCGACCCAAAGGAAAGTTCGGCTATGTCCTCGACCTCGCCCGGGTCGCCGCCAACCCCAAGATGATCGTGCCGGACAAATCCGCACAATCCGAGTTCTACCAAATGCTCGTGCACAACGAAATGCCCGACCCAAAGGGAATTGTGCCGCCGTGAAATTCTTGTTGTGCGCCGGTCACCCGACCGCGCACATTCTTTTTTTTCGGCGGGACAACCTTCACGCTTTTTACCGGGATCGTTTGGGTTCACGCTGTTTCACGTCGGGTCACTTCGTTGCCCTCGGCGAAGATCGCGGAGATCAAGCAGTTCACGCCCTCAGAGTGGGCCGGGTCATGTCAGACTCGACCAACGCAAGCCGCGTAACGTGGTTGATTCAAAGAAGCGGGACTTCAGGTCGAGCACCCACGGGCTGCTTATCACCCGGCTATCGACTGAGATCGTGCTCGTCCAAAAGATTCCCGTTCTAATCCATCCGAATACTACGGCGCGGTGACCGCCACGCGGTAGAATCGCTGCGGGTTCGCGGCGCCGCCGGAATCGGTGAAGGTCAACGCACCGCCGTTGCCGGACTGTGACGCGCCGGTGGGCGTCCAGGTCGGGGGCGTGAGCGAGGTTGTGTACTGCAACTGGTACGTGTGGCCGGTGACCGACGGAATCTGGATCACCATGCCTTGGCCGGACTTGCTCATCTGCGAGATCTTGACGCTGCTGGCGGTCAGCACCGTGCCGTTGTTGACGAACCTGCCGGGGAAATTCGTTGCGCCATTGATGATGTCGATGGTGCTGTTGTTGACCACGGTGCCGTAGGATTCCAACGCGCTGCCACTGTTGGCCCGCATCGTGCCGTTGTTGGTAACGATGCCGGCGAAGGTGAGCGCCCCGCAATTGGCCAGCACCGTGCCGCCGGAATCGATGGTGACGTTTCCATTGATCGTGCCGCAGCCGGTCAGAGTGGCGTTGGCCGATACGTGTAATCCATTGCCCAGGGAACTGATCCCACCGAGCAGGTTCAAGGTGGCGGAGGCAACGCCATTGCCCACGGTCAACACCTGGCCGTTAGCGTTGGTGATGGCGTTGGCGTTGAGCCAACCGCCGCTGAAGATGAATTGACTGCTCGGGTTGGTCAGCACAATGCCGTTCACCGTCAGCGTGCCGCCGGCCAGGGTCAACGTGCCGGGATTGCTGCTGCTGTTGCCAACGAACATATCGGCCGCCGTTACGATGCCGTTGGACATGCTCATCTGGCCGACGCCGGAGTTGCCGATGATGGCCGGTTGATTGACCATCGTCAGTTGGCCGCTTGTGATCCAGACCGCACCCGTTGCAACAGGACCGCTCAACTGCCCCACGAGCAAGCCGGACAGAATGGTCATGGTTCCGCCGGCAATCGTCATCGTGCCGGCGTTGTCATAACCGACGTAGAAGTCCTGGCACGACGCGGTGCCGTTGGACAACGCGTACGCCCCGGGGTGGGCGTAGCCGCAGTACATGGCCGAGCCGATGTTGGTCCAACTGAGATCACCGCCGACCTGGCCGAAATCATTGCAGATCAAAACCGCATTGGTGCCGGCACTGGCGATGCTTCCTCCCTCGTCCAAGGTCATCTCGCCCCGGCCGCCCGCGCTGCTGCCCAACAGGATGGAGGTCGCCGTGACTGTCCCATTGCTTACGGCCATGGTGCCGACACCCAAGCCGTTGGTGCTGGTCCCGTCGTTGCCGACCCCAATCACACCGTTGGTGGCCGTCAACGACCCACCCGTGATCATCACGACACCGGTGCCGGCGGCATTCATGCCGACCACCAAATTGGACAATACACCCATGGCGCCGCCCGACATGGAGAGCGAGCCGGTATTGTCATTGCCGACGAATGCCGACCGGATCATGGCCGTGCCGTTGCTAATGATCATTTCACCCGGAATGCCATAACCCGCGTACACGTCATTATCTTCAGAGTCAAGGTATCCGCCGTCCAGAGTGAGGTCGTTAAGATGAACCCCGCTCGCGAGGCCGCCGAGCGCACCCGGCAGTATGTGCACGACGCCGCCGAGCCCGATGGTCAACGAGCCTTTCCCGCCGCGATTGTTGCCGAGCACGATCGACTGGGCGATGACCGTGGCGTTGGAGACGCCCATCTGACTGGAGACGGTCATATGACCAACGCCGCTGCCGTCGGTATAGGTGCCGTTGTTGCCCACGCCGAGGACGCCGTTGCTCACGACGAGTTGTCCGCCCGTTACGGAGACGATGCCCGTGGCGCCAGCACCTGAGCCGGCGGTCAGGTTGCTCGACACGATCATCGAGGCCGAGCCCTGTATCGACAAGGAAGCCGTGGAGTTCGAGCCGATGGCAAGACTGGTGAGGGCGCTCAACATCGTGGCATTGGAGGAAATGATCACGCTGCCGACGCCGTTGCTGGCGATCACGGTGGAGGCGTTGGTGGCGACGAGCGAGCCGCTGGTCACGGTGACCGCGCCGGTGGAATTGGCCGAGCCGCCAACAACGAGATTGGAGCCGAACTGGCTGGTGCCGCTCGCGATCGTGATGGAGCCGTTGTCCACCTGGTAGGTCTGGGTTTGCTGGACCACGCCGCCGTTGGTGACGATAAGATTGTCGGTCTTGAACGTGCCC